>Ga0209254_10003286_pt1 | contig 14765 bp, 4 predicted proteins | sample FrelakmetDIP11DI_FD_187148 | JGI IMG/M metagenome (GOLD analysis project Ga0209254, IMG submission 187148) | Freshwater lake sediment microbial communities from the University of Notre Dame, USA, for methane emissions studies - DIP11 DI (SPAdes)... | ecosystem: Environmental > Aquatic >...
CTTGATCGTCGGGCCGATGCGCTCCGGCGCCACGTCCTGCAGCGTCACCGTGCAGCCGCGCATCGCGCAGACCGCGGCGATGTCGCCGCCCATCACGCCGGCTGTCGAAGCGCCAATACTCGGCGACTGATGGTCGAATATTGGCGACTGGGAATTCAGCGGTAAGTGTCAGAAGGCGAACGGGCTTCGCCTCACGCCGTCCGGGCGACGCGATTCAGGCCAGTGCTGCTGACCTCATTGGTTTGCACCCAAACGCCGCGACTGCCCTCTTTTTGATCTGATATGCGGCGACTGGCCACGAGAGGGAGCTGCGCATGGCGCAACGCAGCAAACGCGGCCCTCCCGTCATCGCTCAGGCGCCAAGCGCCGTGGAATCGATCGATGCCGCGCAATGGCAGCGCTGAGGCAATCGCGCGCCCCTACGGCCCACGCTCGAGCAACCCCTTCCGCGAAGACGAGCGCGTACTGACGCGGCGCGCTTGCGCCTACATCCATCGACCCTCCACGCGTATATCGGGCGCGTCTGCGACAAACCGGCCTGACCGGTGGTCGCCGCCGTTCGCTCTACGTGAGGCTTGTGTCACGGCTCTCGTGATCGTCGACGCGCTCCTGACGGGTCGCGTTGATGGAGCGCTTCCTGCGCTGACCAGCCTGGAGGCCTTACGTGATCCCTGGATGTGGCATCTGCTTCCACGGAGGCGGTGGACGCGCTCAACGACCACTCGCTCGGCTGGCCCCTTACTTTGGTCAAGGAGCGCTGGCTGGAGCTCGTGGACGATTGCCACCGGACCATGGTGCGATGCGGAAGCATCGGTGCCCCTCGGGCCAACGGAGCGGCGGTTGCCGAGCCCGAAACCACCTCCAGTCGCCGATATTCGCGCACAGTCGCCGATATTCGCGCACAGTCGCTTGCGTATTAGCGCTTCGACAACCGCGTTGTTCATTCGGAACGACGCAAGTTCGTAGAGAAAGCGTCAGGTAACTGACATTAGTCCGTCACTCTTTCCCGCTACTGTCGTGCTGGTGATCCGCATCGTCCGCATCGACGCAGGTGGAGAAGCCGGGCGTGCGCGACGCCGCCGGCGGCACATCGACAAGATCGGCGATGCCGTCTGGCTCGGCGACGGGCGGATGGCGGGCGCGCCGAGCCTGCCCGTGGGCGAGACGCTGGAGCAGCAGACGGCGGACAGCCTCACCCTCCTCGGCATCGTGCCGGCGGCCAAGGTCAAGGTGCTGAACCTGCCGTCGCTTGACTACCTGCCTTCGGACAAGCCGGAAGGCCTAGCCCTCATCGACGACGGCCCGTTCGAAGGCTCGTACGCCGTTCTCAACGACAACGATTTCGGGCTGTTCCCGGGGGCCGAGCAAATCGCCCTCGGCGTTCGACGACGCCAACTTCGGCAGCGGCGGCAACCGTCGCGACCCCAGCGATGACGACGGCGGGCTGTTCGTCGCCGGCTCCCGCGGCTTCACCATCGCCGAACGGCACGCCGCTGCTCGTCGTCGCCAACGAAATCTCCGGCACCACAGCCTTTTTCGAGGTCAACGCCATGCCAGTGATAAACGAGTTCGTCGCCAACCACACCGGCACCGACACCAACGAATACGTGGAGATCTTCGGCTCTCCGAACGCCGACTACTCGGCCTATACGATCCTGCAGATCGAGGGTGACGGCACTGCCGCCGGCGTCATCGACAGCGTCTTCGCCGTCGGCACGTCAGATGTCAACGGGTTCTGGCAGACCGGCTTCCTCAACACCCAGATCGAGAACGGCACGATGTCGTTGCTGCTGGTCCGTGACTTCACGGGAAGCGTCGGCCTGGACTTGGACACCAACAACGACGGGGTCCTCGACTCGACGCCGTGGTCGGCGGTCGCCGACGATATCGCCGTCTCCGATGATGACGCCGATGATCGCACCTATGCCAAGACGACGCTCAGTCCGAACTTCGACGGGCTGAGTAGTTTTTCGCCGGGCGGCGCCTCGCGCATCCCCAACGGCACCGATACCGATACTGTTGACGACTGGGCGCGCAACGATTTCGAGCTGGCGAACATCCCCTCGGGCAACCCGGGCACGCCGGTCGCCGGCGAGGCGCTGAACACGCCGGGTGCAGAGAACGAACTGTTCGTGGCGCCGCCCGTGGCGATCGTGGCGACGATCGCCGAGATCCAGGGCGCGGCCCACACCTCGCCGCTGCTCGGCGACCTGGTCGAAACCTCGGGCATCGTCACCGCCGTCGACAGCAACGGCTTCTACCTGCATGACCCTGACGGCGACGGCGACATCGCCACGTCCGAGGGCATCTTCGTGTTCACCAACTCGGCGCCGACCGCCGACGTCGGCGATGCCGTGGTGGTCGAAGGCACGGTGTCGGAATTCTTCCCCGGCGGGCAGAGCACCCGCAACCTGTCGACGACCCAGATCGGCGGCGGCCCGGCCGTGACCGTTCTGTCCTCCGGCAATCCGCTGCCGGCGGCGACCATCATCGGCGCGGCCGGCCGCACTCCGCCGACCGAGAACATCGACGACGATGCCTTCACCTCGTTCGATCCGGCGACCGACGGCATCGACTTCTTCGAGAGCCTGGAAGGCATGCTCGTCACCGCCGAGGACCTGGTCGTGATCGCCGGCACCAACGGCTTCGATGAGATCTTCGCCGTCGTCGATGGAGGCTTCGGCGCCACTGGCCTCTCCGACCGCGGCACCCTTAACATCTCCCCCAACGACTTCAATCCGGAGCGGATCCAGGTCAATTTCGATGCGGGAGTCTTCGATTTCGACTTTCCCGAGGTCGTCGTCGGTGATGCGCTCGGCGACGTCACCGGAGTCATCGGCTATGACTTCGGCAACTTTCAGATCGTTCCGACGGCCGATTTCACCGGCACCGTAGTGCCCGCCGGTCTCCGGCCGGAAACGACCACCATCGCCGGGATCGACGGTCGGCTGACGATCGCCACCTACAACGTCCTCAATCTCGATCCGAACGATGACGACGGCGACATGGATATCGCCAACGGCCGCTTCGACGCCATCGCAGCGCACATCGTCAACAACCTGAACACGCCCGACATCATCGCGCTGCAGGAGGTGCAGGATAACAGCGGTTCCATCGACAACGGTGTCATCGCCGCCAACGTCACGCTGCAGACACTGATGGCCGCCGTTACCGCAGCGGGCGGCCCGACCTACTCGTTCATCGACAACACGTTCATCAGCAACAACAGCAGCGGCGGCGAGCCGGGCGGCAACATCCGCACCGCCTACCTTTATAACGACGCCCGCGTCGACCTGGGCTCTCTGCAGACCATCGGCAGCCAAGCCCCGGGCGAAGCGTTCTTCGAGGCCCGCCTGCCGCTCGTCGCCACCTTCCAGTTCAACGGCGAGGACGTCACCCTCATCAACAACCACTTCTCGTCGAAGGGTGGCTCGGCACCGATCTTCGGCGTCGAGCAGCCGTTCGAGGCGCGCCAGGAGGATCCGACGGTCAACGGCTCGCTCGACCAGCGCCAGGCGCAGTCGGCGGCGGTTGAGATGTTTGTCGGCGACATCCTCGCCGACGACGCGGACGCCAACGTGGTGGTGCTGGGCGATTTCAACGAGTTCGAGTTCATCTCCCCGCTCACCCGCCTCGAGTCGTCCGGCCTCACGAACCTCACCAACACCCTGGGCGAGAACGAGCGCTACAGCTACATATTCCAGGGCAACAGCCAGTCCCTGGACCACGTTCTCCTCAGCGATGCGCTGCTCGGCTCGGCCGGGGACGACACCAAGGTCGAAGTGGACATCGTTCACGTCAACGCCGAATTCGTGGAAACGGATCAGCGCGCCAGCGACCACGACCCGATCGTCGTCGGTGTGAACCTCACGTCGACCAAGCCGGAATTCTTCACGTTCCAACTGCTGCACGCCTCCGATCTCGAAGGCAGCGTCGACGCCATCGACAACGCCCCCAATTTCGCCGCCATCATCGACGCGCTGGAGGAGGAGTTCGTCAACACGGCGGTCATCTCGGCCGGCGACAACTACATCTCGGGGCCGTTCTTCTCGGCCGCCGGCGACGTGTCCATGCGCAGTGTGTTCAACCAGGTCTACAACGACCTGTTCGGCGTCACGACCTACAACGACCTGCGCGAGGGCGCCGGCCGCGTCGACATCTCCATCATGAACATCATCGGCTTCGATGCCTCGGCCCTCGGCAACCACGAGTTCGACCTGGGCACGACGCAGATCGCCGAGATCATCAACGACGACTTCCGCAGCCCCGCCGGCCCCGCCGGCGACCGCTGGGTCGGCGCCCAGTTCCCTTACCTGAGCGCCAACCTGGACTTCTCAGCGGATGCTAACCTGGCCCCGCTGTTCACCGACGCCGCATTGCCGACGACCGCGTTCCAGTCCGGTCCGGAGCAGTCTCAGGCGAACGCCAACGTCAAGAAGATCGCACCGTCGGCGATCCTCGAGCTCAACGGCGAGCGCGTCGGCATCGTCGGCGCGACGACGCCCTTGCTCGAGAGCATCTCCTCGCCCGGCGCCACCCAGGTCAAGGACCCCGGCGCCGGCACCAACGACATGGCGGCGCTGGCGTCGATCCTGCAGCCGGTGATCGACGCCCTTACCGATCAGGGCATCAACAAGATCGTCCTGACCACGCACCTGCAGCAGCTGGCTCTGGAGCAGGAGCTGGTGCCGCTGCTGGAGGGCGTCGACATCTCCATCGCCGGCGGCTCGGACAGCATCCTCGCCAACCCCGACGATGAGCTCCGCCCCGGCGACACCGCCGTCGGCCCCTACCCGGTGGTCACGGCGGACCTCGACGGCAACCCGGCGGTCATCGTTTCCACCGACGGCGAATACAGCTATGTCGGCCAGCTGGTCGTCAACTTCAACGACGACGGCATCCTGGTCGACGCCAGCGGCAACCCCATCGACGACGTCGGTGACCTCGACCTCGGCGTCAACGGCCCCATCGCCACCACCGACGCCAACGTCGACGCGATCTGGGGCACCGACGACCCGTTCGCCGACGGCACCAAGGGCGAGCTGGTGGCGCGCCTCGTCGACGCCGTCAACAACGTCGTCGAGGTGCAGGACAGCAACGTCTTCGGCGACACCGACGTCTACCTCAACGGCCGCCGCACCGACGTGCGGACGCAGGAGACCAACTTCGGCAACCTGACGGCGGACGCCAACACATGGACGGCGCGCCAGACGGATCCGACGGTTCTAGTGTCCATCAAGAACGGCGGCGGCATCCGCAATCCCATCGGTGCCGTCGTCGAAAGCCCGCCGGGGTCGGGTAATTACATCGAGGTGCCGCCCCAGGAAAACCCGGCGACCGGCAAGCAGGAAGGGCAGATCTCGCAGCTCGACATCGCCGACTCGCTGCGCTTCAACAACAGCCTGACGCTGCTGACCGTGACCGCGGCCCAGCTGCTGCAGGTGCTGGAGCACGGCGTCGCCGCCAGCGGTCCGAACCTGACGCCGGGACAGTTCCCCCAGATCGGCGGCGTCAACTTCAGCGTCGACCTGACGCAACCGGCGGGCAACCGCGTCCAATCGGCGACCATCGTCGACGATGCTGGCGTTGTCCTCGACGTGCTGGCGGTGGACGGCGACCTGGTCGGCGATCCCGGGCGCGCCATCCGCATCGTGACGCTGAACTTCCTCGCCGGCGGCGGCGACAACTATCCGTTCGACGACTTCATCGCCGCCGATCCCGTGTTCGCCAATCGTGTCGACCTGGTGATGCCCGGCGTGAAGAGCGGCGAAGCCACCTTCGCCGACGACGGCACGGAGCAGGATACGCTGGCCGAGTATCTGGCGGCGTTCTTCCCAGCCGACGACGACCCGGCGACGCCGTCCTTTGCCGACGCCGACACACCGCCGGCGGAGGATGAGCGCATTCAGAATCTGGCCGCGCGCGATGACGGCGTACGCGCGGACATCGAAGGCGCCGTCGACTTCCTCGGCACCGACGGCAACGACACGTTCCTCGGCGGGTCGGGTGACGAAAAGGCGCTCGGTCTCGGCGGCGACGACACGCTGATCGGCCGTTCGGGCAACGACGTGCTCGACGGCGGCACCGGCAACGATGATCTGCTCGGCGGCGCGGGCAACGACGTGCTCACCGGCGGCGACGGCGACGATACGGCCAACGGCGGCTCCGGTGACGACACCATCAACACCGGCGCCGGCGACGACCAGGCAGTCGGCGCCGACGGCAACGACAGCATCGACACCGGCGACGGCGACGACGAGGCGATCGGCGGCGCCGGCAACGACACCGTCAGCACCGGCGCCGGCGACGACACCGTCGACGGAAACGACGGCGACGACACCATCGACACCGGCGAGGACGATGACGTCGCCAAGGGCGGCAAGGGCAACGACATCATCGACACCGGCGCCGGTGACGACTACGCCCACGGCGGCTCCGGCGACGACACCATCGACACCGGCGACGGCGACGACGAGGCGATCGGCGGTGCCGGCAACGACACGATCAGCACCGGCGACGGTAACGACACCATGGACGGCGGCGACGGCAACGACCTTCTGCGACCGGGCCCCGGCTCCAACACCATCAAGGGCGGGGCAGGCATCGATACCGCCGACTTCGCCGACGTCGGCGACGCCGGTCTCGCCATTTCGCTCGACCTGGACGCGGGCATCGTCAGCTACGTGACGCAGTCGATGATCGCCGGGCGCAGTGGTTACACGGGCGCGGCGTTGTTCACCATCGGCGAGTCCATCGACGGCTTCACGCCGGCCGGCATCCCCGACGGCATCGGTGCCTACGAGGTGTCGGAGGGCGTGCTCCGCATCCTGTTCAACAGCGAGCTCAACGACGAGACCGGCTACACCTACAAGGTCAATGGCACCGTCGCCATGAAGGGGGCGCGGGTCAGCTACCTGGACGTGGACCTGGAGACGCTCCAGGTGCTGGACGGCGGCCTCGCCTACGACACGGTCATCGGCTACGAGGGCGCGGAGATCGCCAACGCCCGCGAGCTCGGCGTGCCGCTCCGCTTCGAAGCCGGCGAGCTGGTGTTCCAGGACCGCAGCACCGGCGGCACCCTCGGCTTCGACCGCTTCTGTTCGGCGGCCCTGGTCGAGGCCGAGGAATTCGGCGAAGGCCGCGGCTTCGCGGACCGCATCTTCTTCGCCCCCCAGGAGACCGACAACGGCGTCTACATCTCGATCGATGTCGACAACGGCGTCGCCTACACGGTACCGGCCCTCGGCTATAGCGATTGGGAGAACCTGACCACCTTCGACACCGGTGATGAGGGCAAGGTGGGCCTGCTTCTCGGCGACGACGACGCCCCGGCGCCGCTCTATCTCTATATCGGCGAGAAGAATGCCGTCGGCGACGGCAGCTTCCTCGACCGCAACGGCCTCGCCGAAGGCAAGCTCTATGCCTGGGTGTCGGATACGGGCGAGCTCGACGAGCGGGATTTCAACGGCAACGGCGCCAGCCTCACCGGCACCTTCGTCGAGCTCGACTACTACGATCCGTCCAAGGCCGGCACGGCGGGCTATGATGCCTTCGGCTACGCTCTGGAAGCTACTCTGCTTCAGCTTGCCAACGACGCGGGCGCGATGACGTTCGCCCGGGTCGAGGATCTGGCGACCAACCCCGAGGACAGCACCGAGGCGGTGTTCGCCACCACCGGGCGGGATAGCGTGTTCGACGGCGCCGACTCCTGGGGCACCGTCTTCACCATCGATGTCAACTTCAGTGACCTCTCCGCCAGCCTCGAGATCCTCTACGACGGCGACCGCGATCCGCTGTATCAGTTGCGCAGCGCCGACAACCTCGACTGGGCCGACGACGGCTTCATCTATATCCAGGAGGATCGCTCCGCCAACTGGGACAGTGTCGCCGCCATCAACCCCAACGAGGCGTCCATCGTCCGCCTCGATCCGGACGCACCGTCGAGCGATCCCGACGTCGCCGGCGGCGATCCGGCCCAGGTCGGCGAGATCGACCGCTCGGCGGTGGTGCCGGCCGGCACCACCGACTCCGGCGCCGGCAGCCTTGGCAACTGGGAGTCCTCGGGCATCCTCGATATCTCCGAGTTCTTCGGCTTGCCGGGCGGCTCGGTGTTCGTCGCCGACGTCCAGGCGCACGGCATCCGAGACGGCGTTATCGGCGGCGACGCCAACCTGGTCCAGGGCGGGCAGATCAACCTGTTGTACGGACCGGGGGTCGAGCCGTTCGGCCCGCCGGTGATCGACACCAGCTCCATCACCGGCGTCGAGAACGTCGTCGGCACCCGCTTCAGCGACATCATATCCGGCAGCGCCGCCGACAACACCTTCAGGGGCGGAGCCGGCGACGACACCCTCGACGGCGGCGGCGGCGACGACGACTTGACCGGCGAGGACGGCGTCGACGTCCTCAGCGGCGGCAACGGCGACGATCTGCTGTCTGGCGGTAAGGGTAACGACGTGCTCACCGGCGGCGGCGGCGACGACTTCTTCGTGCTCGCCTCCAGCGACGGTACCGACACCATCACCGACTTCCAACCGGAGTCCGACCTGATCCTGCTGACCGGCGGCCTCACCTTCCTTGATCTGAAGCTGACGCCGGAAGGCGGCACAACGACCGTCGAAGCGGATGGCGACGTCCTGGCCATCGTCACCACGACCGGCGGCGTACCGCTCGGCGAGTACGATTTCTTCGCCTTCGGCTGAGCCGGCACGACCGGACACACGAGACGGCGGGGGCTCCGGGGCATCTCTCGGGACTCCGTTTCTTTCTTGCCACCAACGACGACGCCTGGAACCGGGGCGCGTGCGACAGGGAAGAGGACCGACCCATGACGGATGTCATCCGCGTCGCCACCTTCAACGCCTCGCTCAACCGCAACAGCGAGGGACAGCTGATCACCGATCTGGCGACGCCCGACAACGCCCAGGCCAAGGCGGTCGCCGAGATCATCCAGCGCACCGACGCCGACGTCATCCTCATCAACGAGTTCGATTACGACGCGGCCGGCGAGGCGACGAGGCTGTTCCAGGACAACTACCTGTCGGTGAGCCAGAACGGCGCGGTCCCGGTCACCTATGCCTACGTTTTCCAGGCCCCGTCTAACACCGGCATCCCGTCCGGCTTCGATCTCGACAACAACGGCAGCGTCGGCGGCGGCAACGACGCCTTCGGCTTCGGCAACTTTCCGGGCCAGTTCGGCATGCTGGTGCTGTCGAAGCTGCCCATCGATCAAGAGAACGTCCGCACCTTCCAGAATTTCCTATGGAAGGACATGCCGGGGGCGCTGTTGCCTGACGACCCGGCGACGCCGGAGCCAAAGGACTGGTACTCGCCCAAGGAGCTGGACGTCTTCCGCCTGTCCTCGAAGAGCCACTGGGACATTCCGGTCGAGGTCGGGGGCGAGATCGTCCACATCCTGGCGGCGCACCCGACGCCGCCGGTGTTCGACGGGCCGGAGGACCGCAACGGCACCCGCAACCACGACGAAATCCGCTTCTGGGCCGACTACGTGACGCCGGATCAGGGCGACTACATCTACGACGACGCCGGCGGCAGCGGCGGCCTTGGGTCGAACGAGCGGTTCGTCATCGTCGGCGACTACAACGCCGACCCCCTCGACGGCGATAGCACCGACGACGCCATCCTCCAGCTCCTCGACAACGGGCTGATCGACGACTCGCTGAAACCGACCAGCGAGGGCGGGCCGCAGCAGTCGACGCTCCAGGGCGGGGCCAATGCGACGCACATCGGCGATCCGGCCTTCGACACCGCCGACTTTGCCGACACCACGCCCGGCAACCTGCGCGTCGACTACGTACTGCCGTCCGAACACGGACTTCGTCCCGTCGACGCAGCGGTGTTCTGGCCGCTCAACACCAATCGCCTGTTCCCGCTGGTCGGCACCTTCGACCCGACGCTCCGCGGCGGTTTCCCCAGCTCCGACCATCGTGTGGTGTCGGCGGACCTGGAGATCGTGTCCGATGGTCGCGCCGCCGTCTCGGGCCTCGAGTTCCTCGGCCAGGTGACACTTGCGACGGGCTTCGAGTTCATGGGCACCGTGGTCGGCGGGCTGTCCGGCCTCACCTACGATGCGGCCGGCGACCGCTACTTCGCCATCTCGGACGACCGCAGCCAGATCAATCCGGCGCGTTTCTACACCCTGACCATCGATCTCGCCGACGGCAGCCTCGACGACGGCGATGTGCAGTTCACGGACGTCACCACGCTGCTCGACGCCAGCGGCATGCCCTATGCGGAGTTCAGCCTCGACCCGGAAGGGATCGCGCTCGTCGACGCTGGAACCCTGTTCATCTCCTCCGAGGGCGACGTTACCCGCGACATCGATCCCTTCGTCGACGCCTTCGAGCTCACCGGCCAGCAGCTGGCGTCGCTGCCGGTGCCCGACAAGTTCCTGCCGGACGGATCGAGTGGCATCCGCAACAACCTCGCGTTCGAGAGCCTCACCGTCAGCCCGGACGGCCGCTTCCTCTACACGGCGACGGAGAACGCGCTGGTCCAGGACGGCGCGGCCGCCGGCGTCGACGACGGCAGTCCGTCGCGCATCCTCGTCTTCGACCTCGCCACCGGCCAGCCTGTCAAGGAGTTGCTCTACGAGACCGATCCCGTCGCCGACGAACCGGTCCCGGCCGGCTCGTTCGCGACCAACGGCTTGGTCGAACTGCTCGCCCTCGACAACTCGGGCACGCTCCTCGCCCTCGAGCGGTCGTTCTCCAACGGCGTCGGCAACAGCGTCAAGCTGTACCAGGTGCTGACCCAGGGCGCGGCCGACATCGAAAACTTTGGCGCCGTCGCCCATTTCGAGGTCGACCCGCCGGTGACCAAGTCCCTGCTCTTCGATTTTGCCGACCTCGGCATCACGCTGGACAATCTGGAGGGGCTGGCGTTCGGACCGAAGCTCGCCGACGGCCGGCAGTCGCTGATCGTCGTCAGCGACAACAATTTCAGTGCGACCCAATTCACCCAGGTCCTGGCGTTCGCCGTCGACCTCGACGCCTTCGCCTCGGCGGCGCCCACCGTCGAAACGCCGGACGTCATCCGCTTCGGCGATCCGGCGATGCCCGACGAGACCATGGAGGCCGACCCCGACGATCCGGCGATCTGGGTCCACCCGACCGACCCGTCCAAGAGCCTCGTCATCACCACCGAGAAGAACACCGGCATCATCGTCTACGACCTTGCCGGCGTAGAGGTGCAGGCGATCACGCCCGAAGGCGTCCGCTACAACAACGTCGACCTCGTCTACGGCTTCCCGCTCGGCGGCGAGGCCGTCGACCTTGCCGTCGCCTCCGACCGCGGCAACGACACCCTCGCCATCTTCGCCATCGACCCCGATACGGGCGAGCTCACCGACGTCACCGTCCCCGCCCTCGCCGACCCGGCGTTCTCCGTGTTCGGCGAGGACGACGGCGAGCAGACCGCCTATGGGCTCGCCACCTACACCAGCCTCGTCGACGGCACCGACTACGTGTTCGTCACCCAGCGCGACGGCGACAAGGTGGCACAGCTGAAGCTCACCGACGACGGCGCAGGCGGCGTGACCGCCGAGGTGGTGCGGCTGCTCCAGCTGCCGGTTCCCACCGGCGATTCGGAGGACTCCCAGGCCGAAGGCATGGTGGTCGACCGCGAGCTGGGGCTCCTTTACGTTGCTTTGGAGGGCGAAACCGGGATCGTCCGGTTCAGCGCCGAGCCCGCAGGCGGCGACGCCTTCACGGTCGTTCAGCCGGTGGGCGCCTCTTACCTGACGCCCGACATCGAGGGCCTCACCATCTACTACGGTCCCGACGGCACCGGCTACCTCCTGGCCTCGAGCCAGGGCGACCACACCTTCGCCGTGTTCGCCCGCGAAGGCACCAACGACTACCTGGGCAGCTTCGTGGTCGGGCCGGAGGGCGGCATCGACTCCGCCGAGGAGTCGGACGGCGCCGACGTCGTCAACGTGCCGCTCGGTCCCGACTTCCCGTTCGGGCTGCTGGTGGTCCAGGACGGCTCCAACGAAGACCAGGTGGTGTTCCAGGAACCGGACGGCGACGAGATCCAGAACTTCAACGCCAACTTCAAGTACGTTCCGTGGCAGAACGTGGCCGCCGCCCTGCCGCGCCCGCTCGATATCGACACGACCCGCTACGATCCGCGGGCGCCCCAGGCGCAGTCGCTCGCCAACGGCGTCGCCAGCGGCGACACCACGCAGACGACCACCGTTCTGTGGGCGCGGTCGACCCTGCCCGGCACCGTCAGATTCGAGGTGTCGGACGATCCGACCTTCGCCACTATCGTCGAGACCGTGACGGCCGACGTCACGGCGGTCGACGTGCCGGCCAAGGTGCAGGTCCAGGGACTTTCCCCCGGCACCGACTACTACTACCGGGTCACCGATGCCGGTGGTGATGAGGCAACCGGCCGGTTCGCGACCGCGGCCGAGGCTGGCACCTTCGCCGGCCTCACCTTCGGCGTCTCCGGCGACTGGCGCGGCGAGCTCGCCCCGTATCCGGCCATCGCCAACGTCGCCGAGGCCGCGCTCGATTTCTTCGTGCTGCACGGCGACACCGTCTACGCCGACGTTCCGTCGCCGGCGGTGCTCGAGGACGACGGCAATCGAAAGGACCAGGCTGAAACGATCGCGGAGTACCGCGCCAAGCATGCGGAGGTTTACGGCAGCCGCTTTGGCGAGAACGTGTGGGCCGAAATCAGGGCCTCGACGTCGATGCTCGCCACCATCGACGACCACGAGGTCACCAACGACTTCGCCGGTGGCGCCCCGGCGGCGAGCGACGATCGATTTGCCGAAACCGAGGGCCTAGTCAACGACACGGCGCTCTACGAGAACGGCCTGCAGGCGTTCCAGGACTGGAACCCCCTCGAGGACAGGTTCTACGGCGACACCGGCGACGACCGCACCGCCGGCGAGCGTCAGCTCTACCGCTTCAACACGTATGGCAGCGACGCCGCCACCATCGTTCTCGACGCCCGCTCGTTCCGCGATGAGGAGCTGGATTCCCCCAACCTCACCAATCCGGCCGACGTGGCCCGCTTCCTCGCCCAGTCGTTCGACCCGTCGCGGACCATGCTCGGCGCCGCGCAGCTCAAAGACCTCAAGGCCGATCTAGCGGCGGCGCAGGGCGCCGGGATCACCTGGAAGTTCGTCATGGTGCCGGAGCCGATCCAGAACCTGAGCCCGCTGGCAGCGCAGGACCGCTTCGAGGGCTACGCCGCTGAGCGGACCGAGATCCTCAAGTTCATCGACGACAACCGCATTTCCAACGTCGTCTTCGTCGCCGCCGACATCCACGGCACCGTGGTCAACAACCTGACCTACCAGGAGCAGGCGTTCGGGCCGCAAATCGCCACCAGCGCCTTCGAGGTCACCACCGGCTCGGTCGCCTATGACGCCCCCTACGCCCAGACGGTGGCGGACCTGGCGGCGGGCGTAGGGCTCATCACCCCGGAGCAGAAGGCGTTCTTCGACTCTCTGCCCATTGCACCCGACGCCGACGACGTGCCCAACGACAAGGACGACTTCATCAAGGTGCTCACCAACGACGTGCTCGCCGACTTCGGCTACGACCCCATCGGCCTCAACAACAACCTAGCCATCGCCCAAGGCCTGATCGACGCCACGCTGCTGCAGGGCGACTACCAGGCCGCGGCGACCTACGGCTGGTCTCAGTTCGACATCGATCCCGACACCCTGCAGCTGACGGTGACGACCTGGGGGATCGAGCCCTACACCGAAGCCGAGCTCCTGGCCGACCCGGACGCCATTCTCGCCCGTTCTCCCGCGGTGGTCAGCCGGTTCGCGGTCAACCCGGGCAACGGCGCCATCACCGGCACCGACGGTCCCAACAGCCTGCGCGGAACGTCCGGGGACGACCTGATTCTCGGCCTCGGCGGCGACGACACCGTCAACGGCGGGTCCGGCAGCGACGTCCTTTACGGAGGCGACGGCAACGACAACCTCTACGGCAGCTCAGAGGACGATATCGTGTGGGCCGGAGCGGGCGAAGACCATGTCCTCGGCGGCTCCCACCATGATCGGATCGATGGCGGCGACGGCAACGACACGCTCGACGGCGGCAGCGGCAATGACGACGTCAGCGGCGGCAACGGCGACGACGTTCTCAAGGGCGGTAGCGGCAAGGACGTTCTGACCGGCGGCGCCGGCGACGACACGCTCACCGGCGGCAGCGGCAACGACATCTTCGTGGTCGCCTTCGGGGACGGCACCGACACCGTCACCGACTTCCGGCCAGGCTCCGATCTGATCGGCCTCGAGGGCGGCCTCTCCGTCGACTACCTCGATCTGACGCCGGGGGGCGGCGGCACGACCATCATCGCCGTGGACGGCGACGTTCTGGCCATCGTCGCCACCACCACGGGCGCGATTCTCGGCGCGGACGACTTCTTCGCCTTCGCCTGACGCGGATCGACGCCTGCGAGCGCGCCGCGCGAGGTCCGCACCTTCTGCCTGGTAGAGGGGAGCTCGCACGCACGATCGACTTCTGGGTCGACTACGGCCGGTGCGAGGATCTGGTTTGTTGGGGACCACGGTCTTGGTCGACACTGGTCGGCGTGTTTCTGCGTGCCAAAGTCCGCAAGAAAGACGGCAAGCTCCCGGTGCGCTACTACGATTACTGATCATGGAAAACCGCCATTAGCGCAATAAACGACCACCGCTAGCGGAATTACTGCGCTTCAACAGAGGCTGTCCGCAGTGGATGACGGGTCGCTCGCCGTCGGTTGACCCAGCG
>Ga0209254_10003287_pt1 | contig 14764 bp, 15 predicted proteins | sample FrelakmetDIP11DI_FD_187148 | JGI IMG/M metagenome (GOLD analysis project Ga0209254, IMG submission 187148) | Freshwater lake sediment microbial communities from the University of Notre Dame, USA, for methane emissions studies - DIP11 DI (SPAdes)... | ecosystem: Environmental > Aquatic >...
CTACGTCCATCACCGAAAGACTACCAGCCCGAAAATTCAGATCTACCGGTTGTTCTAGGCCCATCTCATCAGTAGATATGATTGCCGGATTCATCCCACCATCCTGAGCAGTTTTACCCAGTATTCTGGTTGTGGTACGTTTACCACACTCCTGAGATGTACCTCCCACGAAAACTACAGGGGCTTTAGGCTGGTAATCAATTTTAGGCAGAACTTCTGTACAGGTAGAAGGCGCTGTGCCAAAAATATTTTTAACTACATCTAAACGTGGACTTATTTCCTTAATCAATACTTCTTGAGATTGGGCAAATGCAATTAAGGATTGATTACTATGCAGTGAAAGTGAACGAAAAGAAGTAATAACATTCAATCCATAATCTATGGCTTGTACTGCATATTTAAGGGCAGATCCTTCGGCGCCGATTGGCAGCATAATGGCCACACTTTGGGCATCAGTGTTCTGCACTAACTCCTTTAAATCTGAGGAAATTATTTTGTTACAAAATTCTTTACCTTGTTTTTCTCTATTGTCATCTATGAAACCAACAGATTCTATTCCGTTGAAATTAGCGAATTTTTCTCCGCCACCACCACATCCAATTATTATAAATGGATTTAGCTCTTGTAGTTCCTGGACAGAAGTTACAAAATACAAAAGATCACTCCTTTTATTGGTGAAATGGGTGAATATAAACATTACTTATTTATTTAATAAATGTCAAACCAAGATATATAGTTTAGGTAGCAGAGTAATTTCTATTGTGGAGGCATAGTATGATAGAGAGAATACTTAAAGATTTAGGCCGGATCAATGGGGTAAACGGATCTCTGGTTGTAGGAAAAGACGGTTTGATTATAGAAAGCGAAGTTCCTTCAGACATAGACTCAGAACTTGTGGCTGCTATGGCATCTGCTGTTTTCGGTACTGCTGAAAGGTCAGCAGAGGAAATGAAACACGAACCACTGCAACAAGTAATGATTGAGGGAGATAAAGGTAAAACACTAATGATCGATGCTGGTGAAGGAATATTAGTAGTAATTACAGATATAAACATCAATCTTGGTCTGATCAGGATCGAAATGCGTCGCAGTGCGGAAAGAGTTGTAGATACTCTAACTTAGTTTTCCGAATGAATACCTATCTTTGAAACCTCAATTTCCCAATGGAAAATATTTGAGGAGAAAGGAATTTTGAGAAAACCTTATGTAATTCTAATTGGCAGTGCGTCGGGAATTGGAAAATCTACTATTGCATCTGAATTAGCTAAAGAGCTGGGTATTAAACATCTTATTGAAACAGATTTCATCAGAGAAATTGTGAGGGGTATCATCGGCCCAGATTATGCCCCAGCACTCCATAAGTCATCTTTTGACGCTTACGTCACTATAAAAGACAAACACCGCTTCGATGGAAATAGTTCTGGTTTAATTAGTGCTGGCTTTGAGGAACATGCCTCTTTCGTCATACCCGCCATAGAAAAAGTCATTAAAAGAGCAGTTGAAGATTACGACGATGTAGTCATCGAAGGAGTACATCTAGTTCCTGGTTTTTTAGATATCAAGAAATATAAAGATGAGGCTTCAATACACTTCTTCGTACTAACAGCCGACGAAGAAATGCACAAAGAAAGATTCGTTAAAAGGGCCATGAAGATTAAAAGAGGTGGCAAACACCTGGAATACTTCAAAGAGAATCGTATTATAAATGATTACTTGGTAAAACAAGCTATAGAGCACCATATACCTGTGATCTACAACCTAGATATTGAAGACACCACTAAAAGGATGCTCACCCTGATTAAGGAGATCTGTCGAGAAATGATGTTCCGTCATTCCGTTGACGAGATGGAGCAAGAAACCTCAGTAATCCTAGACAAGTATGGTGGACGGATGGTAGATGTTACTTACTTTTTACCCGGATTCGGAGAGCCTCTGAAGAGAAACGTGAATGTTTACGACCCCAAAGAGGCAAAAAGATTCATAACTCATCTTAAAGAAAATCCGAAACGAAAGAAAAACTTGGAAGTTCTCTACCAACTCTCGCAAAATGTTCACAGCCATAAGATTTGCGCGCCTGATGAGGAAAGCTTGGAAAAAATGATAAATGATTTAACTTCTAAGGGTTTGATTTATCAAGAAGAAATAAAAAAAGATTAAAAAGTATTTAGATAATTTGGTAATTTTTATTTGGTTAAAAGTTTTAATTTTTAGGAGAATTGATTTTGAGTAAGATGATAGTTGATTGCCCCATCTGTAAATCCTCCAAATCTCTGAAGATGACCACCAAGACACAAAACATACCTTACTTCGGGGAAATCATGGAATCCACCCTCATATGCCAAAAATGTGGATATAAACACTCTGAAACCATATGTATGGAGCAGAAAGAACCTGTTAAATACACTATGATCCTGAATAAGGAAAAATTAAATGTTAGGGTGGTCAAATCGCAATCGGCAACACTTAGCATACCTGAATTAGGTCTTAAGGTAGAACCTGGTCCTCATTCTCAAGGATATGTTTCTAATGTGGAAGGAGTACTTAAACGTTTTGAGAAGGCTGTTAAGACCGCTTTATCTTGGACTGAAGACGATAATGCGAAAAATACGGCTTTAGAAATACTGAATGAGATTGAAAGAGTGAAAAATGGGGATAAAGAAGCTACCTTAATTATGGAAGACCCCTTTGGGCATAGCATTATCTCGGATGAAGATGCAGTTAAAAGCGGATTAAAAGAAGATGAAATCAAAAAACTTAAAACTGGCTTTTTAACATTTGAAAATGAGTAACTAATATTAATTCAGGTAAGAATAGGGAATGAATACAATTAATTAAAAAAAAAGAATAAGAAGAAGTTAAAATTCGCGTTCTTCCTCCTCATCTACATCCTTTAGTTTTAGGGTTTTATTTACATCCATGCTTAGAGCATCACAATCCGCCTTTATTGCAGCTAAATGCATTAATATACGCTTTTTTTCCTCATTAATCCTTTCAATATTCTTGTAAGGGTAGATGGATTCTTTGAGCATCTCGTATTCAATAGTAGTGTAAGGATACTCGTTAAGCTGCTCACAAACCTTCTCCAGAACTTCTCCCAGAAATTTATTCATCTCGACCTTTACCCTTTCCCGGATCATCTTATCACTGTCCAAGTTCTGCTTCATCAGACGGACTACTTCAGCCTTGGCAAAAGGTAAATCTTCTCCATCTTCTTCACCCTCTAATCCTTCAGATTCCAGGATTTCATCGGTTTCAAATTCGATTTCATCTTTAAATTCATCATCAATTTCTTTAACATCATCTTGTTTTTGTTCGTACATCCTAATCCTCCGATAAGTCTGATAAAAGGTATGTAAAAGTTGCCTTATAAAGCTATGGTAAATTGATGCTTTTCAGGGCCATATTATGATGTTTGTTTCCCTTACTCTAAAAATAATAGAAGGCAAAATTAAAATTGTAATGTAGAATTAAATGTATGGGTAGTTGAGAAGGGTGATATCTATCCACGATGACTATTACTACTGAATCTCCAAGCTCATGTCCAATGATCTAGCAGAGTGGGTGAGGTATCCTGTGGAGATCACATCTACCCCCGTCTTTGCATAGTCCTCTATGTTGTCTAGATTTACACCACCAGAAACTTCAACTATAACCTTATCTCGAAGTCTTTGTTCATTAAGGGCTGATAAAACCTTCAATATATCTTTAATTGGCATGTTATCCAACATTATTATATCCACACCTGAACGGGCGGCCTGTAATGCTCCATCCAAGGTTTCTACTTCTATTTCGATTTTTTTGGTGTAACTAACATAATTTTTGGCTCTTTTAACTGCCTCTGCCACATCTCCAACTAGAGAAAGATGATTGTCCTTAATTAAAACACAATCATCAAGCCTGTAGCGGTGAGTATCTCCTCCTCCTGATCTTATAGCGTCTTTTTCAAAAAATTGCAGACCAGGAGTGGTTTTCCGAGTTCCAGCCACTATTACTTCAGAGTTAACACTTTTAGCTTTGTAAACCATTTCTTTGGTAAGTGAGGCAATCCCACTCATACGCATCAAAAGATTGAGAACTGTCCTCTCAACACTAAGGATGTTTCGAGGATCGCCAGATACTTCCATGATCACCTGACCAGCTTCCAACTTTTCTCCATTATAATTTAGAATTGTTGTTTCAACCGAAAATTCCTGGAAAATATCAGCAGCCAGCTCTATACCAGCCAGGATTCCTTCTTCATTTGCAATGATCCGGCCATCTACATCCAAGCCAGGAGGTATTAAGGCACGTGTGGTCAGATCTTCAAATCCGATATCTTCGTAAACTAGCTTAGACAGCGCCTGTCTCATAATCATATCCCCCTATTTTAGTCTCAGTTCCTATAGCATCAAGAAAATAATAAAACTTACCTTACTATAATCTATATTTTAGTTTATATTAAATTAAAAAGATAAAACTTTTCAAGAGTAAGGAAAAATATCACAAAATCCCCCTTAATTAATAAAAATTGATTCCACATACCTAAATATACTCCCACACTAATTATAACAGATATTTGAAAGGAATGATCTAAATAAATAGATAAAGTGATGAATAATGGAACTAATATTCTTGGGAACCTCATCTGCCATTCCTAGCAACCAGCGCAACCACTCTGCTGTAGCCCTGAAGGCTTTTGGTGAAGTAATGCTCTTTGACTGTGGTGAGGGAACCCAGCGTCAAATGACAAAGATCAAACTGAGCCCAATGAAGGTCAATCATATCTTCATCTCCCACCTACATGGAGATCATTTTCTAGGACTAGCAGGTATGATCCAGTCCATGGCCTTTCGTGGTAGGAAAGACCCCCTGCATATCTACGGACCTGAAGGAATAAAAAAAACAGTGGAATACATTAAAAAGCTAGGTTATTACTCTTTATCATTTCCTATTCAGCTTCATGAGCTGGAAGAAGGTGTTGTCATTGAAGAAGAGGAATATGTGATTAAGAGCTGTCCTACCCTCCATTCAGTGTTTAATCTAGCTTATTCTGTGGAAGAAAAAAAATCTCCCAGGTTTCTCATAGATAAAGCCATAAATTTAGGTTTAAAACCAGGACCAAACTTCGGGAAATTACAAAAGGGCATCCCCGTCAAACTAGGCGATGAAATAATAAGACCAGAACAGGTTCTTGGTGAAAAAAGACGTGGCCGTAAAATAGTTTACTCAGGCGACACCCAACCATGTGCAGAGATGGTAAAATTCTCAGCAAAAGCAGATGTGCTGATTCATGATTCCACCTTCGACGCTTCTAGAAAAGAAAAGGCCCATGAAACTGGTCATTCGACCAGTTATCAGGCTGCAGAGGTTGCAAAACAGGCTAAAGTTCATTGTTTAATTCTCACCCACATCAGCACCCGTTATAGGGATACAAAGGTTCTTAAAACTGGAGCAACACAGATATTTGAAAATGTAATCGTAGCTGAGGATCTGATGATTATGGAGGTTGAAAAGTATGGCAACTACTGACCCAATTTACTTGGACATATTTAAAATATTCCTGATAGTGGTCGCTTCCTTCATAATTATCAGAGGGGCTATGTTCATTGTAAAAAGAACAGGGAAAAGACTGAACTTAGATGTTACTTTAATTCAGGTTTTGAACGAGATTATAAAGTACACTGGTATCGTTTTGACTTTAACAATTGTTCTCAAGGAAGTGGGAATAAATATTACTGCCATAGTCCTAAGTCTGGGAATTGTGGGTATTGCAGTGGGTTTCGCTGCCAGGGATACCATTGCCAACTTCATTTCTGGAATGTTCATTCTAGGTGATAGAAGCTTCAAGGTAGGTGACATTATTGAAATGTCTGGTCAAAGTGGTAAAGTGATTAAAATGGGATTCAGAGTTACCACCATCATCACCCAAGACAATAAGGTAATTACAATTCCCAACTCATCCTTTTCCAAGAATGTTTACATTAATTACACGGCCCAGAACACCCGCAGTGTTGTTCTGGATATCAACATACCCTACAACAATGCACTTGAAGAAACCATCTCTCTAATGGAAGAAGTAGCTAGTAAGTGCAGTTGGGCGATGGCAGAACCAAAACCAAAGGTTATTATAAGAGAAATGACAGATACGGGTATACAGGCCACCTTGAATGTATGGTCCAGAAATCCATGGAAGGTAGCAGAGTACAGATCCCAACTGGCCAAAGCAGTAAAGGAAGTCCTGGTTGATGAAAATGCGTAAATATCAAACTTTATCCCTGATTGTTGTATTAGGTTGTGTCTTATTATCTGCTAACATCGCTATAACGGGTTATCAACAAATTCAAGACGTTAATAAAGCTCAAAAAAGCGTTGCAGATTATAAAGAGAGAATGAGCGCTCCTGTGGATGCTTTGGATCCCCAATACCTTGCCAGCAACTTTATAAATGCACAGCTAATCATACCAAAGCTTCACGTGACTGCCAACATCCGATCCGATACTGTGAATGCCTACAACTCAGTATATCATTATTCTGAAAGTGTGATGCCTGGAAAAAATGGCGAATGTGGCATTTTAGGTCACCGAACTAAATATTCAGGACTATTCACCAAGATCGCTTCCTTGGCACCTGGTGACCAAGCAATTATCAAGGACTACACCCAAAATAAAAGGTATGTCTACGTAGTAACCTCCAATGGTAATGATATACGTTGGGATTACAAAACTAATCCCATAAGATTCTCCCAAGAGGGACAACCACGCCTATTGATAGTTACATGTTATCCACCCGGTAGAAAAAAGGCTGCATGGATAACCCACTTCAAAATGGTATCGGTTCGTGATTTATAATCTTAAATTTTAATTTTATACTATTTTAAATAATATATAGGTTATCAGCTTTTTAGGAATTAATCCTAAAAATATAATAAAAATGAGACCGATTTTGTACATTCTAATTTTTAATTTGCAGATGATATAAGTATACTTATTAGTTAGAAATATTCATATTAATAATAAATATTCATATCAAATTGCAAATGTAGTGGTAACACTTATTAATTAGAACAACCTACCATATTACTAAAAGATATCATTAGATTAAAATCTTAAAAAAATTGCTTAAAAAGAAAAGGAGAATAAATCGCTAAAAAATGGTACAAGGGGCAGAAAAATGGTTGAAATCACAATAGACGAAGACGCATGCGTTGGATGTGGATCATGTGTGGAGGATTGTCCTAACGACGTTTACGAGATGAACGAAGATAAGGGCAAGACAAAAGTAGTTAAGGTAGAGGATTGTATGGCCTGCCTCTCATGTCACGAGATTTGCCCAGCTCAGGCCATGGAACACCAGGATATACACGTGGCCAAACGGCTGTACATCGACCGTAAGGTGAACGACGTCTTAAACAGAATCATCTGAGGGGATGAAAATGGAAATGGAAATAGAAGAAATAAGAGGCACCTTCAAGCCAGAACTAATTCCTAAAGAAACCGGTGGAGACATCGAAGACTACGAAGAAGCTCTACATGTACTTATGAAATTCGTTGGTTCCATGTCCAGTGCACTGGAACAGGTTTCAGGTAGGGGGGCAAATGCCATCGTCTACCAGGCAGGTAAACGCATGGGCCACGAAGCCGGGAAGATGATGGACAAGACTGACAACCTGGAGATAGCCCTGGAAGAGCTCGGCGAGATTTTAGGTATTGAGTTCTACTTCGAAATGTGGAAACCCACCGGACAAGAAGATTACACCATAGAAAAAGGGGACGAAACCATAGTAAAACTGCTCTTTATGGACTGTGTTGTACGTCAAACCCTCAGAAGGACTGGTCTCCCTCAAAAAGGGCCTCTATGCTACTTATTATACGGATACATGGTAGGGGCAGTGGAAGAAGTTATGAGTATCAAAGGAAAACTTGATATAGACCACGTAGGACCCAATGCATGTCTGAAAACTCTGACAATTAAATGGGGGGGTAAATAATGGTAAAAATAGCCCTGGAAACCCTGGCCAGCTGTGCGGGATGTGAAATCTCAATACTGGACTTGCATGAAGATTTGGTCAAACTATTAGGACAAGCAGATCTGGTTTACGCCCCTGTGCTGATGGATACTAAGGAAATACCCGATGACATCGACATCGCCATTGTCTCGGGTTCTGTCAGAAACAAGGAAAACCAGGAAAGACTGGAAGAACTACGGGAAAAGTCTAAGGTCTTAGTTGCATATGGAACCTGCGCATGTTACGGTGGCATAACTGGAATGGCTGACCTATACGCCTCTAAGGATGTTACCTCCCGTACCTATACTGATAACCCTAGTACTGTATCAGCCGAACTTCCCAATGAGGTAGTACCTGAGCTTTTAAGTATCGTGCACCCTGCAGCTGATTTTACTGAAATTGAAGGGTTCATACCTGGCTGTCCGCCTAAAGAACAGCTTACTCATGATATCTTAATACCACTCATCAACGATGAAGCCCCAGATGTTCCTAAAAAGAGTGTCTGTGCCGACTGTCAGCGTGCTATGGAACACATAGAGTTTGATAAAATACGCCGTAGAATAGAGGGTGATCCGGAACCTGGTAAATGTTTCCTCAGTCAGGGATACGTTTGTCTGGGTTCAGTCACCCTGGGTCGTTGCGGTGGACTATGCACCGATGCTGGAGTTCCTTGTCACGGCTGTGGAGGCCCTTCACTGGACGTTCTAAGGGAGCCAAGCCATGACATCTACAATGGAGTGATCAAAAGGATCGCTCACCTATCCAAGATGCCAGAAGCAGATGTAGAGAAGCAACTCTATGATATTGGACACGTAATCTATGGATTTGTAATTGGAAGCACCATAATGGAGGATAAGCAGGTTTCCCTGATTCCTCAGCTGGTGAAAAAGTAAAGGTGATAATAATGAAACAGATCGAAATTAGCCCAGTAACCAGGATTGAGGGTCACGCGAAAATTACGGTGCAAGTGGATGATGCTGGAAATGTGGCTGATGCCCACTTCCACGTCATGGAAATTAGGGGTTTTGAAAAGTTTCTGGAAGGAGCGGCCGTGGAGGAAGCTCCACGTATTACTCCACGTATTTGTGGTATTTGCCAAACTGCACACCATTTGGTATCAGCCAAAGCCACAGATCAAATATTTGGACTACAGCCACCGGAAACTGCACAAAAATTAAGGGAATTGATGCTCCTGGGACAATATATACATTCACATTCACTACATTTCTATTTTCTGGCCGCTCCTGACCTAGTAATGGGTCCTGATTCAGATCCTGCCATGCGGAATGTGTTAGGAATCCTAAAAGCCAATCCAGAATTGGCCATGATGGCCATTAAAACCAGGAAAATTGGCCAGAAGATAACTGCCATAGTCGGCGGTAAACCCATAAGTCCTGTGACTGCCATACCTGGAGGCCAATCGAAGGGCATAACAACGGAAAATAGGGATAAACTTTTATCAGAAGCAAAAGAAGCAATTAGACTTATAGAAGAAGGTGTAGAAGTAGCAAAACCAATATTTGCACAATACAGTGAAGCAATTGAAACATTAGGCCCAGTTGAAAGTCATTTCGGTGCAATAACAAAAGGTGGGGACATTGAATTTTATGATGGTCCAGCCAAGATCATTGATAAAACAGGTAGCACTGTTTATGAATTTGCAGCCAACGATTACTTGGACTACATCGAGGAGAAAGTGCAGCCTTGGTCCTACTTGAAATTCCCATACTTAAAACAAGTCGGATTCCCCGATGGAAACTACCGGGTGGGATCCCTAGCGCGTCTTAATGTGGTAGATAATATCCCTACTGAAAAGGCTTCTGATCTCTTTGGTGAATATAGAGATAACTTTGGAATTACTCAGAATGCCCTTTTGTATCACTACGCACGTTTAATCGAGCTAATGTACGCTGCAGAGAAATCAGTACAACTTCTAGAAGACGAAGCAATAACCGGTACCGATTTACGCCAAACTCTTAGTGAACCATTGATGACCAAGGAAGAAGCAGAAGAATCCGGCGAAACAAAAAGAGGAGTCGGAATGATTGAAGCTACCAGAGGAATTCTGATCCACGACTATGAAACAGACGGAGCAGGATTTATCACAAGAGCCAACCTTATAGTTTCCACTGGTCAAAACAATCTATCCATGGATATGGGAGTTAGGGAAACTGCCAAAGAAATGATACATGGTGAAGAGGTTTCAGAAGGACTCAAAAACAAGTTAGAGATGATAATAAGAGCATACGACCCATGTCTATCCTGTGCAACACACGCCATTGACGGAAGTTCGCCTTTAGAGGTGGACATTTACGACAGCGAAGGACAGCTTCTAAAGAAACACATGATCTAAGCCCTAGAACCTCAAAATTCATTTATTTTTTTTTTATTTATTAAACATTCTAATTTTTAGTAAATTATTGATAAGATTTTTATTCCATAGCTTATGAACTAAATCCATTTTTCAGAGACATGACAAAAACGATAAGCATAATAAAAAGAAGGTTTAACTTACTCTAAGACATTGGTTTTAGTGATTAAATGATCGATTATAACTTGAAGATACAACTAGAGAAGGCCACCCAAGAACTTAATCAGACCCCGGATGTGGAAGGTAACCTGATAGTTGCTAGTAACGGTGAGATACTACATCATCAACTAAGAGCAGATGTGGACATAAACCTCTTCGGACCCATGTCTCAGGTGATCTCCAGCTCTTCAAGCAGAATGTTAAACTCATCCAACCAGGGAGCCATGAAAAGAGTTCTTGTGGAGTCTTCTGGTGGTAAAGCACTCTTCTTAAGTCTGGAAAATGTGCATTTAATCCTTCTAATTCAGAGCTCTGCTAATCTAGGCTTGGTGATGGTAACCGCCAAACGAGCGGCTGATAAAATAAAGAAAATAACTCATGATTTGGAATTGACTCCTCCAGATATACACATCAAAGAAGAAATTATAGAACCTGAAAGACCTCCAGAAACTGAAGAAATTATTAAGCCCGTGAAAAATAAAGTGAATGTTGAAGATGCTAAAGTAAAGGTAATTGAAAAGGATTTTGAAGAAACTAAAGCAGCCAAAAAGGTTGAAGAAGCCTCTTCAATCGAACTAGAACCTGAAATATCAGCAGATGCAAAAAGCGAATTGATGGGAGAAATAACATTAATTACCGAAGATCAAAGTTCAACTGTTGAAAAAGAATTAGAACATGTAGAAACTGAAGTATTAGAATCAGTTATACCCACAGTTAAGCCGCCAATATCCTTTCCAAAACTCCCAGAAAAGGTTTCAGTTACTGATGATTTCGAAGAACGCTCAGAACTGATACTAAAAATATACGAGGCCATATTTCTTGCTATGGCATTGGGAGCAGCTAAGATAATGGGAACTGCACCAGCTAGGGGCCTTACCAAACAGTTCCTCCCCTTTGAAAAGTGTCAAAGGTTACTAAACGGTGTGGATTTAAAGAGCAATGCGACCATCGACTTTAGTCAGATCAGGAAAAATGCAGAGAAAATATCACTAGCTGAGCGGGAAGAAATATTTATTACCGATTTTAGCCGAATGATAGCAATAATAACTGAAAATTACGGTAAAGTAATGGGTTATGAGGCATTCCGAGCCATGGTTCGTCCAGAATTCCATGCAATAAATCTATCTTACGGAGAAGCCATGGAGAAACTAGGCATCAAAACCAAGATACACCCCGAAATTGCCTCTTTAGTCTCCTAATTGATTAAATTTTTTTTTATTTCATTATAAATCTAAAGATTCTTTTTTTTAATTTTAGCAGAATATAGTCATATATAGTTTTAATTAGAGAGTAAGAATGGTGATAAGATGAATGGACCATGGGTGGAGAAATACCGACCACAGACCCTCGAAGAAGTTGTGGGGCAGGATCACATTATTCAAAGACTTAAAAGATACGTTAACGATAAAAGCATGCCCAACCTTATGTTCACAGGCCCTGCAGGGGTGGGAAAGACAACCACAGCCATAGCCCTTGCCAAACAGATACTAGGAGAATACTGGAAACAAAACTTCTTGGAACTTAATGCTTCTGATGCAAGAGGTATCGACACTGTGCGTAAGGATATTAAAAGTTTCTGTCGCTTGAAGGCCATTGGAGCTCCTTTCCGGATAATTTTCCTGGATGAAGTAGATAACATGACCAAAGATGCCCAGCACGCCCTACGAAGGGAGATGGAGATGTACACCAAAACTTCCTCCTTTATTTTATCCTGCAACTATTCCTCCAAGATCATTGACCCCATCCAGTCCCGATGTGCTATCTTCAGATTCGCACCCATTAAAGGCCATCAGGTTATAAAAAGACTGGAAATCATATCAAAAGCCGAAAATGTCAATTACACCCCTGGAGGGCTAGAAAGTATCGTTTACTTTGCTGAGGGAGACATGCGCCGAGCTGTGAATATTTTGCAGTCTTCAGCATCCCTCGGTGAGGAAATAACCGAGGAAAGTGTTCATGAAGTAGTTTCCAAGGCCAGGCCAAGAGATGTGCGCCGGATTATCAACTTGACTATAGATGGGGATTTTATGGGAGCAAGGGACCTATTAAGGGAAGTGATGGTGGTGCAGGGAACCAGTGGCGAAGACATGGTTACCCAAATATACCAGGAAGTATCCCGTATGGCAATGGAAGAACTTGTTTCAGCAGAAAACTACATAGACATGGTAGATAATATCGGGAAATACGATTATCGCATAAGGGAAGGTGCTAATCCTCGAATACAACTTGAAGCTCTCCTTACTACGTTTTTACCAAAAGAAAAGGCAGATTAAATGTTGTGGACCGAAAAATATCGGCCTCGTAACTTGGATGAAGTTCTGGGAAATAAGAAGGCCAAAGAACAAATCCAAGAATGGATTGAAGGCTGGGAGCATGAACCCCAGAAATGTTTGTTATTGGTGGGTCCGCCTGGTACTGGAAAAACTACTCTAGCACATCTAATTGCAGAAGATTTTTCAGACAAAATCGAGCTCAATGCCAGTGACAAACGATCCTACGACATTCTGCTAAATACCATTGGGGAGGCCTCTGCTTCCATGTCGCTCTTTGGGCAGGGTCGCAAGCTTATTGTCCTCGACGAGGTTGATGGACTACATGGAAACGAAGATAGGGGAGGCGTCCGGGCCATAAACAAGATCATGAAAGAAGGGCATCATCCTCTGATCATGATGGCCAACGATCCCTACAGCCCGCGGATTAGGAGCCTAAAAAGCAAATGCCAAACCATCACAATACGCAAAGTACACACAAACTCCATTGTAGCCATGCTAAAACGTATATGCATCAAAGAAGGTGTAGACTTCGATGAACACATCCTCCGGACGTTGGCCAAGCGTTCTAGGGGTGATTTGCGCTCCGCCATCAACGACTTGGAGGTTATGGCCAGGGGCAAGGATTCTATCGGCTCTGAAGACCTGGAAACCATATCCGAAAAGGATGTTGTGAACAACATCTTCGATTCTGTGCGAACCATCCTTAAAAGCAAAAATCCGCGTAGAGTACGCGACGCTCTTCGATTAGAGGCTGATCCTAAATTTATATTGGAACTGGTGGCGGAGAACATCCCCCGGGAGTATGAAAACCCGGAAGAAATCGAAAAAGCCTACCAAATGGTAGCAGAAGCAGATCTATACTTGGGTCGTGCCTTCACTACCCGGCATTATGGTTATTGGAAGTACACCTACGATTTAATGGGCTTGGGAGTTTCTCTGGCCAAGAAAGATACCTACAAGAAGTTTTCACGCTACACCAATTCTACAGTATACACACTCCTCTCCAAAAACAGGGCCAAAAGAGACCTTAGGGAGAGAGTGGCCACCAAGGTTGGAGAGAAGCTCCACAACTCTCAAAAGTTAGCAGTTGAACAGTTTCCCTACCTGGAAATCATGTTCCAGTCCGAGCACTTGGCCCGGGACTTGGCGGACTATTTTGATCTAGAAGATGCTGAGGTTAAACTCTTCCGGAAAAGAAAGATCCAAAAGAGGAAGAAAACTCCTGTTAAACATGTTTCTAAGTCTAAAAAAACCTCTAAAACATCTGATAAAATTACTTCCAATAATGGTTCCAATAAATCTCAACCAAAATCTTCTGCATCTAGAAACAGCCCTGAAAATCCCAAATCAACGGGAAAAAGTGAAAAAAAAGATTCAACCACCTCTAAAACAAAAATCGAAGAGAATGCTAAAACAGAGAAACCGGAGGAAAAAGAGAGTGAAAAACAGGTTTCTTTGTTTAAATTTAAATAATCATATTTTAGCTATATTAAAAATTATCACCAGAAAGATAAACCCCTGATTTAATCATCTTTTCCCTCACATCCGGTATAAAACCCTCCATAAATTCCAACATCTCACATGGAAGACCTTTATAATCATTAGCAACGCATTCGAAGTTTTCATCCTCTGCCCATGATCCGATCCACTGCCGGGGTACGTTGATCAGGGGATAAATAAGTTTTATTCCACTTTTAGCTGTTTTAGAACTTAATAGTCGCAGTTTTTCTCCATTCAACATCTCAGAAATTATATTTTCTACCTCATCATCTAAGGTGAGGGGCAATACTATTGAATTTAGGTTCTTTATTTCTAATTTATCCGTCCGGTGATTGTATATGATTTTCACCCCATATTTCCGAGAATATGATTCCAGAACCGCATAAAGAGCTAAACTGACGCAGGTTTCATCATGCACCAATAATATGCTCTCTCTTGGACTTAAAGCATCTTTCAAGACCCTTGAAGCCCGGGTAC
>Ga0209254_10003288_pt1 | contig 14757 bp, 14 predicted proteins | sample FrelakmetDIP11DI_FD_187148 | JGI IMG/M metagenome (GOLD analysis project Ga0209254, IMG submission 187148) | Freshwater lake sediment microbial communities from the University of Notre Dame, USA, for methane emissions studies - DIP11 DI (SPAdes)... | ecosystem: Environmental > Aquatic >...
TTATTCCAGTACCCTTTCAATGATCTTTCCGCTTTTTTTCTCTTTTAAGATCACTTTTTTAGCCCCGTAATGTGTTGTCTCTTCTTTCACCAGGTAATGATCTGCATCAAATTCAATCAGGTGGCTGTCTTTGGTAACCCCTACGCGGCCCCGCCAGATATCCAGCATTACAGGTTCCCATAATTTTGTTTTGGCTGATTTGTATGCTGCATCCAGTACTGCATTTACCACATAGCCATCATAGAAAGTTTCTTTGGGCGCTTTGCCGCTTTCCCTTGCATTGAACATATCATTGAACATATGGTTATATCCCAGTTCGTTGAGTTCATCACCCACAGGGAATAACCAGCCTGTATTGCTTTCCGCTTTCTCCGCAATATAATCACCGCCTTTTCCGGTAGAGAACATTTCAAAACCAGTGCGTAAAAAACTGTTGATCCAGATGGTGCCTTCGGTGCCCATCACTTCATCACGTAAATCAAGCCCGCCGCGGAAGGTCCAGCTCACTTCAAACTGGCCGATGGCGCCGTTTTCGTATTTCACCAGTGCAATGGCATGGTCCTCGGCTTCAATGGGCTTAACCTGCGTATCAGCCCAGCACATTACTTCTACAGGCCTGATATCCTTGCCAATATAGCTCCTGTTCAATTCCACACAATGGCAGCCAAGATCAAGGATACAGCCACCGCCGGCCTGCTCTATATCCCAGAACCAGTCGCTATGAGGGCCAGGATGGGTTTCCCGTGACTTTGCCCATAAGACCCTGCCGATAGCTCCGTTTTTAACACTCTCAATGGCTTTGAGCGATTTTGGGGTATATACCAGGTCTTCGAGGTAGCCATTGAAAATACCGGCGGCCTCCACCATTTCCAGCATACGTTTTGCTTCCGCAGCATTTCGGCCCAGGGGCTTGGTAGTGATCACTGCTTTTTTATGTTTACAACATAGCCTCACCGCTTCTTCATGCAGGTTATTGGGCAGTGCAATACATACCATATCCACTTCAGGGTGGGCGATGGATTCTTCCATGTTGGTGGTCCAGTGTTTGCAATTATAATCCGTTGCGAATTTTTTGGTATTCTCCTCCCGGCGCGAATAGACCGACACAATTTTATCCTTGCTCCTTAAGCCCTGGATGGAGTCTGCATAAAAACGTCCGATGAAACCGGAACCAAGCATGGAAATACGTATCATATTTTTTTATTTGAAGATAAAAAGATGGAAGCAATTTAAAAAAGAAGAGGTTATACAGATACCGGTTCTGCTTTTCGGTCTTTAAAAAACAGCAGAAACAAAAGCAATACTACGGCAGCGATGCCAGCAGGTACATACCACACTTTAAGCCAGTTGGTGATGGCTATTGCGGTATCGCCCTGCGTTGTGTACATGTCTTTCACTTTACCTGCAATCAGTGAACCTATAAACATACCAATGCCATAAGTAGCCAGCGTGATCAGGCCTTGTGCCTGGGCTTTGATCTTTTCACCGGCTTTATGGTCCGTATAGATCTGGCCGGTCACAAAAAAGAAATCGTAACAAACTCCATGTAATAAGATAGCGATATAAAACATCCATGCACCGGATGATGCATTTCCATAACCGAATAGCAGGAAGCGGATGATCCATGCCAGTAGACCAATGATCAGGATATTTTTCACGCCAAACCTTTTATAGGCAAACGGCAATATCAGCATAAAGAAGACTTCAGAAGCCTGACCAAGCGACATTTTATTTTCGATATTGAATGAACCCGGATCTGCACCCGGCAGTGCTGCTTTATAGGCATCGGTAAGGGATGGGTTTGCCCATGTATAATAGAAAGATAAAGGGATGCAGATTAGGATGGATGATATAAAGAATATCATGAATGATCTGTCTTTAAACAGTACAAAAGCGTCCTTGCCAATAATCTGAGCGAAGGAAACTTTCCCTGACGTAACAGGTGGTGTGGGAGGCAGGAAAAAAGAAAAAACGCCAAGAATCGCCGCGCTGATCATGGAGATCTGGAAGATGGCTACTTTATCGCCTACGCCCATAAATCCAACCAGGTTCACCACGGCTATCCATGCAACTGTGCCAAATACACGGATGGCCGGGAATTCTTTTTCCGGGATGCTCATGTGCCTCATAGCAATGGAACTTGTGAGCGCAATGGTAGGGGCAAAAGTCAGACAGTATACCAGCATCACCCAATAAAAAGTATCCGCATTATTAATACGGGTAAGATAGAATAAGATAGCTGCGCCGAGGATGTTCAGAACACCTAATACTCTTTCGGCACGGAAAAATCGGTCAGCCAGCATACCCACAAAAAATGGGGCTACAATCATGGCTATGGAAAAAGAAGCATAGCTGTTGCCAACCTGGTCGCCGGTAGCGTGTAATTGTTCCGTGAGGTATTTGCTCATTTGGCCATACCAGGCTCCCCAGACAAAGAATTGCAGGAACATCATGATGGAAAGCTGAATACGGGTAGTCTGGTTCATAAGCGATCGTTGTAATAGAAGGAGTAAATTACTGAATTACCGGTAATTAACTACGAAGAAACGATGCGAGCTATGAATTGTGCTTTGGATAATATTTGCAGATCTCTTTCAATCCGCAGGCCGCACAATTGGGTTTACGGGCGGTGCAGGTATAGCGGCCATGTAAAATCAGCCAGTGATGTGCCTTATGTACCAGTTCTTCTGGAATATGTTTAATGAGTTGCTTTTCAGCCTGCAAGGGACTCTTTGCATTGCGGGTGAGGCCAAGGCGGGCAGAAACCCGGAAAACATGGGTATCTACTGCCATATTTGGTTGCTGGTCTATCACAGAAGTTATAACATTGGCTGTTTTGCGGCCCACTCCTGGAAGTTTAACCAGCTCGTCAACGGTCATGGGTACCTGTCCGCTAAAATCGGTTAAGAGTTTATTGGCCATGCCAATAAGGTGCTTTGTTTTATTATTGGGGTAAGAGATGCTTTTTATCAGAGGGAATAGCCCATCGAAGCTTGCCTGGGATAAACTTTCAGGGTTGGGATATCTTTCAAAAATTGAAGGTGTAGTAAGGTTGACCCGTTTATCGGTGCATTGTGCCGAGAGGATAACTGCAACGAGCAGTTGATAAGGAGAATCATACAGGAGTTCTGTTTCTGCATCAGGGATATGCTGTTGAAAGTAATCCATGACCCGCTTGTATCGCTCTTTTATCGTCATTCTTTTTGAAGGACGCTAAACTAAGTCAATCTCAGCGAATTTGATCAATGTTCAACAGGCTTGGTTGCATCCGCATATTGCAGGATTGCATGGATGGCTTGTGGCCTTGGGGTATAATGAAGTGTATCCAGGTTGGACATTGCTTCCCTGAGCACTTCAAACTTTTCCTTTACGGTCCAGTCGGTCTCCATTTCCTGCATTAGGGATTTAGCTTCCTCCGCAGTCATTTCATTGTACAAAAAACGAATCATTTCTTCAGGCGTAAAATTGTTCATAATACTGTTATTGCCGGTTAGTAAAAAGTTGCCGGTCAGCCTGGTAATCGTAAGGATATAAGAATGGATTTATGCTTTCAGAGGGAGTAGGCTCAGGTGTCCACGGGACACGCTTTCTACATCTAGAACGACTTGAGAAACAGAAAATTGTATCGGAGGTAAAATTATTTTGTATCGGTGGCGGGGATAATGAAAAGCTCCTCATTATCTTTTTTCATCATATATTTTTCCCGGGCGATCTTTTCCAGGGAAGCAGTATTTATGCGTATTTCTTCTACTTCCGCCCTTGTTTTATCGATCTGTTCCTGGTAATAGGCTTTTGTTTCTTTTAATTCAGCGAGTTCATTAGCCCTGTTTCGCTGGAGAAAAAGATCGTTATGATCAAAAAATAACATCCAGCTGACAAAAAAAACAATTGCCAGGAAATATTTATTCTTAAGCCAGGAGGGTAATTGAGATAGTATGGGCATAAAAAAAGGTTCCTGGAATAAAGTTACACGTTTTTTTATTCCAGGAACCTTTTCTGTAAATTATTGGAAAGGAACCGGCTTTTTATCGGCGCCTAATTTGAGTCCGTTTGATGAACCCTGGATGAGCATTGCTTTTCCCGGGCCCTGATTGTTCTTATCCCAGATAACGCCGGCTACTACATCCGCATAGCCATCACCGTTGATATCACCGGCGGTTGAAACCGACTGCCCAACCTGAACCTGTGGGTTATTATTGATGGATATTTCTACCAACTGATTGGTCATGCCTTTGGCCGATCCGGAAAATACAAATGCACTTCCAGCCGGATTTTGAGGATTGGTATTAAATGATCCAATAATGATTTCACCAAAACCATCTCCGTTTATATCTCCAGCTGCAGCCACTGAAATGCCAAGGTTACCATCCATGAGATTGCCTGTATAGCTCCAGTCAGGATACATGCTGAGGCTATTGGAAGCACCCAGGTAAACATATATTTTGCCTACATTACTCTTGCCTTCATCAAACCTGTTGGCGCCAATAATTATATCGGAGAAGTTGTCGCCATTAATATCACCGGCACAGGCAACAGAATTACCAAAATTGGCATCTGCCTGGTTGCTTTCGCCTGTCCATGCAGGTGATGAGGTCAATCCCATATTGGATCCAAGGTATATAAAGGCACGGCCTTCATTATTCTGGCCGTTATCATAATTAGGGGAGCCAACCAGGATGTCTGAATAACCATCTTTATTGACATCACCTGCAGATGCTACAGATTTCCCGAAATTTGCACCTACCTGGTTGCTTTCTGCAGTCCATACCGGGTCTTTTGCAAGGCCGTTTGCAGAACCGAGGTATACAAATACTTTTCCTTCGTTGGTCTCACCGTTATCATAAAAATGAGAGCCAATGATGATATCAGCATATCCATCTTTATTAACGTCACCGGCAGAAGCCACTGAGGTGCCAAAGAAAGCATTTGCCTGCTGGCCTTCGGCTTTCCATGAATGTTCTTTCTTAAGTCCATCCGGTGAACCATAATAAACAAATACGGTGCCTTCATTGTCTTCACCATTGGAAAAGCGAGGGGCACCTATGATAATGTCTGCATATCCGTCTGCGTTAACATCGCCTGCATTGGCAATGGCTTCCCCGAAATTGGCTGATTCCTGAGTACAGATGCCTGTCCATACAGGGCTCTGTGTAAGGCCACTGCCCGTTCCGTAATTCAGGTATACTTTCCCATCTTTACTGACGCCAAATTCTGAAGTAAAAACACTCATCAGTACATCCGCATAGCCGTCACCGTTAACATCTCCACCAGGGGAAACATAATAGTTGTAATTGCCTGCGAAAAATTTGCTTGCGTGTTTGAAGGATGAACCGAGTACGATGATAACAATTAAAAAAGTACTCTGCTTAAGCAGGTTGGTAAAATAAGTCCTCATAACCTTGAATCTTTTTTGTGGTTTGAAAAGGTACGTGGTCTTTGAAGGCTGTACTGGAGTTTTGAAAGGGGGGAATTAGATAGGATCGGAAGCCGAAAGATACTACGCATACCTGAATTTTAAAAGCATACCCATGTTTTATTTTTTTCATCTGTTTGCGGTATGGTCATTCTCAAAGAGTTATGGGATAAAAAAATAACCCGGAAAATCTTCCGGGTTATGCTTTTTCAATAAAATCTATAAGTTTTATTTGCTGAAACGGATCTTTCCTTTTGGATAAATAGCGTTCCTTCCAAGGCTTTCTTCGATTCTGAGTAATTGGTTGTATTTCGCCATCCTGTCGGTACGGGAAGCTGAACCGGTCTTTATCTGTCCGCAATTCAATGCAACTGCCAGGTCTGCAATAGTGGTATCTTCTGTTTCTCCGCTGCGATGGCTCATGATGGTTGTATAGCCATTATTTTGTGCGAGCTGAACTGCATTGATAGTTTCGGTTACGGTTCCTATCTGGTTGACTTTGATGAGGATACTGTTGCCAATACCTTTATCAATACCTTGTTGCAGTCTTTTTACATTGGTAACAAAGAGGTCATCACCAACAAGCTGGCACCTGTTCCCAATTGACTCTGTGTGTTTTTTCCAGCCATCCCAATCATCTTCGGCCATGCCGTCTTCTATGGAGATGATGGGATATTTGTTTACCCATTCTGCCCAATAAGCTACCATTTCGTCACTGCTGATCACTTTCTTGCTGCTCTTATAAAATGTATAGGTCTTGTCTTTGTCATTAAACATTTCACTGGTTGCCGCATCCATAGCTATGGAAATTTGCGCCCCTGGCTTATAGCCTGCTGCTTCGATTGCCATCAATACGGTTTCAATGGCTTCTTCATTACTCTGGATATCTGGCGCAAATCCGCCTTCATCGCCAACGTTGGTACTGTATCCTTTTTTCTTCAATACACTTTTCAACTGATGGAAAACTTCCACACCCCAGCGTAAACCTTCGCTGAAACTTTCCGCACCTGTTGGTACGATCATGAATTCCTGGAAGTCGATCTTGTTATCGGCATGTGCACCGCCATTGAGGATATTCATCAGCGGAATAGGCAATACCGTAGCATTAACACCACCGAGGTACCTGTATAATGGGAGGTTGCTTTCCTGGGCAGCAGCTTTGGCAACGGCCATGGATACCGCCAGTGTGGCGTTGGCGCCGAGGTTGGCTTTATTTTCGGTGCCATCCATATTGATGAGCATGTGGTCGATATGTGCCTGCTCGTTCACATGCAGTCCAATTAGCTGGTCGGCGATGATCTCATTTACATTATTAACTGCTTTAAGTACGCCTCTTCCAAGGAATACGGATTTGTCGCCATCCCTTAATTCAACAGCTTCATGTTTGCCGGTTGATGCGCCGGAAGGTACCGCGGCCCTTCCCATTACTTCGTCTTCTGTTATTACATCTACTTCGATGGTTGGATTACCGCGACTGTCCAATATCTGCCTGGCATGTACGTCTGTGATATAACTCATAACATTTTATATTTAATGATTTAATGAAATTCCGGTGAACAGGTTTAGGGTAGGGATTGTAAATATCCGAAGTTCCTGACTAAAAAACTTCGGCTATGCATTATTTTTAGTTGAAGTCAGGTCCCGGAAAATGTCTTCCAGTGAACTGCTTTCGGACTGCAAAGAAACGATATTCAGGTTATGCTGCAAAGACAGTTCCATCAGTTGTTTTCGCAAAAGGTCCGGATTGGTAGTTTCTATGGTCCAGGTTAACCCGTCGGGACTCTCCTTAACAGATGTTCCGCTAAGTGATGCTATCAGAGATTTTTCGGGGGCTTGTCCAAAAGTGACTTTCACAAATTGCCCTTTTTTTCCTGCATGGAGCTTGCTTATGCTGTCGTCAGCCACCAGCTGGCCCTTATTAATGATGATTACCCTGTCGCACAAAGCTTCCACTTCCTGCAGGATATGTGAAGAAAATAAAACAGTCTTGTCTTTACCCAGCCGGCGGATGACCTCCCTGATCTCAATAATCTGGTTCGGATCCAGACCGGTGGTTGGTTCATCGAGGATCAGGACTTCCGGGTCGTGGATCAAAGCGGCGGCAAGTCCAACCCGCTGTTTATAGCCTTTGGAGAGTTGCCCTATTTTTTTGGATGATTCGGGCCTCAGGCCGGTAAGGTCTATGACTTCTTCGATTTTTTTTGACGGATTGGGTACATTATGCACCCCGGCAATGAACTCCAGGTATTCCCGGATATACATATCAAAATATAACGGATTGGCTTCAGGCAGGTATCCAATCTTCTTTTTAATTTCCAGTGGCTGGTCTTTTACAGAGATGCCGCAGACTTTTATATCACCCTGATCAGGTTCAAGATAACCGGTGATCATTTTCATGGTGGTGGATTTTCCGGCTCCATTAGGCCCGAGAAATCCGACGATTTCTCCTTTGCCTACAGAGAAACTGACTTCATTGACGGCTTTTTGTTCCCCGTAATTTTTTATAAGGCCCTTCACATCAATCGACATAAAAAAAACAGCATTTACAGCAAAGGAACAAAGAATTCGTGAGGGACGCCGGGTAAATTTATTCCCCGAGTTCTTCAGAACTCTCCGGCAGATGGTCATACTCGCCCTTCCATGCATACCATCCAAATAAGAACAAGCCAAAAACAATGGGCAGGAATATAATGACGAACACCCCCCATTGAATGCGCGTATCCATGACCGGTTTTTTTTGGATCTCCGCCAATGCGGTGCTTACAAGGAGATAAATCAAAAACGGACAAGCCGCCATCCATATCCAGCCGGAATATCTTTTAAGTTGATTCATGTAACTCAGATTAGTCGTTTACGTTAGGATCAATTTTATTGCTTACATACAAAGTGCCTATCACCAGGCAAACAGCCGCAACGCCAATCGGGTACCAAAGGCCAACCAGTGGATCACTGGTGTAGATGGTAGTCAGCAAAAGCGCTATAAATGGTGTGAGCCCGCCAAAAACGCCATTGCCAATATGATAAGGTAATGACATCGACGTATACCGGATGCGGGTTGGGAACATTTCTACCAGGAAGGCGGCAATCGGCCCATAGACCATGGTTACAAACATGATCTGTATAAAAAGAAGCATCACCAGTTGCCAGTATATTGGCTGAGGCACAACCTTGCTCTTTTTACCAATGCCCTGGCCCGTACGGTCACCGGCTTTGAATAAAGTGTCTTTCCGCAGTTCTTTTTCAATGATCCCGTTGTCGTAATGAACCTGTGTAGTCATATTCACCAGGCTGTACTCCTTTCCTTTAACCGGCATGATGTTCCGGTCTACTGTTGTTAAAGAGGGTACGGTGCTTTTATCACGGAGATCACTAACCGAAAGCATCTGCTGGTAGATCGGCCGGTAGCATATAACAGCCAGCAACATGCCCGCCATCATGATCCATTTCCTGCCGGCCTTATCGCTCCAGTGACCGAAAACAATAAAAAAAGGTGTGGCCAGTACAATAGCCCAGATGAGGATGGTCCTGGTTTGCCCGAAATCGATACGGCAAACATTTTCCAGGAAAGTCTGTGCATAAAACTGTCCGGTATACCATACAACACCCTGACCCATCACTGCGCCAAACAGCGCCAGCAGAACCATTTTGAGGTTAGCTTTATGCGTGAAGCTTTCTTTTAACGGGTTCACCGAAATTTTGCCTTCCGATTTTATGCGGGCGAAAAGCGGAGATTCTTTCATCCTCAGCCTGATATAAACAGACAAGCCAACGAGCAGGATCGAAACCCAGAAAGGAATGCGCCAGCCCCAGTCTTCAAATTTTTGAATGGATATTGTGCTATTGGCATCCAGGCTGCTCCTGGTTAACAGGATTATGCCCAGCGATAGCAGCAGGCCAAGGGTTGCCGTTGTTTGAATCCAGCTGGTGTAGAAACCCCGCCGTTCCGGGGGCGCGTGTTCTGCAACATATGTTGCTGCTCCGCCATATTCCCCGCCAAGTGCAAGACCTTGTAATAGCCGTAACAACAAGATGATCAGCGGTGCTGCGAATCCAATTTTTTCATAGCCCGGAACCAGGCCAATGGCAAAGGTTGATCCCCCCATCAGGATCAGGGTTAGCAGGAATGTGTATTTACGGCCAACAATATCTCCCAGCCGACCGAAAACCAGTGCTCCAAATGGCCTGACAATAAAACCGGCGGCAAAAGTTGCGAGTGTAGACAGTAGCGCTGCAGTGGGGTTTGACTGCGGGAAAAACTGCGAGGCGATGATGGGTGCCAGGCTGCCGAATATATAAAAATCATACCACTCAATGAGCGTGCCTACGGAGGATGCCGCTATAACTTTCCAGATATTATTTTTTTCAGGCAGGAGCAGGGAATCAGACATATGTAGTGTGCTGAATTATATTATGATGGTTGCTTGTTGGCTCTTTAACGGTCATTAAATATAAATGAGATGTTTTAATGTAAGGTCAAAATTTTTATATCAGCTTTTGGCCACAGAGGAGCACAGAGTTGATATAAGAGCGCCGCAGAGAAAGTAGCCTCAGCGGTTCTCTGTTTTCCTTAGTGGCCCTCTGCGGGCTTAAAATTACCGTTGAGATGATTGCAATTTTTTTTAAAAATTTCGACAAACTGATCAATAAATCAAACTGATCATCTTAAATAGCGAATGGAACTGAATTATTTTTTATCTTCCCTTTCCTTAACGATTGAACTTATCTACCATGTCATATCCATACCAGATAACCTCATACGACGATTATAAAAAAGCCTGGGAAAAAAGTATCAGTGATCCCGAAGGATTCTGGGGTGAAATAGCAGAACACTTTCTATGGCGTAAAAAGTGGGACAAAGTTCTTGGCTGGAACTTCAAAGAGCCACAGGTAAAGTGGTTTGAAGGCGGCAAATTAAATATTACGGAAAACTGCATTGACCGGCACCTTGAAAACCTGGGCAGTTCTCCGGCTATTATCTGGGAACCCAATAATCCCGACGACAGTCATCGTATCCTCACATATAAACAACTGCATTTTAAAGTCAACCAGTTCGCCCATGTACTCAACAATAATGGAGTCAAAAAAGGCGACAGGGTATGTATATATATGGGTATGATCCCGGAACTGGCCATTGCGGTGCTGGCATGTGCCAGGGTAGGGGCAATTCATTCGGTCATTTTTGGCGGATTCAGTGCGCAGAGTATTGCCGACCGATTGCAGGATGCGAAGGCAGAGTTCATTATTACCTGCGACGGTGCATTCCGCGGCGGGAAGGATATTCCCCTTAAGAATGTGATCGACGATGCGTTGATTGCCTGTCCTTTTGTGAAGCGGACCATTGTTTTTACACGCACCCGAACCCCGGTAAGTATGATCAAAGGAAGGGATGTATGGTGGGAGGACGAAATCCATAAAGTGGAAACCCTTGGCAATCCCGAATTTCCGGCGGTTGAAATGGATGCAGAAGATACGCTCTTCATTCTGTATACTTCCGGATCCACCGGAAAGCCAAAGGGTGTGGTACACACCTGCGGCGGGTATATGGTGTATACCAACTATACCTTTATAAATACTTTCCAGTACCAGCCGGAAGAAGTGCATTTCTGCACTGCAGATATCGGCTGGATCACCGGCCATTCCTATATTTTATATGGACCGCTCAGTGCAGGCGCCACATCGCTTATGTTTGAAGGCGTGCCTACCTGGCCCGATGCCGGACGGTTTTGGGATATTGTTGATAAATACCGTGTGAACATTTTATATACCGCTCCTACTGCCATCAGGAGCCTGATGGGATTTGGACTTGGCCCATTGCACGGTAAGGACCTCAGCTCTCTTCGTATACTCGGCACCGTTGGTGAACCGATCAATGAAGAAGCATGGCATTGGTATGATGAACATGTGGGCAAGCGCCGCTGCCCGATAGTTGATACCTGGTGGCAGACAGAGACCGGTGGTATTATGATCAGCAATATGGCCGGGGTTACACCGGCCAAAGCAACGTATGCTACATTGCCCATGCCGGGTGTGGAACCTTTACTGGTTGATGAGAACGGAAAAGAAATAGAAGGGAATAATGTGTCAGGGAACCTTTGTTTACGCTCTCCATGGCCGGGTATTATACGCACCACTTACGGAGATCATGATCGTTGCAAGACCAATTATTTTTCGGCCTACCCTGAATTATATTTTACCGGAGACGGCGCCCTGCGTGATGAAAACGGGTTTTACAGGATCACCGGCAGGGTTGATGATGTGCTGAATGTAAGTGGCCATCGTATCGGAACGGCCGAGGTGGAAAATGCCATTAATATGCACGCAGGGGTTGTGGAAAGTGCGGTGGTGGGATATCCGCATGAGATCAAGGGGCAGGGTATTTATGCCTATGTCATTTACAGCGGAACACATGGAGACGAATCACTGATCCGCCAGGATATAACGTATACGGTTAGTCGGATTATTGGACCGATTGCAAAACCGGATAAAATTCAGTTTGTCACCGGCCTTCCAAAAACAAGAAGCGGAAAGATCATGCGCAGGATACTGCGTAAAATTGCTGAGGGAGATACAGAACACCTGGGTGATATTTCGACTTTACTGGATCCGGATGTGGTGGAGCAGATCAGCAAAGGGCGTTTGTCGCATTAAAGGTTGATTAGTCTCTTACCTCCACTTCCGTGCCGAGGGGGATCATTTCGTAGAGTTCAAAAATATCACTGTACTTAACAGAAATACATCCGTTGGTCCAGTTCATGAATTTATCAACGGCATATTCCTCATTGGGCCTTGTTCCATGTATGCCAATGCCACCGCCAATCTTTGCCGTTTTGGGGATGAGTCCTTTTTTCTTACGCTCATTGAATTTTTCGTAGCTCTCTTTATTAGGATAATCGAGCAGTAAAAAGCATCCCCATTCTTTATGGCTTTTTTTATAGGTTATCCTGAAATTACCATTGGGTGTTAACCTGTCGCCCTCCATTTTTTTATCTTCCTGTTTTTTACTGCCAAAAACCACAGGGTAGGTTGCCAGCCATCCATCCTGATCATACAGCATCATTGTATAATCTGATTTGTCGATAATGATTTTATATGGAGAGGGCGGATAAACCGGCGCTTCGGCTTTTTTGGATGTTGCCGGCTTTTTTTTACCGGAACTACCTGGCTTGCCCGGGTCGGGCACTGCACTGATGGTTGACATTGAAATCAATGCAATCAAAAAGCTGGTCAGGGCGAAGGTGATGGTTGTCTTTTTCATATCCATTAGACATCACTCAAACGCTGTGCCTGATTCAAAAATTTGCAGCAAAATTCCGTTAACTTTTTTTCTCTTTAACATAAAAAAAGCTGCCGGACTGCAGCTTTTTTTTATGTTTTTAAGCGGTTTTTTTAGTGTGAAACAGTGGCATCCAATGTCTTAGCCTGGCTGATCATATCCTTGAGGGAGTCAAGGGAAGGTACCCTTCCGCTCAGTCCGAATTTTTCATTGGTTTCTGCCAGTTTCACATGCAGGTTCTCTGCGTTGCGGGTGGCAAATTCTTTAACGGTATCTACGCCGGCTGCTTCGAGCAATTCTGCAAACTGGGCAGCAACACCTTTTATGCGAAAAAGATCTGCATGGTTCACCCAGGTAAGTATCAATGATTCCGGTATCCCTGTTTTTGCAGCAATGCCTTCCCGGCCTTTTTTGGTTTTACCTTTTTCAAGCAGGTCGCCTGTTGTGAAAATATCAAGATTGTTTAATTTCTCCGCATAATTCTGACCGATTCCTTCTATGTCAATTACTTTATAAGGCATATAAAAAAGTTTGATACAAGGTAATGCATCAAATATTTACATAGAAAAAAATATTCTCAAAAAGCATGAATTTACAGGGGGATGTGGGCAGGATGAAAAGCAGAGAGCAGCAAAGAAAATTCTCATTGCTGCTCTCTGCAAACAGGATTATTTCGAATACTCAGTTCATCAAAAATTTTGTGATTGAAATAAATTGACCCGAATACCTATGTTATAAGGATATTGTTCGAGGCCGAATGTGTGTAATGTTGTCATACTGTAAGATCCGTATAAATTAATCGGCCCAAGACCAAGCTCTGCTATATAAGCCACTTTCCATTTATTCAGGTTAAAATCAGTTCTCTGTTTCTGTTTGCCCCGCTCATTGCTTTCCTGTTTCTGTCTTGAAGCGTACAAATATCCACCACTTACACCAAAACTTATCTGGAATCCACCCCATCGGCCACCGGGGTTAGTATTAATATTTATCATGACAGGCGCAGTGAAAAAATCGGCAGCGATTTTATTTTTTGAGAACGATACAGAATCTCTGATCGTATATGGACTGGCACCATCTACATATGTAATCGGTGTTTTGTAGAAATAGTTATTGGTCTCTATCCCAAAACCATATTTCAGGTTTACCACATGCTTATAAATATTCACGCGCTGCATGAATAACCAAAGGTTAAAGTTGGAGATACGCCCTGCTCTCAACGAATAATCACCTTTTGTTGCGGGATTTCCATTTTGGAACTTTAAAAAATCCTGTGCTTCTGCGGTTGAAAAATCTGTTTTGTCGTTGTAACCAGAGTAACCTACGTCAAATATCAACCAATCAGTAGTGATATTTTCTTTTTTATACTTCCTTTTGGAGCGATATTTATTATCGGGGGTTACTTTGTATTCGTTACCACTATCATCACCTTTCTTTTTGATGATGATCATCCCACCAACCCGAATGGTATCTGATTCTTCCGGTGTTTCAATTTTTTTGATGGTTGTATCTTCCTGGGCATAACCTGTCAGAGTACCTGCTGCCATGAGCAGGACGATGAGTACTTTCTTCATGATCTTTGATTTTTTCTGTGAATACTTATTTAATTGGCTAATGCAATTTCAAAATTGGCTACACGTAAGGGCTTATCAATGTCCGGATTGGTAACCTTGTTAAACAAACGGTTGGCTTTGCGAACGACACCGCGGAAAGGACCTTTGCGGGTATTGCTATTTTCCAATGTCACCACTTCAACCGCATCCTGAGCGCTCATCAGGGCTTCGGTGGCATAATCGGATTTCACATTGACTTGAGTCACCGGACGGTCAATGCTCTCATTTACTCTGGTGAGATTTGGTGAAACATTGACCAGCGATTGTTCGTTACCGGGAGTTGTTATATTTTTTGCCTGATTTTGAGGGTTGTCTATGGCTGCCAGTACCTGTGGATCTGCTTCTTTAATCTTCACTTGTTGTGCCGGCTGGTTATTAACATAGGTTTGCTTTTGGGCTTTAACCGCATTGGGTATGGATGCTGCAGCAACGGAAGGCTGTTGGTCCTGTAAAACCTGTTG
>Ga0209254_10003289_pt1 | contig 14754 bp, 10 predicted proteins | sample FrelakmetDIP11DI_FD_187148 | JGI IMG/M metagenome (GOLD analysis project Ga0209254, IMG submission 187148) | Freshwater lake sediment microbial communities from the University of Notre Dame, USA, for methane emissions studies - DIP11 DI (SPAdes)... | ecosystem: Environmental > Aquatic >...
CAGAGCGGGCAGGCGACGCGTCCCCTCCGCAAACGCTGCGGCAGACTGTGCCCCACTCCCCCTCGGGTCGGGGACTGACGCCGCACTATACGACGATAGGGGAATAGGGGAGTTGCTGCGGTCGAGAAGCCGCTTGAAGTTGCCAAAATGCTCTAAATAGGCTATAATATGGGGACCGAGGGCGGGGGACGCCATCCCCGCCTTTTGCGTGGACAATCTATGCGACTCAAGCGTCTCGAACTGCACGGCTACAAGACCTTTGCGAGCCGGACCGATTTTGCCTTTGACGATGGGATCACTGCCATCGTCGGGCCAAATGGGTCGGGCAAGAGCAACTGCGCCGATGCCATTCGCTGGGTCCTGGGCGAGCAGAGCTTTCGTGTGCTGCGGGGCAAGTCCACCGAAGATATGATCTTTGCCGGCAGTGTCCAGCGCGCCCGGCTGGGCATGGCCTCGGCATCGCTCACTTTTGACAACAGCGACGGCTGGCTGCCGGTCGATTTTGGCGAAGTAACCCTCACCCGCCGTGCTTATCGCTCTGGCGAGAATGAATACCTGCTCAACGGCAGCCGTGTCAGGCTGCGCGACATCAACGAGCTGCTGGCCAAGTCGGGCCTGGCGCGGCGGACCTACACGGTCATCGGCCAGGGCCTGGTGGATGCCGTGTTGAGTCTGCGTCCCGACGAGCGGCGCACGCTGTTCGAGGAGGCAGCCGGGATCACCCTGTACCAGTCGAAGCGGACCGATGCGCTGGCCCGCCTGGAAGAGACCCACGCCAACCTGCTGCGGATCAACGACATCGTCAACGAAATCGTGCCTTTGCTGCGCCGCCTTGAGCGGGAGGCAGAGCGGGCCGAGCGCCATGCCCTGCTTGGCCAGGAGCTGAACGGGCTGCTGCGTACCTGGTATGGCTATCGCTGGCACCACGAGCAGTTAGAGCTGCGCCGTACTCGGGACGCATTGGCGCGCCGGCAGGAGGTGCTCGCTCGCCGCCGCGCAGCGCTCGATGCGCTGGACGTGCGGACGGCCGAGCTCCGTGCTCGCCACGGCGAGCTGCGCAAGCAATTGGCCGGCTTGCGCCAGGAAAGCGGCGATCTGCAGCGGCAGCGGGAGGAGGTGCAGCGCAATCTGGCGGTGTGGCAGGAGCGAACGCGCCTGCTGGCCGGCCAGGCGGCTGAGCTTGAAGCCGAGATGGCGACGATCGAATCACAGTCCGGGTCGATGTCCGAACGGATCATCCTGGTCGAAAGGGAGGTAGGCGACTGCCAGACGGCGCTTTGGGATCGCGAGGCAGAGGTGAGCCGGGCACAGGGCGAGCTGGACGCGCTGGAGGGACGGCGGACCGACCTGGCCCGCCGACTTGCCGGCGCCCAGGCGCGTGTTCTCGACCTGGCCGGCCAAGCGGCCGATGCCCGCAACCGCCTGGGCCAGATCGATGAGCGGCGCGGAACCCTGGCCGGCGACCGGGCCGCTCATCAGGCGGCGGCTGCGGCCCACGAGGCCCAGGCGGCTGATGTGGGCCGGCAGATGGAAACGCTCGCTGCCCAGCAGGTGCAGGTCCAGGCAGAGGGCAAGGCGCTGGCTGCCAAAGGGGTCCGGCTCGACGCTGCCCTGGTCGAGGTCCAGTCGCGCCAGGCTGAGCTGCGCACCGCACTGGGCGAAGCCCAACGCCAGGCCGAGAGCCTCCAGGCCCGTTCCGATCTGCTGGCGCGACTGCGGGCCGAGGGGGAAGGGCTGCACGCCGGCGTCCGGGCGGTGTTGGCGGTTGGCGGTGGAGCATTGAGGGAGGCGGAACAGGGTGCGCGGGCCACACTATCGGGTATCTTGGGTACGGTGGCGCAGCTCGTCCAGGTCAGGGCGGAGTATGAGGTGGCCATCGAAGTGGCGCTGGGCGGGCACCTCCAGGACGTGATCGTCGAGTCGTGGCCCGAGGCCGAGGCGGCCGTGGCCTACCTGAAGGCCGGAGAACGGGGCCGGGCCACGTTTCTGCCGCTGGACACCGTCCGATCCGGCTCGCGTGTGGAGGTGCCTCACGATTTGAAGGACGCCGTGGTCGGCGTGGCGGCCGACCTGGTGAGCGCCGAGGCACGGCTGGCGCCCGCGGTGGAGATGCTGTTGGGCCGGACGGTGGTCGTCCGCGAGCTCAAGGCCGCCCGGCGTGTCTTTGAGCGGCTGGCAGGCGGATTCAAGATTGTGACGCTGGCCGGGGAGCTGCTGCGGTCGAGCGGCTCGCTGACGGGTGGGCAGGGCCGCGACCAAGCCCACGGGCAGGTGCTGGCCCGCGAGCGGGAGTGGCGCGACTTGCCCGGCCGGGTGGCAGCGGCCATGGCCCGCAGCGGGGAGCTCGAAGCGGGGCTGCTCAGCGCGCAGGCTGTTGAGCAGAAGGTGCGGACCCAGGCGGCCGGCCTCGAAGTGCAGCGGCGCGAGAAGCAGGCGGCTGCTGCGGCGCTGGAAGCGCAGCAGGGGGAGCTGGAGCGTGACCGGCAGCATCTGCTCCAGCAGATGGCGTGGCGGCGCGAGCTGCTGGCCCGGCTCGACGCGGAGGCAGCCGACCTGGACGCCCGCGAGGCAGGGCTGCGGGCCAGCCTGGACCGGCTAGCCGATGAGACCCAGGCAGCGGAGGCCCAGGTGACCGCCGCCCAGGGTGCGGTCGATGGGCTGCGCGGCGACGTCCTGTACCAACGATTGTCCGACGCCCGCACGGCGGCAGCGGTGGCCCGCGAGACCTGGGAGCACCGCCGGACCGCTCTGGCCGACCACCAGCAAGCACAGGCGCAGCTTCGCACGCAGGCCGAGGCCAAGCAGAAGCGGATCGCCGACCTGGAGGGCGAGCAGTCTCACCTGGGCGAGCAGATCCACACTTGGACCGCCCGCCAGACGGTCGTCCGGGGCTGGCTGGGGGCGCTGGCTCAAAAGATCGAGCCAGCCGAGATCGAGATGACGACCGTGGAAGCCGAGCTGGAAAAGCTGGAGCAGGAGGAGACGACGGCCCGAGCCCGGCTGCGCGAGGCGGAGAGCAGCCATGGCCAGGCGGTGCTGACCCTAAATCAGCAACAGGATCAGCTGCACCGGCTCCGCCGCCAGTTGGTGGACGATTTCGGCCTGGAACCGGCCGGGCTAGAGCCGGCTGAGGGGGAGGTCGATCAGTTACGTTTGCCGCTGGGCGACGACCTAGCGCCGCTGCCTGTGGTCGAAGAGCTGCCGGAAGGGCTGGAAGAGGAGATCCAATACGTGCGGGGTCAGATGCGGCGGATTGGGGCGTTCAATCCCAACGCGCCGGCCGAGCACGCCGAGGTGCAGGAACGGTACATGTTCCTCACCGCCCAGGCAACCGATCTGGAGGAGGCAACCCGCAGCCTGCGGGAGGTGATCGCCGAGCTGGACGAGGTGATGCGCCGCGAGTTTCACGCCACGTTCAAGGAGGTCTCGGCGCGCTTTAAGGAGAACTTTGCCCGGTTGTTTGGAGGAGGCAGCGCCCGGCTGACGCTGACCGACCCGGATGACATTGGCAGCACCGGCATCGAGATCAGCGCCCAGCCGCCGGGTAAGCGGCCGCAGACGCTGGCCTTGTTGTCGGGCGGGGAGAGGGCGCTGACGGCCGTGTCGCTCATCTTTTCGATCCTGGAGGTGAACCCACCGCCGTTCTGCATCCTCGATGAGGTGGATGCCATGCTCGACGAGGCCAACGTTGGCCGCTTTCGCCAGGCCTTGGAGGCACTGAACCGCCACACGCAGTTTATTGTCATCACCCACAACCGGGGTACGATCCAGGCGGCCAACACCATTTACGGGGTGTCGATGGGCGACGACAGTGTATCGCAGGTGGTGTCGCTCAGGCTGGAAGGCGAACGGATCGCCGCGCCGGATGGGTCGTCGGTAGAGGTCGGCTACCGGTAAACCGCTATTCTAACTGTCCCTCGCCGGCAAACTCACGCAGTCCGCTATCCACATAGCCCACTGCTTCGGCGGTGCGCACAGAAGCCTCGTTCCCCTCGTCAACGATGTACAACGGCCGCAGTTTTTCCTCGAGCAGGGCAGCGGTGCAGGCTGACACGACCGAGCGGCCCCAACCCCGGCCACGGCCCCGCGAATGGGTGTAGACAAACACTTCTGCAAAGGCCGGCGAGCGCCAGTTGGTGCCCGACATGGCCATGATCTCACCCTGTGACTCGATCTCAAAGCGCGGCGCGCCGTCGGCGGCGCCAACGCGCTGTACCAGGACGTTTATGACCGGCCGGAACCTGGCCGGATCCAGAAGATAGATGCGGTTCAGGCTGGACCGGTTTATCTCGATGTGGCCGCGGATGGCGGCGGCCAGTGTGACCGGAACGATGAAATAGTAGGGACGGTCGGGAGTCAGGGCTGTGTGCAGCAGCTCTGCCACGGCTGTGTCGTCTGGGGCGCGGAGGGTGACCAGCGGCCGGAAGAGGTCGACGCCTGTCTGCGACACGGCGATAAAGCCGTCTACGCGGCGCTGGTCGTCGTGGTGCAGGGTGAGCTGCGTCCGGCGCGGATCGTGCCACAGGGCATAGTAGCTGGTCAGGGCATCGGCCGGGTCGGCCGGCGACAAAAGAGGGCGGATGGCCCGCCTTTTTTCGCTTATTTCGGTTAGCTGGTTTGGATCCATATCATGACAGCCTTGCCGGCTGCAAAAAGAGGGTAGCTCTGCCTGAGCAAAGCTGCCCTCTCGATTCGCTCCAGCGCTACTTGTAGCTCTTGAGCACCTTCATATAGTTGGCGCGCTCAAAGGCGGCCGGCTCTGGGACCGAGCGCAGGCTCAGGCTGCCTTTCATCTCAGAGATCGAGCTGTATTCATGCTCTTCCATCCAGGTGGTGACGCCGCGCAGCAGTTCGCCGATCTTGTCTACCCCTTCCTGGAGCAGCACGGAGCAAACGTTGGCCACGTCGGCCCCGGCCATGACCGCCTTGAGCACGTCTTCCGGTGTGTGGATGCCGGTGGTCAGGGCCAGCGATGCCTTGACCTGCCCGTACAGGATGGCGATCCAGCGCAGCGGCAGCCGCATCTCGTCCGATCTGCTCAGCACCAGGCGGGGACACACCTCGAGGGCCTCGATGTCCAGGTCAGGCTGGTAGAAGCGGTTGAATAGGACGAGGGCGTTGGCCCCGGCTGCGTCCATGCGGGTGGCGATGTTGGGCAGCGAGCTGAAGAAAGGGCCGAGCTTGACGGCGACCGGGATGGTGACGTGCTGTTTCACGTCCTCTACAGTTGACAGGTAGATCTGCTCGACCTCTTCGCCGGTTAGCTGGCTTCTGGTGGGGAGGTAGTAGATGTTCAGCTCGACGGCGGCCGCGCCGGCCTCCTGGAACTGGCGGGCATAGCCGGTCCAGCCGCCAGGGCTGATGCCGTTCAGGCTGGCGATGATCGGGATGTCCACTGCCCGGCAGGCCTTGCGGATGTGCTCGACATACTCTTTGGGGCCGCGCCGGAATTCTTTGAGCGGCGGAAAGTAGGTCAACGACTCGGCATAACTGTAGGTGCCCAACTCCATAAAGTGCGACAGGGATTCCGCCTCAAACTCGACCTGTTCCTCAAAGAGGGACGGGAGTGTCACCGCCGCCGCCCCGGCGTCGGCCATGCACTTGATCGTGTCCAGCTCGGCCGACAGTGGCGACGCCGACGGGACGATCGGGTTCTTGAGCGGAATGCCCATGTAAGTTGTGGATAAGTCAATCATGGCCATGTCCTCCTGTTTCGGTTAATGGGCGACCGCGCGAGGCCGCCCCTACGACCCGGCTACGTCGGTGCTATAGTCCAGTGTGGCCATCTGCTCATACAGCCGCCAACGCTTGCGCACGTCCTGTTGGGCCAGCTCGAGCAGCCGGGCAGCCGCCTCTGGATCAGACTGGGTCAGCATCTTGAAGCGCGTCTCGTTGTAGGCATAATCCACAAACGGGATCTTGGGCGCTTTGGAGTCGAGCTGCAGCGGGTTCAGGCCCTGATCCGCCCGGCGCGGGTCATAGCGGTAGAGCACCCACGCGGCCGAATCGACGGCCAACTGCTGCTGGTCGAAGCCGGTGCGCATGTTGATGCCCTGGTTGATGCAGTGGCTGTAGGCGATGATCAGGCTCGGGCCATCGTACGATTCAGCCTCGATGAAGGCCTTGACCGTCTGCGAGTCGCTGGCGCCCATGGCTACCTGAGCGACATAGATGTTGCCGTAGGTCGTGGCGATCATGCCCAGGTCCTTTTTGGGCGTCGACTTGCCGCCGGCGGCGAAGCGGGCCACAGCCGCGCGCGGCGTCGCCTTGGACATCTGGCCGCCGGTGTTGGAGTAGACCTGTGTGTCGAGGACCAGGACGTTGACGTTGCGGCCCGAGGCCAGGATGTGATCCAGGCCGCCGAAGCCGATGTCGTAGGCCCAGCCGTCGCCGCCGACGATCCAGACCGACTTGACGACGAGCATGTCGGCCAGGCTCGCCAGTTGTTTGGCCTCGGCGTTGGACTCGGCGGCGGATGCCAGGCGAGCCTTGAGCTCGGCCACACGGGCGCGCTGGGCGGCGATGTCGGCCTCAGTTGCTTGCGGAGCGGTGAGGATGCCGTCTGCCAGCTCGTCGCCGATCAGTCCGCGCAGCCGCTGTACCAGCTCGCGGGCGTACTGGGTGTGCTTGTCAATTGTCAGGCGGAAGCCAAAACCAAACTCGGCATTGTCCTCGAACAGGCTGTTCGACCAGGCCGGGCCGCGGCCGTCCTGGTTCTTGGCCCACGGCGTGGTGGGCAGGTTGCCGCCATAGATCGAGGAGCAGCCGGTGGCGTTGGCAATGATTGCCCGGTCGCCAAAGAGCTGGCTGAGCAGCTTGACGTAGGGTGTTTCGCCGCAGCCGGCGCACGCGCCCGAGTACTCGAACAGGGGTCGAAGCAACTGGGAGCCTTTGACCGAGTTGGTTTTGACCTGCGTCCGGTCAAACTCGGGGAGACCCAGGAAGAACTGGTAGTTCTCCCGCTCGACAGCGCGGATCGGGATCTGGTCTACCATATTGATCGCCTTGCGGTCTGGCTGCTGCTTGTTCTTGACCGGGCAGGCGTGGACGCACATGCCACAGCCGGTGCAGTCCTCGGGCGCCACCTGGATGGTGGCCACCATGCCGGCGTACTCTTTGCCCCTGGCCGGGGCTGACTTGAAGGTGGGCGGAGCGCCGGCCAGCAGGTTCTGGTCGTAGATCTTGAAGCGGATGACGGCATGTGGGCAGGAAAAGGCGCACTTGGCGCATTGGATGCATATCTCGGGATCCCAGGCCGGGATTTCCAGGGCGATGTTCCGCTTTTCCCACTGAGTGGTGGCCGACGGGTAGGTGCCATCGACCGGGAACTTGCTTACCGGCAGCTCGTTGCCTTTGCGGGTCAGGATCGGCGCCAGCACGTCTTTGACAAAGTCGGGCGCCTCGGGCGCCACCACGGGCGGCATGTCAAAGTCGCTGGTGACTTTATTCAGAACCTCCACGCGGAACAGGTTGGCCAGGGCCTGGTCGACGGCAGCATAGTTGCGCTGGACGACCTTCTCACCCCGCGCGCCGTAGGTTTCCTGAATGGCGTTCTTGATGGCGGCGATCGCCTCGTCGCGGGGCAGGATACCAGAGATGCCAAAGAAGGCGGTCTGCATGATGGTGTTGATCCGCACGCCCATGCCGGTCTCTTCGGCCACCCGATAGGCGTCGATCACGTAGAATTTCAGTTCTTTATCGATGATCTGCCGCTGGACCTGCCTGGACAGCTTGTCCCACACCTCGTTGGGGCCGTAGGGCGCGTTCAGCAGGAAAGTTGCGCCCTTGACAGCCGGGGCCAGCACGTCGAACTTTTCCATAAAGACAAACTGGTGGCAGGCCACAAAGTTGGCCGAGCTGACAAAGCAGGTCTGGCGGATCGGCCGCGGTCCGAAGCGCAGGTGGGACACGGTCACCGTGCCGGCCTTTTTCGAGTCGTACTCAAAGTAGCCCTGTGTCCAGTTGCTGGTTCCTTCGCCGATGATGCGGATGCTGTTGTGGTTGGCGCTGACCGTGCCATCGGAACCGAGCCCATAGAACAGGGCCCGAACTACATCGTCCGGCTCGATGTTGAAGGTTGGGTCGAGGGCGAGGCTGGAATGGGTCACATCGTCGGTGATGCCCACCGCAAAGCGGTCGCGCGGCTCAGGCTTTTGCATTTCGTCGAAAACGGCCTTGATCATGGCCGGGGTAAAGTCTTTGCTGCCCAGGCCATAGCGGCCGCCGATGACCTTGACGTTCGTCCGGCCCGTTTCAGCCAACGCCGTCACACAGTCCACATACAGCGGCTCGCCGACGGCGCCCGGCTCTTTGGTCCGGTCCAGCACGGCGACGATCTTGGCCGTCTGGGGTAGGGCGGCGGCAAAATGCTCGACGCTGAACGGCCGGTAGAGGCGCACCTTGAGGAGGCCCACCTTCTCGCCGCGCCCGGTCAGGTACTCAACCGTTTCGTGAGTGACTTCGGCGCCTGAGCCCATCATGACGACGACCCGCTCGGCGTCGGGCGCGCCGACGTAATCGAAAAGGTGGTACTGGCGTCCGACGATGCCGGCGAACTTGTCCATCGCCTTTTGGACGATGGACGGTGTTTTCAGATAGTATGGGTTCGACGTTTCGCGTCCCTGAAAGTAGACGTCCGGGTTCTGAGCCGTGCCGCGGATGACCGGGCGCTCGGGGCTCAAGGCGCGGGCGCGGTGGGCCATGACAAGCTCGTCGTCGATCATGGCTCGCAGGTCTTCCCGGTCCAGCTCTTCGATCTTGTTGATCTCATGGCTGGTGCGAAAGCCGTCAAAGAAGTGAAGGAAGGGTACGCGCGCCTCCAACGTGGCGGCGTGGGCGATGAGGGCCAGGTCCATTGCTTCCTGCACCGAGTTGCTGCACAGCAGTCCCCAACCGGTGGAGCGGACGGCCATGACGTCGCTATGGTCGCCAAAGATCGACAGGGCGTGGATGGCCAGGCTTCGGGCGGAGACGTGAAAGACTGTCGAGGTCAGCTCGCCGGCAATCTTGAACATGTTGGGGATCATCAGCAGCAGACCTTGGGAAGCGGTGAAGGTGGTGGTCAGCGCGCCGGTCTGCAGGGCGCCGTGGACGGCGCCTGACGCGCCTCCCTCGGACTGCATCTCAACCACCAGGGGGACTGTGCCCCAGATGTTTGTTTGGCCCTCTGCCGAAAAGGCGTCGGCATGTTCGCCCATCGGGCTAGAGGGTGTAATGGGGTAGATGGCAATGACCTCGCTGACCTTGTGCGCGACATAGGCCACGGCCTCGTTGCCATCGATGGTAACCATCTTTCTGCCTGTCATAGAAACCTCCTAAACGAATACTCGGTATTGCCTCTCAGGCAAACGCCAGGCTGGTGAGCCTGGCGTGCTTGTATGTCATTCTTGCTGCGAGAATGTCACAACCTGGTGGTTTCGGCTCTGAAACTAGGCCTTCTGTCCAGTGGTCAAGATTGTAGCACCGCACCGCCTGTTTGTCAAAGGGTAAATGCCGCATGGTACTCGGCAGGCGGCCGCAGCGGGCAACCGCGAATGGTTACAGGGCAATAGCGCGCCTGTTCCGCTGCTCGAACTGGCGCTGGCAACGCAGGCACAGGGTTGCCTGGGGCAGGATTTCAAGCCGGGCCGGATCGATGCGCTCACCGCACTGCTCGCAGATGCCATAGGCGCCATTCTGCGCCAGGTGGATGGCCCGATCGAGTGATTCCAGCTTGCGTTCCAGGCTATGCACCAGCGCCAGCGTTTTCTCCCGCTCGTAGGTGTCCATGTCGGTCTCGTCGGCGGTCGGCTCGCCCATCCGGCGCAGGTCGGTTCGCAGGTTTTCCACCTTTTCGAGTGTCTCTGAGCGCTCCCGTTCCAGCTTGTCGAGGGCGGCCTTGCTCTGCGTCAAGGCTGTGTTCATCGGATGCTTTCCTCTCGCGTGATAAAGAATGGCATGGGCTGCCAGATGATGCACGAATATACCACATTTGCGGTTTTTCGTCAACCTCGGGCGCGGTTGTTTGAGGTCAATGACGGAAGGCGGAAGTTGCCAATTCGGGCAACTGGCGCTACAATAACGGCGGGGGAGGAACGATGGATCGACGCAGCCTGTGCAGGCTTGTAATTTTCAGTGCAGTCGGTGGTGGGTTTGCCTTTGTGGTTCTGTTGTGCCTGGGGGTGGCTCTTGTCCGGAGTATGAAGCCGCTCTCACAGTTGACGGCAGAGGCCGGGGTCGCGCCTGCCCAAAATGCTACCCCTCTGACGGCCGAGACGCCCACCACCACAGTAACGGTAACCCTCCTGCCGCCGACCGACGTCCCCACAGCAACGGACACGCCACTGCCGACCGACACGCCTATTCCGTCACCAACCGTCACGGACACGCCGCTGCCGACCGGCACACCTGTTCCGTCGCCAACTGTTACCGGCACGCTGCTGCCAACTGACACGCCCAGCCCGTCGCCGACTCTTACCAACACACCTGCACCCAGTCCAACGCCGATGACCCTTGTTGTCCGAGGTGCGACTGACCGTGTGATAACCAACGGAGACCTGCACGTCGTCGGAGAGGTGGAAAACAGTACGGGCGGCAGCATCTGCGATGTCAAGGTAGTAGGCACGTTCTACAACTCGTCAGGCCAGGTAGTTGCGATCAGCGTTGTGGGCGCGATGCTCGACGTGGTGGGCAGCGGCGAGGTCGCGCCGTTCGACCTGGCCTTGCTGAATCCGCCATCCAGCGTCGATCACTATGATCTGCAGGTGGAGTATGCCATCACCAATTCGACCCCACTCCGAGTAGAGGTGGTAAGTGATCAAGGATCTATTGTAAACGGCGACTATCACGTGCTTGGCCAGGCGCGGAATCAAAACGGCTTTACCGTCGACTCGGTCAGGGTTGTAGTCACCTTTTACAATGCTCAGAATGAGGTGATCGGTGCAGTTATTTCCTATACTGCCCTCGACACGCTCAGCCCAGACCAGACGGCGCCCTTCGACGTTGCGTTGGCAGACCCGCCGGAAGGTGTGGGCGATTATGCCCTGCTGGTAGAGGCCGAACGGCGATAGGGGAGAATCCAAGCTTGGCATCCTGTACGCCTTCTGGTATAATGCAGGCGATGCGAGTCGCGGCATGACAGAACGGGTCATCTCTCCCAAGAAGAAGGTCGAAGAAGCTGGGCTGGATGTCGGCCTGCGCCCTCAGCGCCTGGACGAGTATATCGGCCAGGATCGGATCAAGGAGAATCTGCGGATCCTGATCGAGGCAGCCACGGCGCGGGGCGAGCCGCTGGATCACGTGCTGATCTATGGCCCGCCGGGCCTGGGCAAGTCGACGTTGGCCTATGTGCTGGCCAACGAGATGGGCGTCGGCTGCAAGATCACTGCCGGGCCGGCCATAGAGCGGGCAGGCGACCTGGCGGCCATTTTGACCAACCTCCACCAGGGCGACGTGCTGTTCATCGACGAGGTGCACCGCCTGGGCCGGGTGGTGGAAGAGGTGCTGTACCCGGCCATGGAGGACTATGCCCTCGACATTGTGATCGGCAAGGGGCCGGGCGCCCGGAGCATCCGGCTCAAGCTGCCCAAGTTTACGATCATTGGCGCTACCACCCGCCTGGCGCTAATGACGGCTCCGCTGCGCTCGCGGTTTGGCGCCGTCTACCGGCTCGATTTCTACGACCTGGAGGCGATGCAAACGATCGTCAATCGCTCGGCCGGCATTTTGGGTGTGGAGATCGACCGGGAGGGCGTGGAGGAGATAGCCCGGCGGGCGCGGGGCACGCCGCGCGTGGCCAACCGCCTGCTGAAGCGGGTGCGCGATTACGCCCAAGTGAGGGCCGGCGGCGTCATCACCCGGGCGGTGGCCGACGAGGCGCTGTCGCTGATGGATGTCGATCCGCTGGGCCTGGACGACATTGACCGGAGGGTGATGCGGACGGTCATCGACAAGTTCGACGGCGGCCCGGTTGGGCTGGAGACGATCGCCGCTGCGCTGTCGGAGGAGCCGGACACGATCATGGACGTGGTCGAGCCGTACCTGCTGCAGCTTGGTTTCCTGGACAGGACGCCGCGGGGGCGCGTCGCTACGCGGCGGGCGTATGAGCACCTGGGCATTCCCTACGAGCCGCAGGTGCAACCCGGCCTGTTCTGAAAAAGGGGAACGACAGCAACAGAACAGACTTCCGAAGTCTCCAGGACTTTGGAAGTCTGTCTTCTGTCGGGCAGCCCTCAATCCTTGGGCTTGAGCATATCGCCCAGGCCACCGAGGAACTCGATCGGCACCGGGAAGATGATCGTCGAGTTCTTTTCCACCGCAATCTCGGTTAGCGTCTGCAGGTAGCGGAGCTGGATGGCAGTCGGTTGCTGGGCGATAACCGCCGCAGCGTTCTGGAGCTGCTGGGCGGCCTGGAATTCGCCCTCGGCGTGGATGATCTTGGCCCGCTTTTCACGCTCGGCTTCCGCCTGGCGGGACATGGACCGCTTCATCGTGTCGGGCAGCTCCACGTCCTTGACCTCGACGATGCTGATCTTGATGCCCCACGGCTCTGTCTGCACGTCGATGATCTCCTGGAGCCGCTGGTTGATCTTGTCGCGGTGGATGAGCAGCTCGTCCAGGTCGGACTGGCCCAGGACCGACCGCAGGCTGGTCTGGGCAATCTGGAAGGTGGCCCGGCGATAGTCTTCGACGTTGACGATGGCGTCGATGGGGTTGACGATTCTGAAGTAGCAGACCGCATTGACTTTGACCGTCACATTGTCGCGGGTGATCGCCTCCTGGGCCGGGATGTCCAGCGTCACAACCCGCTGGTCCAGCTTGATCATCCGATCTACGATCGGGATGATGAGCCTTAACCCCGGTTTCCTCTCTGGCCTCTGCACACGGCCCAGGCGAAAGACGACACCGCGCTCATATTCCTGGATGACCTTGACGGCCATGGAAAAGATGAGCACCAGTAGAGCAAGGATGGCGATAGCTGCAAAAGTCAGATCCATGGTAACCTCCTTATTCTGCGCACTCGCGCAGGTGATAGGATGATTGTACCTCACTTGTCGGCGAAAGACAAGTATGGGAACGCGGGCGTGGCTGTTACTTGGCTTTCTGGCGAGCCAGGGCTGCCGCGCCCAGGACGACGGCGTGATCGCCCAGTTTGGCGGCGACGATGCGCACCTTGTCGGCGCACGCCTGCTGGATAAAGTACTGGCAGGCGGTGATGCGGATGGGGAGCAAGAAGTCATCGCCCAGCGCTTCTATCAGCCCGCCGCCAAAGACGATCATCTCCGGATCGACCAGGTTGATGATGGAGGCGGTCAGCAGGCCCAGGTACCACTGCGCCCGGCCCACAACCTCGGACACCAGAGGGTCGCCTTCGCGCATGGCCTGGGCCAGCACGCCGCTGGTCAACCGCTCAGGGTCGCCGCCGGTCAGCTCGGGAATGAGGCTTTTGCGCCCGGCGCGGATGCCCAGCCAGATGTCGCGCTCGATGGCCGTGCGGCTGGCCAGCGCCTCGGAGCAGCCCCGCTTGCCACAGCCGCACACCGGCCCATCGGCCAGGAGGATCATGTGGCCGATCTCGGCTGCGGCGTGGCGGTAGCCGCTGTGCAGCTTGCCGTCGAGGATGAGGCCGCCGCCTATGCCGGTGCCGACAAAGATGCCGACCATGTCGGTCGTCCCCTGGCCGGCGCCCAGCATGTATTCGCCTAATGCTCCCAGGTTTACGTCGTTCTCCAGGAAAACCGGCACGCCCAGCGATTCGCCAAGCTGCGAGGTCAGCGGTACTTCTTCCCAGCCGGGCAGGTTGGGTGTATGGTAGACGACCCCGGCGTCAGGATCGACCGGCCCCGGCGCGCCGACGCCCACGCCACGGATGGATTCCCAGCTCAGCTTGAGCCTACTGACCGCCTCACGGGCCGCCTCGGCCATCCGCTCGATCACGGCGTCCGGCCCTTTTTCAGGCCGGGTCTTGACCTTGGCTTCGGCCACGATGCGGCCGTCTTGGTCCACGACGGCGGCCAGGATCTTGGTGCCGCCCAGGTCCATGCCGACGACGTGCGTTCCGGTCATGCGTTTCTTCTTGGCCATCTTGTTTCCTTTCAGTCGGGCAATACCTGCCAAAAGTCGAGAGCAGATCTTGCCTTTTCGACCATTTCGTCAGGGACACGGACGTAGATGCCGCTGCCTTCGACCAGCACGGTGCCGTCGGGCAGCCGAATTTCGCCTTTGGCCTCATACGCCCGCGAGCGGCTGCGAACCAACTCGCCGACGACAGTCAACTCTTGGTCTAGCGGCACCGGCTTGGCGAACTTGATCTCCAGGCGGCCGGTCATGGCCCACACGTTCTGGTTGGTCAGGACCCGGCCCATGGTCTCATCCAGTATGGTTGATATGATTCCCCCGTGCAGTTGGCCGGGGTAGCCCTGGTGCTCCGGCTTGGGCCGGAAGCGGGCGATGCACCGCCCCTCGTCGTCGGTGTAGAACGACAAATGCAGGCCAATGGGGTTGTCGATGCCGCAGACGAAACACATGCGCGAGTTGGGTTGTTTGTCCATGGTCGTTTCTCCTTGTGCCGCCTGCATTATAGCATCGACGCGCGGTCTGGGCAAACCTCTCCGACTCGAAGCTCGTTCAGGATAGTCGGCTCCCAGTTCTTGCCGTTGGGCGATTCCTTCCGTACCCTCTGCACACCCCAACGCCCAGGAAATGCAGGAGTATAGCGCAGAAAAGTAGGGGTTGACGCCAAGGAAGCAGGCGAGTATACTGTGGGACAAATCTGAT
>Ga0209254_10003290_pt1 | contig 14753 bp, 14 predicted proteins | sample FrelakmetDIP11DI_FD_187148 | JGI IMG/M metagenome (GOLD analysis project Ga0209254, IMG submission 187148) | Freshwater lake sediment microbial communities from the University of Notre Dame, USA, for methane emissions studies - DIP11 DI (SPAdes)... | ecosystem: Environmental > Aquatic >...
CCGTTGTTGATCCCGATCTTATGGATCATGGTAGTGCTCTGGTCGATCTCGCGTTTGCGGATTGATTCCTGCTCCCCGCTCTTCATCTCCGCGATGACAGCCTGCCTATCACTGTCGCTCATGGTGTTGAAATCTTCCACGAGGGCGGGTGATGATGCCCGCGCAATGCCGGCAGCTGATCCGACGGAACCCTGCACTACATCCAGCGCGGGTTCCGCGAATCCCCTCATCGGGCGATATACGTTGTTGTACTTCTGGTAGCTCACGTACATTGCATCGGGCGAGACGTAGAGGATGTTACCGCTTCCAACGAGGTACGTCTTTGCATCCTTTGTGGCACCGTTGCTGGCATCGAACGAAGTAACAGTGGTAAAGTCGTATTGTCGTTCGGGATTGTCGAAGTAGTAGACATCAGGAGTCGAGACAATCTTTGCATTCTCCCGCACCGCAGGAACTATGATCCGGTCATTGTACGGGTTCACCGATTCGCGGGAGAGCAGGTATACCGTGCTGCCAATCATGCGGGCGTTCACGTAATCGCCGTCAATGGTGTAGTCTTTAAGGACTTTCGGGTGTGCCCGGTCACTGATATCATAGAAGACGGCATGGGTGACCGGTGCAGAGCGGTAATACGGGTAACGCGGGGGCATCATAGCAACCTTTGCTACGATATCCGTGCCCTGCGGTGTGCCACTTACCTCTATATCTGAAGAGCCGGTCTTAAGGAGCACGAGCCGGTCACCGTTGATGAACATCTCGCGGGGTGTATCCTCAAGTTCGGTCTTTGAAAGGACAGATGCCGATGTTGCCGGGTACGCATCCACAATCGTAAGCGTGTTGCCGGAGATCACGTAGATATACCGCGCATCATTCTTGACGAAATCCGGCTCATCGACACCGGCAACCTGAACATTTGTCTGCGAGTAACCGGGCGACCCGATGCCGGCAGCTGACGGGAGAGCACCGGATGTGGAAACACCCTTTGCCGATGACTCCTGAGCTGCCATGACCGGGGCAGGCGCTGCTACCCATGCCCCGTCAGTGCGGTAAGTTTCACCCTGAACGAGCTGGGTGTTGTTCTTAATGTAATCGCGGATTTCGTCTGCTGAACTGAACTTTTTTATATCACCTGAAGGTGTTGGTACCGTGGAGCTCATGCATCCACTTGCAATGACTGCAGCAAGCAGGAGCACGACTGAGGCAAACATGATCAGGGAGAGTTTCCCGTGTGACATAGTTGATCAGGATTCTTTACACAGCAAAAGGTGATGAATGTGGCGTTAACTGCGAAAAAAACTGAATCTATTGCATATTGATTTTTAAAAAATAATGGAAGATCTCACTGTCTTTCCGTTGCTTTCGTCAGCCGTTCCACATTACTTCTCGTGAAGAACCCGTCGAAGTCACCATACCGCTGGATATATTCGGTCACGATCAGGGTGTTTTGCGAAGGCTCGGAAAAGATCTGTCTGAGTCCCTCGGTCTCTGAACCCACAAGATCGAGCAGGAACGCCATACCATCTTTTTTCAGGGTCTTAACAGTCGCTTCGATGTTTTTGGTCCGGAACGCCATATGATGGACACGGGTCCCATAATTCTGGATGAACTTCTCGGTAGGGCCGGACTCAGCATCGTTCGTAAATGGGGTAATTCCTGAAGTGAAGACCATCGCAAAGTCGTCAGGGTTACGACGTGCGACACTCGTGATCGAGTTGAGTGATTTGACATGGACTGCAAAATCGTAATTGTAGTTGGTGAGTGCTAGAAATTCGAGGATCGCGGCACTACGGTCCTGCGCCCGGACCCTTGTTGCCGTATGATCGAGAACGGAGATATTTTTGAGATGCCGGTATGCCGGTTTTGCAATATCCGGTGCAATGCTGGTCCCCCTCTGCGGGACAAACCTCCTGTCCTTACCGTGCCACTCAATAAATCCGAGGGAGTTTCCGGTGAATCGTGACGGGACGGTCTGGATGAATGAATATTTTTCCGATTCGATGGGCCCAGGAGTCAGGAATTCCACGCCCCGTGACTTCTGGATGGCAATATAATCCTGCAGGTTCTCTGTCTCAAAGACAAACGTCTCCAGCCGCGTGTTCGGCAGTGTGCCAGTCATTCGTGCTTTGTTGAGCTCAACAAAAGGGTTCTCCGGCAAATCCCGTGAACGGACTATGACTGATGCGGAGCCCGGTATACTCAGCACATAGCTCTGGAAATCCTGTTCGAAAAATGCCTCAACACAGGATAGACCGGTATATCTCAGGAGCTCGTACACTGCCGGCACCAGATGGTCGGGCTCAGTGGCGATAATCACCGCATCGAGGTTGCCAACCAACCCCTCAAGTCCCGCGTTCCTGCGGTTATCGAGGGCGAGCGATGCCCGTTCCTGCAGATCCCGCTCCTGATCAGACACAGCTCCAAGCCCGGTCTCATTTTCTGTAATCATTGTTGTGCTCTTCCCCTCACACTATACTTACGGCATTGCGCTGATAAAAATAGTTAATTGTACCGTTCCCTGAAAAATACCGGATTATCTGGCACGCTCAAATACTTATCACTCCTGATTCAGGAACCGAAACGATTGACGAAATACTTAGCGAAAGGAATCATCAGATATAACAGCAGCGAAACTGAAGGATTGACAACTGAAATGAGCACAGCTATGAACGCGATGCCCGGTACCAGCAGGGAGTGATGAAAAAGTACACGCAGGGATTTACTGTCAGCCTCGGGATCGAGCAGGTATTTGGATTGTGAAATATAGTGAATGTGGTATGAGAAAATGAGCCCGACGATCAGAATATTGATGTGGAAGAGCAGCACGGCAATCAGGATATCGGGGTAGTCTCCAGCCACGTCGGTGGAGAATGGTATGAGGACAACAGAAATGAGCAGGAATATGTTAATCCAGAGCAAACGGGAATCGACTGTGCGGATGAAATGGAACTGGCGGTGATGATCCAGCCAGAAACCTGCAAGAATCAAAAAAGCGATTATAAAAATAAAGATTTCCGGGATGAGATCGAAAATTTGGCCGGGAAGCACCTCCTGAGCCTGGGAGATTTCTGGTTTTGGGGGATTAATCCCAAGTACGAGAATAGTCATTGCAATCGCAAAGATGCCATCGACCATAGTCTCCAATCGGTTTTTTGAGATATGATAATACATTCTCTCTCTCAGTCCGCTCATCTCAGTCATAGGTTTATCCCGTTATGCAGATATCAGTTTCCCGCCATGTTATTACCCTATGAAAAAACAGAGAGTATCGTTTTTTTCCGACCAGGTTCTCCATCATCATCCCTCCCCTGTGGCATTATGAAATAGGAGGACTCTCCTCTCGCACATCTTTATACTTCGATAGTGAAATCACTACATGGAGAGCTGATTATGAAGATTATTGGTATCAACGGGAGTCCGAAACGGGAGAAGAGCCAGACACGCAGGCTTGTTCTGGGTGTCCTCGAGGGAGCACGGCAGGCAGGTGCCGATGTAACCTTTGTGGACCTCTGCAGTATTGAAATCAGGTACTGTACGGCGTGCGGTACATGTTACGCAAAGGGGGAGTGCATCCACGATGATGATTTCCCGGCACTTCTGGAAAAGATGCTGGATGCAGATGGTATCGTCTGGGGCTCACCAAATTATATCAACTCGGTCACTGCACAGCTCAAGACCATGTTCGACCGGATGGCGGATTCGATCCACTGCCAGTCCTTTACCGGAAAGTACGGCTGCGCTGTCTCCACGGCAGGTGGCTCAATGGCAGAGGAGGTTGCGGATTATATGAACGCAACGATGCTGCACCTTGGTGCGACAACAGTCGGCAAGGTGGCAGTGCTTGTCGGAGCTGACCCGAACACGATTGTGCCTGCAGAAAAGCAGGCAAAAGAGCTGGGCAGGAAACTGGTCGATGCAATCAGGACCACATGGAAGGATCCGGTTCAGGAAAAACAACATGTCGAACGCAAGGAGTACTTCAAGCGTCTGGTGATGTTCAACAAAGATATCTGGAAGCATGAGTATGATTACTGGAAAGGTATGGGTGAGCTGTAACTTTTTTTAAATTAGATTCAGATGGTCAGGACCTCATCCCATCTGGATTTCATATCCATTATCCCCCAGTGATTTTTTGAATGCTCTAATATGTTCCCACCCCCGTGTCTCCAGCTCAATGCTCACTCTCGCCATCTGCACGGGAACATCACGCTCTCCCTGCATGTGGTGGATATGGAGAATGTTGCCCTGTTCCTTTGCGATAACGGCGAGGAGCCGGGCGAGAGTGCCAGGCTGGTCCTCGAGTATTACTGAAAAATGCATGATCCGTCCCTGGCGGGCAAGAGATTGCCGGATGATCCGGAAGAGCTGGGAACTTTCAATGTTCCCTCCGCTAATCACGAGCACGACCGTGCTGCCTGGATGCACATCAATGGAACCGTTCATAAACGCGGCAAGCGGCACTGCACCCGCACCTTCGGCGACTATGTGTTTACGTTCGAGCAACAGGAGCATTGCATCAGCGATCTCATCTTCGGATGCAAGTGCGACATGATCGACATAATGCTGTATGGCGGGTAGCGTGTTTTTTCCCGTTTCTGCCACCCGGATGCCATCGGCAATAGTTGTTCCTACCGGAATCCGGCGCGGGGATCCATACAGGATCGCCTCTCCAGCGGATGGACAAGCCCCTGCCTGGGCCCCAATGATTTTGATTTCCGGCTTTTTTGCTTTTGCAGCCGTCGCTATACCCGCTATTAATCCTCCCCCGCCGACCGGTATTATGATCATGTCTGTTTCCGGTAGATCTGCGAGAATCTCGAGTGCGATGGTTCCCTGCCCGGCAATCACCTCATCGTCATCGTACGGGTGGATAAAGAGCCGCCCTTTAGATGCGATCTCCTGTGCCCTCCCGATACTCTCCTCTAAAGTCTTACCATGAATAATTACCCGTGCCCCATAACCTCTGGTCGCTTCCTGCTTTGAGAGAGAAGACCATTCCGGCATTATGATAGTAGCGGGAATGCCTGCAGAATGTGCTGCTACTGCAACACCCTGTGCGTGATTTCCGGCCGAGGCAGCGATAACACCCTGCTCCCTGATTGTAGTGATATGAGAAAGAATCTTATTGGTTGCCCCCCGCACCTTGAATGATCCCGCTTTCTGAAGTGTTTCAAGCTTAAGGTAGACATTCGCCCCGGTTATCTCAGAAATTGTCGGAGAGTGAACAAGGGGAGTGTGGATGATGTGCGGAGAGATCCGTATTTCAGCTGCCTTGATATCTGCAAGCGAGACCATGAATGAAGAAGGTATCCGTGAGGATATGAGGGTTACGTCAAAAAAATGATTCAGAGCTTCTCACTATCAAACAATCTCAGTAAACCCTGCAACCCTATAAAATTCACTGAATAGTAAGGGGTGGAAAAAAGAATAGATGGACATTATTGTGCAGATCGTTTCTTGATCATCTCAAGCGCTTCGAACGCTTCGCGTCTCACGGCCACATTTTCATCGGTGAGAAGGCTGGTCAGGTGATCCACAGCTTTCTGGTCGCCGATCTCACCGAGCAGGAGCGCCGCACGCTTCCGTATGTCGCTCTGGTCGTCTTTTAATACCATGATAAGAGGTGTTGTTGCAGGCTGCCCGAGCATCCAGAGAGCTTCCATAGCGCTTGTCCTCACCATGGGATCTCCCGTGCGGAAAACCTGCATGAGTGGTGCAATGGCAGGAACTCCAAGAGCCGCGAGTGCTTTTACTACTTCAATACGGACTGACCGTTCGGGATCTTTGAGTGCCTCCATGATAGGAGGGATTGACCGTGTGTTCCCTATCTGTCCGAGCACTTCTACAGAACCCTTGCGGATACCCGGGTTCTGATCACCGAGCGCTTTGATCAAAGTATCTACTGCGGGCTCGCCTATGGTGACAAGGGCAAGTGTTGCCCTGTGGCAGATATCCTCGTTTGGATCGATAAGTGCACGGATAAGCGGTTCTATTGATGGCTCTCCGAGTGAACATAATGTTGCCATTGCGGCCATTCGGACGGGTTCTTTTACATCATTGAGTGTTTCGATAAGGGGCGCTATTGCCCGTTGATTCCCAATACGGCCGAGGGCAACTGCGCTCTCGTATCGAACCATGGCATCGGGGTCTTTGAGAGATTCAATGAGCTGGGGAACAGCCCGTGTCTCACCCATGATCCCGAGTGCCTGAACAGAACCTCTCCGGATAAACGGATGGTTGTGTTTCAGCCCCTGAATTAAAGCACCCACTGATGGTTCACCGATCAATTGAAGCGCACGGATGATTTCCTGCCGTACATCTTCACCTGGCTCGTGTAGCGCCTCAATCAACGGTCCAACAGCAGGAGCGCCAATCTTACCAAGCGTATCTGCGGATCCGCGCCTGATGATCCAGTACTCATCCTTGAGTCCACGGATGAGCGGTTCGATGAAGGGTTCACCAAGGTCGCCGACTGATCGCACTGCATTCCACCGGGTATCAAGATCCCCCTCACTGAGTGCCGTGAGGAAACTTTCGTAGCGCACCGTTTGTGCACGGAACTGTGCTTCCTCTTTTTCCTTTTTCCCCCCTTCCTCCCCTTTTCCTGATTTAAACATGTTAAGGAATTTCTTTGTTATGCCCATGTACGTTCTCCGAACGAGTATTAGTATAAAATCCTTCAAATAGGTATCGGATACCTGTGACAGGTTTTAATCACCTTTGGGATAATTAAACCGGTTTTTTTACCGATCTGTGGAATAATTCAGAACTTCCTGTGGATGTGATGTTATGAGATCTTTACAGCAGTAAACAGAATACACTGAATTATCTGAGCAAATACGGCAGGTGATTTACCCGAATCTGACCCTTGCGTGTGATATTCCCGGGTATAATTTCAGAAGAGGAAAAAGGGGAGTACCCCTTGTAACATTTTTTTTGATTATGAGGTGTAACCAACGGTGAATTGTGTTGTACCGGATGTCGTTTTTGGGAGATCATACACGTAAATGGTATAATAACCGGCAGGCATGGAGCTTTCAAGAGTATATTTAAAATTCCATGTTTTATCGGCCAAACAAGATAGCGAACCCAATTCAACTCCGCTGGAGTACCGTGCAGGCCCATATAATACGAGTAAAACATTTTGAGCACCAGTGGTGCATTGACCCGAAAATGTGATGGTTTCTCCTGGTGCAGCTGCGTAAGAATTTGCTGCAATGGATACTAATCCCCCACCAACAACGGAAAATTCATCCCTGCTGGATGTAGTTTTTTTAGCATCCTCCACTACTACGGTGTATGAACCTGACTGGATAGAAAACCCTGGATTCCAGGTATAACTCCATGAACCGACGGAATTTACTTTTGGTTGGTCCAGAAGCACCCCATAATAATAATATCCTGGCCCGTATAGTGTCAATAAAACACTATCAGAGCCAAAACTCGTTCCTGAAAACAGAATTGAGTCTCCAATAATCATCATGTCTTTACTCGCCTGGACGGTAACTTTGGATGGTGAAGGTAAGGTTAGTGGAGATTTGTTCTGGAGCGCCTGAATATCGGGAAGACGTGTTAATGCAGCATAATAATGAGATATTCCTGAAGATACCAAAATGGCAGTTGACCAACTTTGATACCCGGGATAACGGAATTCAAGCGTATGATTTCCTGGTTCCACATTGGTAATAGTGCTTGGTGTACTACCCTGAAATTGACTGTCAAGGTATACTTGAGCGCCGGAAGGTGATGAGGTAAGTTGAAGGGTGCCTTTCTCCTGACTTGATATACATCCGGATATTAAGACACAACATACAAAGATTGAAATAACCATCATCCTGTCCATTTTTACGTTCATATCTCCCACGATAACCGTTATTGCGCAGCATTATATAGGTTTGCAAAACCAGTCCTGCAAAAAAAGCCTGTATAGTCGCTCAACAGCCTCTTGTAAGGTGCAGAATTTCCTGAGCGAGTGCGACACTTTTTTCCTCATCAATCATAAGCGTGTCAAACCTGACAGAATTGCTAACCTCTATCGGATCCCGGATATCCTGGACAAAGATGTCGGTAATTCCTTCGTAGCAGTTTAACGTCCCAATGGAGCTGGGTTCGAATCCTGCTGCCCGCATGAGTGCACCAGCAGGACCGCTGACCGGGGTATTACCAATGAACGGACTTACTGCAATCACTAATTTGTCACTCAGGGCAGTTTTTATTCCCTCACATGCAAGAATCGGGGAAATACTGGTGATAGGATTGGACGGCCCGATCACCACAGCATCGCTTGCTTCAATCACTGCAAGACCTTCCTCGGTTGCTATTGGAGGTTCATTAAAACTTCTCACCACCTGCTGTATTTCGATCTTTCCTTTTGCCCGTACCCAGTATTCCTGGAAGTGAATAAGGCCGAGATCTGTTTTTACCTGTGTTGTCACTTCGGTATCTGTCATGGGGAGCACATTCTCCCGGACCCCGAACCGGTCGCAGAGAATTTTTGTTGCATTGGTCAGCCGCATCCCGTTTCTCATCATCTCGCCGCGGGCGATCTGCACTGCACGATCCTTGTCACCGATTGCTATGAACTCATCAATTCCCAGCCGGGCAATCTCTTCATGGGTGGTGAACGAATCGCTCCTGATTCCCCACCACGTGTCGGTATTGAGGATACCGGCAAACAAGTACATAACCGTGTCAAGATCCGGCGAGATGTGATTTCCCGATATCCAGATATCCTCGGCAGTATTGACGATGACAGAGATTTCATGCCGGTCCATCACCTTCTGCATGCCCCGCAGGAGCTTCGGGGTGCCTGTCCCGCCCGAAAGGAACGTGATCATTACTCAATACTTTTATGCCTTGTATATGAAGATTCTTTTAGTGAATTCATGAAGATAATAAAAGACCCGGTCCATGGTTATGTTGAGGTGGAGGATTTTGCATTAGCCCTGCTTGATTCTCCAGCGCTCCAGCGCCTCCGCTACATTAAACAACTCGGTTTTTCGTATCTTGTGTATCCCGGTGCCAATCATACGCGGTTTGAACACTCTCTCGGCACCATGTTTCTTGCAGATGTGGCCTCACGCCGATTCGGGCTTTCTGAAAGTGAGCATACCCTGGTCGTCGCTGCAGCACTTCTCCATGACATCGGTCACGGCCCCTTTTCCCATGCGAGTGAACCGCTTATGGAGAAATTCCTGGATCGAACCCATGATAATATTGATATAATTGTAGAGGAACAGGTGGGCAGTCTGCTCCGTGCGTGGGGGATTGATCCTGACGAACTATGCGCCGTTGTGAAAGGAAAGCATTCATTGTCCCAAATAATTCACGGCGATCTGGATGTAGACCGGATGGATTACCTTCTTCGGGATGCCTATTATACCGGTGCACCCTACGGTTCTGTTGATGCGCAGCGCCTCATCCGGCACCTGATCCGGACCAGCGAGGGCACCGTTCTTGATGAGAATGGGGTGAATGCGGCAGAATCGCTGCTCATTGCCCGTACGCTCATGCGGCCTACCGTGTATTTTCATCATGTGAGCCGGATTGGAGAGAGCATGTTCCAGCTGGCAGTACTGGAACATCTTGAAGGTGCAAAAAAAGAGGCTTCTCAACGCCTCTTTCAGATGGATGACGCGAGTTGTATACATGCATTGCGCACCTCAGAAAATCCTGTTGCCCGGGATCTCGCCCTCCGGCTCTATGAACGCCGGCTCTATAAAAGGGCAATCTACGCGGGTAGCGATCGTGTAAGTACACCGCGATTTGAACAGGGAGTACCTATCGAAAAATGCCGGGAATTCGCAGCAAAGATCGCATCGAATGCCGGCCTCCTGCCGCATGAGGTCCTGGTAGATATACCCTCGACTCCCCGTGAGATGTCGCTTGGAGTACTGGTGAAGAACCGGCATACGGTTGTCGGTTTTAACGAGATCTCCCCCCGCATCCGGACCCTCAATACAACGCGACGCGAACAGTGGCGCCTCGGTGTGTATTCACTTCCTGAACACAGGGATTTGATTGCCGAAGTGGGCTGCGAGGTTCTGCACATAAAAAAACCGACACGACAGGATACACTGTTTTAACGGATTGCCGGTGAAGTTACTCCCTCCCGATTTGCATCAGAAATGATCTTCCCGTTTCTCCAGTAAATTATCCCATTAAAATATTTTTATACCCTTTCCATGGGACACTATTACAATCGTCTGTTTCAACTCTTTGCGCGGGATACGGATTGTTTGACCTGATCGTGTATACAATGGATTCCTGAAGCACATAGATAAAAAATATTATATTACCATCTCCCAACACTCACCCATATGAAAAATAGTGCAATCATCTTTCTTACGCTGATCTTTACGGGAGCAATCAGTGCCGGATGTATCCAGGGTCTGGTACCCGGTGCCACTCCGGCACCTATTCCTGTACAAACCTCAGAAGTAACACAAATCCCAACGATTCCCCTTCCACAACCCTCGTTTTCCATGAGCGATCATTACCTGAAGAAGACGTACGCCTTCCAGAGTGAGAAGCAAATTTATATAGAAGAGATCCGGGTGGACACTGCCTCGTGGGGTATAGGGTTTGATGTGCTTCCGCTGACTGACAACGTCATCTATAGCTGGTTTGAGATGAATGTCACCAATACTGATACAGGACAGACAGATACCTATGGCTACGGTCGTACCAATGGTTTTGAGCTCAAGCACCTGATACCAATGTATAATACCGGACCATACAAAATCGAGATGAGAGGCAATCGCGTCAAAGTGGATGTCGCGGTGGCAAAGAGGAACCCCTGAATTTTGAGGTGAATGTAATGATAGAAGACTGGATTGTAGTGATATGTGGTGTTGTGGCAATTGTTGTTGTCATGACCGTTACGCTGTTGAAACTTCGCAGTGCCGAGCGCAGGATGCACGAAAGCACCTACAAACTCAAGGTCTATACGGATCTGTTGAATGCGATTACCGAGCTGAACCTTGCCACCGGTGATCCTTACAAGATGGACATCGCAAAAAAGAACCTCGCCATAACGCTCAACCGCTTGAACCTCGTGGGAAGTTCCGGTGTGCTCAAGAGCACAAGCGATCTTTTAGACTTTTTAAATGAACACAAGGACAAGGATTATGATACACTCCGCCTTCACAATATTCTCAATACCCTCGTAATCGAAGCGCGCCGGGATCTTAACCCAACGCATGCACGCCGCGTGGAGGAAGCGCATGTGCGGTACCGCTTCTTTGCGCCACCAAAAACAAAATGATTTTTTGTTTTTTTTTCTAGGATTCCGGCATAAACTCTTTTTATCCTGAATTAGACATTGGTATCACAGGAGAGCGCGAGGATACGATGGAAAAAGAGTTTGTTATCGGAGTGACTGGTGCGAGCGGGGTGTGCTATGCCCGACGCCTGCTCGAAGTGCTCTGCAGGGATGCGAAGGTTCACATCATCGTTTCGGATGTTGCGCAGCAGATTGCCGCCCACGAAGGTGTTTCCTTTGAAGGGTTCAATGCAACATACCATACGATTAACAGGATTGCCGCACCGATCGCGAGCGGATCCCACCGGTTTGACGGGATGGTAGTCATCCCCTGCAGCGCAAAGACACTTGCAGCAATTGCGATGGGGTATGCAGACAACCTGATCACCCGGACCGCAGATGTATGCCTCAAGGAGCACCGTACATGTATTCTTGTCACAAGGGAGACTCCGCTCTCAAAGATCCACCTCAGGAACATGCTCGCTGCAGAGGATGCAGGGGCAACGATTATGCCGGCCAGCCCCGGTTTCTACCACAATCCGGAAACGATAGATGATCTGGTTGACATGGTTGTGGCCCGCGTGCTCGATCATCTCGAGGTTGAACACACTCTTGTAAAGCGCTGGAGCGGTTACGATGCGTGACTTCATAGAGAAAATGCGGGAACACGGGCTCGTTATTGATGTTGAAGAGCCTGTTTCGGCTGACATGCAGGCGCCAAAGATGGCGGCCTCAACAGACAAACTCTTGTTTTTCCATAAGATCGAAGGATCCCGGGCAGTCATGAACCTTACCGCGAGCCGTCACGCTCTCTCCATTGCTCTTGGCATTGATGAGAAGAAGATGGTAAAAACACTTGCCGATGCAAAATTTGATGGAAGGGTAAAAACGGAAGGCACGCTCACGATGAAAAAACCCGATCTCTCCATAATTCCTATCATGCACCATTTCCCCAAGGATGCCGGGAAGTATCTTACCTCGGGGATTGTCTTCTCACGGTTTGATGGAGTGGAGAATGCATCCATCCACCGGATGCAGGTACTGGACAATCACCGGGTTGCCGCACGGCTTGTCGAGGGCAGGCATACGCATGTGATGCTGGGAAAAGCATTGGCAAAGGGTGAGAAACTCCCCATTGCGGTTACCATTGGGACACATCCTGCTGTGACATTTGCGAGCTGCACCCGTGTTCCCCCCAATATGGAACTTGGTTTTGCAGCCGAACTCCTTGGGGGTGAAATTACCGTCCGGAAGTGCAGTAATGGCGTGCTGGTCCCGGATGCCGAGATCGTCTTAGAAGGATATATCGGGGGGGAAGTCACTGAGGAGGGGCCTTTTGTTGACATCACCGGAACCTATGATCCCGTGAGACGGCAACCGGTGATTGAATTTACCGGTATGCACCTCAAACCGGACTTCATTTATCACGGTATCCTGCCTGGTGGCGATGAACATAAAATGCTGATGGGTGCACCCTATGAACCGAAAATTTATCGAGCTGTTGCCGGAGTGACTGAAGTGAAGAACGTCGTGCTGACCAAAGGCGGTTGCGGCTATCTTCACGCGGTTATCCAGATTAAAAAAAGTACGCAGGGTGATGCAAAAAATGCGATTATGGCGGCATTTGCCGCTCATACATCCTTAAAACACGTTGTTATTGTAGACGAGGATATCGATCTCTGTGATCCCCTTGACGTTGAGTATGCGATCGCAACCCGCGTGAGCGGTGACCGGGACGTCATGGTAATCACTGGTGTTCGGGGTTCGTCACTCGATCCCTGCCAGCTCGAGGATGGAACCAACGTGAAAGTCGGGGTCGATGCGACAATGGTGCTTGGACGCGAGGATGACTTTTCGCGCGCGACCTGGTGACCCCGATGTATCTTGATCCTGACGAAGAGAATATGCTTGCCGGTGAGAATGGCGAGACCCGGCAAAGGATGCTGGAACTTCTCGTAGCTCTCGGGAAGGTCTTTGGTGCAGAACGTCTTGTCAGGATCAGAAGTGCACAAGTCAGCGGGGCATCGTACAAAACAATTGGTGAATACGGGCTTGCATGGCTGTCGAGTCTTGATGCCCGTGCAGTGGTTCCGGCGGTGTTGAACCCCATTGGCATGCCACGTGGACGCTGGCAGGAAATGGGTATCGAACCAGCGTTTGCAGAACGACAGCTGGCGGTGATCGCGGCATATGAACGGCTCGGGGTGAACCTTGAATGCACCTGCACTCCATATTACCTGCATGAAACCTGCTTTGGCGATCACCTTGCATGGTCGGAATCCTCAGCGGTCAGTTACGCCAACTCGGTCATCGGGGCACGGACAAACCGGGAGGGGGGACCAGGTGCGCTTGCTGCAGCCATGGTTGGAAAAACCCCCTGTTATGGGTTACATCTTGAAAAAAACCGTACACCCGATGTGGTCATTGAAGTAAAATCCGATGAAAAAGACTGGGGCATCGCCCGTTACGGTGCGCTTGGCTATCATACCGGGAAACTGGTGGGAAATAAAATACCGTATTTTCGGGGTATTACTCCCGATCATGACCAGCTGAAAGCACTCGGTGCTGCAATGGCGGCAACCGGGGCGGTGGCTCTCTATCATGTCAATGATGTAACCCCGGAGGCAAGGAAGAACCAGTATAATCTTTCAGGTCTTGAGGTCATCAGGATTGAACCCTCCGAGATCGATCGCCTCTTTACCGACATTCCAGTCGATGCAGTTGCTGTTGGCTGCCCGCACTGCTCCCCTGCTGAACTTGTCGATATCGCCCGGCTCCTGAAAGGAAAAACTGTCACAAAACCCCTCTACGTCTTTGCCGCACGGGGAGTCATTGATAACAATAGTATAACCGTCAATGCCATTGAGAAAAGTGGTGCCCGGGTCTTTGCCGACACCTGTATGGTGGTCTCACCAGTTATGGAACAATACCCGGCAATTATGGTGAACAGCGGGAAAGCGCTTGCCTATGTGCCGGATATGTGCGGTGCGGTTGCCCGGATAGGCTCGATTGAAGAGTGCGTGGCAGTAGCAACATCGTAATCGCCGGTATCTTGTTCCAGACACTTTTCGTACAATATGGTTTAGGTAGGTAAGATCTGAATAAAAAAAATTTAGGAAAATTTAGTAATTACTTGAGGGAGAGCAGAATTTTTTTAATCTTCTCGACTTCAGCCGGCTCCGGGTTCTTTCCTGAGCCAACACCCTGCCCGCAAGAAAGGATTGCCTGGACCTCATTTTTTGTTATTCTGCCAAAGGGCACATTATCCCAAATCTTCTGATCAATTACATTCCAGGTGCATTGCAGCAGATGATTCAGCAGATCGATATCTTCCCGGGTGAAAAAACTCCAGTCTGCGCCAACGCCATGTTTAATTTTTTTTATTGCTTCTTCCACAGTCTTTTCCCGGTGTACATGGTACATCCGTCTTCCCACTTCTTTCTGCGAAACATCCGGCATTTTTTAAAACTCCTGTCTCCCGCACACGAATGCG
>Ga0209254_10003291_pt1 | contig 14752 bp, 9 predicted proteins | sample FrelakmetDIP11DI_FD_187148 | JGI IMG/M metagenome (GOLD analysis project Ga0209254, IMG submission 187148) | Freshwater lake sediment microbial communities from the University of Notre Dame, USA, for methane emissions studies - DIP11 DI (SPAdes)... | ecosystem: Environmental > Aquatic >...
AGGGAGCCACCGAAGCTGCCCGGTGCGCTTCCCGTCGCAGGGCATATTGTGAGCTTTGGCAAGAATCCGCATGCCTTCATGATGCGGCTTCGGCAGGAGTTAGGCGATGTCGCCGAGTTCCGGTTCTTCCACCAGAAGATGGTGCTGCTGACCGGAACGGAAGCCAGTGAGGCTTTCTGTCGAGTCCCGGACGAGGCACACGATCGGGGTCCGGCTTACAAGTTCATGACGCCGATTTTCGGGAAAGGTGTTCTGTGCGATGTTCCGATCGCGCCGGAGCGAAGTCTCTCGTCGACGTGTCCGAGGTCGGGCGGGAGGCGTACGGTCGGAGTATACCCCGGGGCCCCGTGCCGCCAATGCATGGGGGTAGGGGGGTAAGTCAGAGTGAGACTATGGAGCAGTGATCAAAAGCATTCGCTTCGTCAAGGCAGTCTTGGATGATCTGGTGGGCTTCAGAAGCACATTTCCCACACTGATCGCACCCTCCGAGTTCACGCCTCAGCGTGCGGACGTTCCGAACACGTTGCTCGGTGACAGCCTTGCGGATCTGTCCGTCGGTGAGCTTCTTACAGATGCAAATGTACATCTCGCCAAGACCCAGTTGAAACCTTGGTTTTATTTTAGTGCGGCTGAGAATAGTTATCAATACCTCGGAAGTCGACAACCCAACGTTGCTCGAAAAGAACGGGCCGGCCCAGCTCTAGGCGTCTTGGGGCGGTCAAGCAATCTAACACCGGGTGTGCTTATCTTACACCCGGCGGCACTTGGAGCCCGCCTCACCGACCAATCCTCTGCGCCTTGATGGTCTGAGGCGGAGCCTCGTTAGAGTTGCCTTTGAAGGTAGTTCTGAAGGCCGAGCTGATCGATCAGCCCCAACTGGGTTTCCAGCCAGTAGGTGTGATCTTCCTCAGTGTCCCGTAAGAGTTGTTGCAGGATCGCGCGCGTGCCGTAGTCACTGACGGACTCGCAGACGCTGATGACCTTCTTCAGATGAGCCACCACGCGATACTCGACGTCGAGATCGTTCCTGAGCATCTCCGTAACGCTTTGCCCAACCTTGAGTGCTTCCCGTCGGCTTAGGTTCGGAGCACCTTCGAGGAAGAGAATACGCTTGATCAGAGCGTCCGCGTGTCCTTGTTCCTCCTTCATCTCGTGATCGATGCGTTCGAACAGGCACAGAAAGCCCCACTCCTGATACATGCGGGAGTGAATAAAGTATTGATCGATCGCCGTCAGTTCGCCGGCTAGCAGGTCGTTGAGGTGTTCCAGGATCTTCGGATGGCCTTTCATCTTCTCCTCCATCGTAATCGCTGAGCTGGTAAGGAAGGCCGCTTGATACCCGCAGTCGTATCACCATCAGTTCAGGCAGAATCTCGTATACTACGCACTGCTTACATCCAATTGGCACTGGCCCATTATAGACTCTTCGATGGGTGCGGAAACGAAATCCACGCGTCACCATGACCGACACATGAACGAGATCCAATACGAAGTTCGGGAACAAGATCTGATCGCTTTTAATGACCACATCGCACGGGAGTCGGCGGCCTTGCAAAAGCAATTGCACCGACACCAGGCGCAAGTGCCCGGAATCATCGTTCTGGTTTCGCTGCTGCTCTGGTTCTATTACCGGGACACACTGTCTGCGATATACGTGTCGGTCATTGCGTTGGCGTGGGGTTTCGGCGTGCCCGCCTACTTACGGTGGAGCCTGAGGAAGGAGGTCAAGAAGATGTATTCACAGGACGTTAAGGATCTGGTCCTAGGCCGTTTTTCTCTTCGCGTCGAACGGTCTGATTTGGTAGAAACGAGTGCGCAGGGAGAAACCAGGACGCCCTGGTCGGAAATTCTGCGCATCGAAGCCACGAAAAAGTATGCGTTCATCTTCCTCGGACCGGAAACGGCGCTGATCATTCCTCGCGCGACGATCGCCAAGGGCGATCTACATCAGTTCGTTCGGGCGGTGGATGAGCGGATCGCGCAAGCAGATGCGGCCGTGTGATCTCGATCTTGGGACGAGGCGCACTTTTTTGTCCGTCCGCCCTTGACAGTGAGGGGCCATGTTCAGTTTCCGTGCGGTAGGGCTTCGCCGTGGGGCACGACTGTTGTTTTCCGGCGCAAGTTTTGCTGTCCATCGGGGCCAGAAGGTTGGACTCACCGGGGCCAACGGAGCCGGGAAGTCCAGCCTGTTGCAGCTCATTCTCGGGCGCCTTCAACCGGACTCCGGCGAAGTCAGCGTACTGCCGAACTCGGTTCTCGCGCATGTAGCCCAGGAGATTGCTGCCGATTCGCGGCCGGCGATTGAGCATGTGTTGGACGGCGACCCGGAATTTAGGTCTCTGGAAACCCTACTTTCGGGGCCGGATCCGTTACCTGATGGCTCGGCCTTCGCAGAGGCGCAGATGCGTTTCGAGGCGATCGACGGTTATTCCGCTCGCGCCCGGGCGGCGCGGTTGATGAGCGGATTGGGGTTTGGCGCCGAGGATCAAGCAAGGGGCTTGAACGAGTTCTCGGGGGGGTGGCGCATGCGACTCAATCTTGCGCAAGCGCTCATGTGTCGTTCGGATATTCTGCTCCTGGACGAACCGACCAATCACCTGGATCTCGACGCGGTGATCTGGCTCCAGGAGTGGCTGGTGCATTACGATGGGACATTGATCTTGATTACCCACGACCGGGAATTCCTGGACGAGGTCGTTGATCATGTCCTGCACATCGAGAACAATGCTGTGACCTTGTACTCCGGCAACTATACGGCCTTTGAAATCAGACGCGCGGAGTGGCTCGCTCAGACGCAGGCGGCGCGTTCTAAGCAGCAGCGAGAAGTCGTCCATATTCAGGGATTTATCGACCGTTTCCGGGCGAAGGCGACGAAGGCGAAGCAGGCGCAGAGTCGCATGAAGACGCTCGCCAAGATGGACTTGATCGCGCAAGCGCATGTGGATTCGCCGCTGGAGTTCAGCTTTTCGCCTCCTCTGAAGGCGCCTATGCCGTTGTTACGCGTGGAAGATGCTTCAGTAGGAATCGGGAGTAAGACGATAATCCGCGGCGTCACGCTAAGCCTCATGCCGGGGGACCGCATCGGTTTGCTCGGATGCAACGGCGCGGGAAAATCGACACTTATGAAGCTTCTTGCCGGTCATTACAAGCCGGCATCGGGTCTATACTTGGCGGCGCAGGATCTTTCAGTCGGCTACTTCGCTCAGCATTCGCTCGAGCAGTTGAAGTCGGGGGATTCGGCATTGGCGCATCTTGCGAATCTCGATTCGGCGGCTGCGGAAAAGGATCTGCGAACTTACCTCGGCAAGTTTGGTTTCTCGGGGGAGCGGGTGTTTGAGGCCGTCAGCTCTTTCTCCGGCGGGGAAAAAGCGCGTTTGGTCTTGGCCCTCTTGATTTACCAAAGACCCAATCTGCTGTTACTGGACGAGCCGACCAATCATCTCGACTTGGACATGCGCTTTGCCCTCGCGCGGGCTCTGCAGGATTTTGCCGGTGGATTGATACTCGTGTCCCACGATCGTTATCTGTTACGCTCTGTCGCAGATGAATTCTGGTTGGTGCATGAGGGGAGGGTAAAGCCCTTTGACGGTGATCTAGACGATTATCGTAGGTGGTTGAACGATCGCCGATCGGAATCGCCGACAGCATCGACGGAAGCCGTCGCCTCGCGCCGTGACAGGCGTCGAACCGATGCCGAGCGGAGAAGCCGGCTACGTCCCTTTGCAACCGCGGTGAACGCGGCGGAACTTGACTTCGAGCGGTTACTCCAAGAACTCCGAACGCTGGAGCGACTCCTCGCGGCCCCCGAGCTTTATCAGGATCAGGTGGCTCGCGATCGGCTAAAGTCATTGGCAATCGAGAAAGCTGTCATCGATGACGCGCTTCGCGAGGCGGAAGCGCGGTGGCTCGCAGCCAGCGACGCCTTAGAGAACGCTCAGCAGAGTGAGAACGGGTAACAATTCGCGCGGGAAGTAATTGAAGCAGTTATGGAATTGATCGTTCTGTTCGTCGATATCTGTCTATTCAAGAAAGGACCGCAGCACGTTCCGGCTTCCCGCTTTCTGTTCGGACTTGCCTTGGTGGCTTACTGGCTTGTCGGTATCGCGCTGCTGGTCGTGGAGACCGACTGGCCCCATGCCGCCTTGGAGGCGTTTGTCGAATCGGCACTGCTGTTGGGCTTTGCTTGGAGTCTGCTCTTCTTAATTGCGCACAAGACGGAACGGTTTCTCCAGACGGCGACGGCCCTTCTGGCGACGGATGCCCTGATCAGTACGCCAGGAGCGCTGCTTCTAAGGTGGTGGGCCGCTCGCCCGGGAGAGCCACTGCTACAACTCGCTCTTCTCGGCCTGATGATCTGGCATATCGCCGTCGTCGCGCACATACTTCGCCATGCGTTGTCGCGTCCCTTGTCGTATGGCTTTGCCCTGTCGGTCCTTTACGTCATTGTAACCTACCAGCTCATGTCGATGATTTTCGCTCCTGTCCCGGCCGGTTAGAGGCGCTGGTAAACGAAAGGGGGGAAAGCTCCCCCCGGCTTAGCGGAGCGGGAGGAAGCACCCGTTGACTGTGCGGGCGCGAGCGAGCGCGGTTGCGGGTGTTCTTGATCAATGCTACGTCCTTTATCTTTGCAGACTGGGTGAGGGGTCAACCATGCAGGCGTATCGTCACATTCTAGTAGCCACGGACTTTTCCGATCACGCGTCAGCGGTCGCGCAGCGTGCGTTGGAGTTGTCCAAATATTATCAGGCAGGCCTAAGCTTGCTTCATGTCGTGGAAAATCTTCCGATCGTGGATACCACCTATGGCCCGGTCATGCCGTTCGAGATCGACTTAACCGACCAGATGGTCGAGGCCGCCCGAACGCGTATAGCAAAACTCGGGGAACTCGTCGGCGTGCCGGAAGACCACCGACTGGTTGAGGTTGGCAGTCCGAGGATGGAGATTGTTCGGGTTGCCGAAGAGATCGGTATCGACCTGATCGTCGTGGGCTCTCATGGACGGCACGGCATTAAGCTCTTGTTAGGGTCTACCGCTTCGAGCGTGATTCATCACGCTACTTGCGATGTTCTCGCCGTGCGGTTGGTGGGCTGAACGGGCGGCGCACGTCGCTCGGCGGGGGGGCGCCCAAGCCGGGCAGATTTGGGTTCCGGAGCCCCAGCGCCGGCGTGATCAGCGTGGGATCGAGGGGAAGGCGCAGTCGGTCGTGGTTCCATGCGCATTCTTGATCATTTGCGCCAAAACGCTGGTGTGAAGATGATCAGCGCGGTGAAAACCTCGATCCGGCCCAGAAACATGGAGAGCGTGCAAATCCAGGTTTGGAAGTCGGTCAAGGCGGCGTAGTTGGTCGCGGGGCCCACTTTATCGAGACCGGGCCCCGCGTTGTTGATGCAGGCGATGATCGCGGAAAACGCGGAAACGAAATCCAGGCCGCTGATCACCAGGAGCAGTGTCAAGATGACGATGCTCATAAAGTACACAAAGATGAAGCCCAGCACCGACAGAATGATATTCTCGGGGATAACCATTCTTCCGAGCTTGAGGGGATTGACTGCCACCGGGTGAGTCAGAAGGAACATCTGTAACTGGCTCTGTTTCATGAGAATGAGGGTCCGCATCATTTTGATCCCACCGCCCGTGGATCCAGTGCAGACACAGATGCAACTCAAGAACAGCATCCATAATGGCGCGAAGATAGGCCACTGGTTGAAGTCGACGCTGGCGAAACCGCAGTCGGTCGCGATGGAAACCAGATTGAAGCTGGTGTGCCGCAAGGCGGTCCAGAAGCTTGGGTAAGTGCCTTGATCCCAGAGGTAGACCGTGATGCCGAGGCAGCTGCCCAGGACCAGGCAAAGAAATGGCGTTGCCTCGATGTCTTGACGGTATGGTGTGAGACTTCGCACGCGCAGCGCGAGGAAGTGCGTCGCGAAATTCATTCCGGCGATCAGCATGAAGACGATCAAGACGAACTCGATGGCTGGGGAGTTGAAATAGCCCACGCTAGCGTCATGGGTGGAGAATCCGCCGAGTCCCATGGCTGAGAAGGCATGGCAGATCGCATCCAGCCAATTCATACCGGCGATTTTCAGCGCGATGATGCAGGCCAGGGTAATGCCGGCGTAAACGAGCCATAGGTTCTTCGCCGTTTCCGTGATCCGCGGCGTCAACTTGCTTTCTTTCATAGGCCCTGGCGTCTCGGCCATGAACATCTGTCGACCGCCCACGCCGAGAACTGGCAAAATGGCGACGGCCAAAACGATGATGCCCATGCCTCCCAGCCAATTGAGTTCATGCCGCCAAAAGTTGATCGCCGGCGGCAAGTAATCCAGTCCGGCAAGGACGGTAGCCCCAGTGGTGGAAAGACCCGACATGGTTTCGAAGTAGGCGTCTGTAAACGACAGCCCCGGGATGGCACCCATCAAAGGGTAGGTCGAGAATGCGGCCATTCCGGTCCAGGTCATGACCACGATGAGAAAGCCATCCTTGGCCTTCACTTCCCTCTCGAACGGACGCCCGATCAAATACATCAACAACCCGGATGCGGCGGTCATGCCCATGTCCTTGAGAAACAACCCTATCGTTCCGTCCTTGTAGATAACGGAAATCAAGATCGGCAGTAGGTCCGCCAGACTGTAGACCAGTAACATGGCGCCGAAAACGCGGATCAGAGTCAGGAGGCGTGTCACGACGACAGGATGTTTGCGATGGGGTGGGGGTTTGAACTGGGGCGAGTTCGGGGTATGGCTATTGCCAGCCCTAAGCGTTGTTTAAGCGTTGTTCGAACACATAGTGGCATGTCTCATGGCAGCGTCCTCGCTGCACTAACACATAATACTGATCTTGTTTCCGGAGTGAGCGCCAGTGAGGCCGGTGCTGCCGTTATCGCTGCTTCTAGTGAATAGGGGATCGGTCGACTTTGAAACGAATGGGGCCATGGGAGGAGGTCAACGGGGCAGATCGGAACATCCCATGAGATATTCGTCGACTGCGCGTGCGGCTTGACGTCCCTCGCGGATCGCCCACACCACGAGAGACTGGCCGCGACGCATGTCACCTGCTGAGAAGACCTTCGGCAGGCTGGTCTGATAGCGTTGGGTGTCCGCCTTCACATTGCCGCGATCGTCCGTTTGAACGCCTAGATCCTGAATCAGCCCATCGTGTACCGGATGAATAAAACCCATTGCGAGTAGGACCAGATCGGCTTCCATGGCGAATTCGCTTCCCGGAACTTCGGTCATCAGCCACCGTCCGTTGTCCTGGACCCACTCGACCTTGGCGCAGTGTATGCGCGTTACCCGTCCGTTCTCACCCTCGAAGCGCTTGGTCGTAACACACCACTGGCGTTCGCATCCCTCCTCTTGCGAGGACGACGTTCGCAGCTTGTTTGGCCAGTTCGGCCAGGTGAGCTCTTTGTTTTCCTTTTCCGGTGGTCTTGGCAGGATCTCGAATTGCGTCACCCGTTCAGCGCCTTGGCGTATGGAGGTCCCGATGCAGTCCGAACCGGTGTCGCCGCCACCGATCACGATCACGTGTTTGCCTGTTGCGAGAATCCCTGCATCGTCCGGTACCCTGTCCCCGGCGACACGTCGATTCTGCTGGGTCAAGACCTGCATGGCGAAAAACACACCGTCGAGCTCCCGGCCGGGGACATTGAGATCGCGGGGCTTTTCCGACCCACCGGCCAGGACAACGGCGTCGAAGTCATCCACCAGCCGTTGTGCCGGTATGTCTCTGCCGATGTGTCTATTCGGCCGAAACATAACGCCCTCAGCCTGCATCTGCGCGATTCGACGGTCGATCAGGTGTTTCTCCATCTTGAAGTCCGGGATGCCGTACCGAAGGAGACCGCCGATCCGATCGGATTTTTCGAACACGACGACATTGTGTCCAGCACGAGCCAGTTGCTGAGCGCATGCCAGTCCAGCCGGACCCGAGCCCACAATAGCGACTCGTTTGCCGCTTCGGTGCTGCGCGATCTGAGGCCTGACCCAGCCATTTTCCCAGGCTTTGTCGATGATGGCGCATTCGATGGTCTTGATCGTGACCGGCTCGTCCGTGAGGTTGAGCGTACACGCCGCTTCGCAGGGCGCAGGACAGATCCGTCCTGTGAACTCGGGAAAGTTGTTGGTGCTGTGCAGGACGTCCAGCGCTTCGGCCCAATTTCCTTGGTAAACAAGATCATTCCAGTCGGGAATGATGTTGTTGATGGGGCAACCTTGATGGCAATAGGGTATTCCGCAGTCCATACAGCGGGCGCCTTGCCGGCTGATCTCCTCGTCCGGCAAGGCAACGACGAATTCTCGGTAATGATTGACTCGGTCTGCCACCAGTGTATAGCGGCGATCCTGGCGCGCGATTTCCATAAACCCCGTAGGCTTACCCATCTGCTTGTCTACCTCGTTGCCACTGTTCCGGGTCGGGCATTAGATTGATGTCGGCTTCAATGATGCACTTCGGACCGCGTTTGGCTTTGCTGCATCTTCTCGAGCGCTTGACGGTAATCAACCGGCATGACTTTGATGAACCTCGGCGCATAACTCGCCCAGTTCTCCAGTATCTCTCGAGCCCGGTCGCTGCCCGTGTAACGGCGGTGCTTTTCGATCAGCGAGCGCACCCGGAGCAAGTCATTGCGCGTCATGTCTCGCATCAAGTCGACGAGTCCGTGCATTTCCAGATCTCCGCCTTGATGATCGAGAGTTTCCAGCGCCGCGTCTTCGGCCAGAACCGGTTCTAGTTCGACCATCGCGAGATTGCAGCGTCTCTGGAAGTCTCCGTTCTCGTTCAGAACGTACGCCACCCCGCCCGACATGCCGGCCGCGAAGTTACGGCCGGTCTGTCCTAGAACCACGATCACGCCACCGGTCATGTATTCGCAACCGTGATCCCCAACTCCTTCGACGACTGCGACTGCCCCGGAGTTTCGCACCGCGAACCGTTCTCCGGCGACACCCCGAAAATAACATTCTCCCCTGATGGCGCCGTAAAGAACGGTGTTGCCGACGATGATGTTTTCCTCCGGGACGATGGGGCAGTCAGCCGGTGGATAAATGACCAGTCGCCCTCCGGACAGGCCCTTGCCGACATAATCGTTGGCTTCCCCCTCGAGTTCGATGGTGATGCCGGCGGCAAGGAAGGCGCCGAGACTTTGCCCGGCGGTCCCCTTGGCCTTGATGTGGATAGTATCGTCGGGCAGTCCGTCGTGCCCATAGCGCTTCGCGACTTGCCCCGAAAGCATGGTGCCGAAGGTCCGGTTGTAGTTGCGGATTTCGGTCTCGATCTGCACTGGCTTGCGCTCGAGCAGGGCGGGTTGCGCCAGCGCGATCAAGCGGTGATCGAGCGCCTTTTCGAGCCCGTGATCCTGCGGTTCGCAGTTGTGGATGGCGACATTGGGGCCTGCCTGGGGTGTGTAGAGAATGCGCGAGAGATCGATCTTGGAGGCCTTCCACTGATTGATCGCCTTGCGCATATCGAGGCGGTCGGAACGACCAATCATCTCTCTGAATGTTCGGAAGCCGAGTTTCGACATCCATTGCCGGACTTCTTCTGCAACAAAGAAGAAGAAGTTGACCACGTGTTCGGGCTGGCCAGTGAAGCGTTTACGCAGTTCCGGATCTTGTGTGGCAACGCCGACCGGGCAGGTGTTGAGGTGACACTTGCGCATCATGATGCAGCCCTCCACGATGAGTGGGGCGGTTGCGAAACCGAACTCATCCGCGCCGAGCAGGGCGGCGATGGCGACATCACGACCGCTCCGCATCCCGCCGTCGGCTTGCACGGCGATGCGCCCCCTCAGCCGATTCAAGACCAGTGTCTGATGCGTTTCCGCGAGGCCGATCTCCCAGGGCAAGCCGGCGTGCTTGATCGAGGTTACCGGACTTGCCCCGGTTCCGCCATCATAGCCGGCAATGGTGACATGGTCTGCATGCGCTTTGGCCACGCCGGCAGCGATGGTTCCCACACCGACCTCGGACACGAGCTTCACGCTGATGCGGGCCGTTGGGTTAACGTTCTTGAGATCGTGGATCAGTTGCGCGAGGTCCTCAATGGAATAGATGTCGTGATGCGGGGGCGGGGAAATCAGACCGACGCCGGGTGTGGAGTGACGGACCTTCGCGATCACGGCATCCACTTTGTGCCCGGGAAGCTGCCCGCCTTCGCCCGGTTTTGCGCCCTGGGCAATCTTGATCTGGATGTCATCGGCGTTCACCAGGTATTCGGCAGTAACGCCGAAGCGCCCGGACGCGACTTGTTTGATCGCCGAGCGCATGGAGTCGCCGTTCGCGAGCGGCACAAAACGCTCGGGCAGTTCGCCGCCCTCGCCAGTGTTCGATTTCCCGCCGATGCGATTCATCGCGATCGCCAGCGTGGTATGTGCTTCATAGGAAATGGAGCCGAATGACATCGCCCCCGTCGCGAAACGCTTGACGATCTCTTTCGCTGGCTCGACCTCTTCGAGCGGCACAGGCGTGTCAGCAAACTTGAAATCGAGCAAGCCCCTGAGCGTCAGCAAACGCTCGCTCTGTTCATTGATGTGTTGTGCATAGTCCAGATACTGCTCCCAGCTGTTCTTGCGGGTCGCATGCTGCAGTCTTGAGATCGTCTCTGGCGTCCACACATGTTCTTCACCGCGCACCCGGTAGGCGTATTCACCGCCGACATCGAGCGCATTGCGATAGATGGGCGCGTCGCTGTGGGCCAGGCGATGTCGGCGCACCGTTTCTTCGGCGATCTCCAGCAAACCAGCTCCGTCGGTGGTGCAGGCCGTTCCCGTGAAGTAGGTTTCCAGCAGTTCGTCGCTCAAACCGACCGCATTGAAGATTTGTGCTCCGCAATAGGATTGGTAAGTGGAAATGCCCATCTTGGACATGATTTTCAGGAGGGCCTTGCCGACGGCTTTGACATAACGCTTGTGAACCTCCTCCTCCGTAAGCTTCTCCGGAAGCTTGTCGTGCAAATCGGAGAGGGTATCGAAGGCGAGGTAGGGGTTGATCGCCTCCGCACCGTAACCGGCCAGCAGCGCAAAATGATGTACTTCTCGCGCTTCGCCGGTTTCTACCACGAGGCCGACGACCGTTCTCAGGCCGGTTCGGATCAGGTGATGGTGGACCGCCGAGGTCGCCAACAACGCCGGGATCGCGACGTGCTCCGCGTCCATTTCGCGGTCGGAGAGGACCAGGATGTTATTACCCTCCCTTACGGCGTGCTCGGCGCGTTCGCAGAGCGCCGTGAGGGCGGTCGCCATTCCGGACGCGCCGGTGTCCGCCAGGAAGCACATGCTCAGCGTTTTGGTCTTGAACGCGCCACCGGTGCGAGCCTCGATGCGGCGAACTTTTTCCAAGTCGCGATTGCTGAGGATGGGCTGATGGATTTCAAGGCGCTTGTGATTGCCAGCGCTCATCGCCAAGAGGTTTGGCCGGGGACCAATATGGGACACCAGCGACATGACCAGTTCCTCGCGGATCGAGTCGATTGCCGGATTGGTGACTTGGGCGAATCCGTGCTTGAAGTAATCGTATAGAAGACGCGGCCGGTTGGAGAGGACCGCGAGAGCCGCGTCGGTGCCCATCGAGCCCACCGGTTCCTGCGCGCTCAAGGCCATCGGCTTGAAGAAAACCTTGAGGTCTTCCTGGGTGTAACCAAACGCCTGCTGACGATCGAGCAAGGTCTGCGGATCGGGCGGCATGGCCGCTACTTCCGACGGAAGGTCCTCCAAATGGATCTGAGTTTGGTCCAGCCACTGCTGATATGGCTCGCGATTCGCGAGGTCGGCCTTGATTTCGGTATCGTCGATAATGCGGCCTTGCTCCAGATCGATCAGGAACATCTTGCCGGGCTGGAGCCGCCATTTCTTGATGATCTTGTGCTGGGGAATATCCAGCACGCCCATCTCCGAGGCCATGATCACGTAGTCATCGTCGGTGATGAGGTAGCGGGCGGGGCGGAGGCCATTGCGATCCAAGGTTGCACCGATTTGCCGGCCATCGGTAAAGGCCACTGCCGCCGGGCCATCCCAGGGCTCCATCAGCGCCGAGTAATACTCGTAGAAGGCGCGGCGCTTTTCGTCCATGAGTGGATTACCGGCCCATGCCTCCGGGATCAGGAGCATCATCGCATGGACCAGGGAATAGCCACCCGCGACGAGCAGTTCGAGCGCGTTGTCGAAGCAGGCGGAGTCGGATTGACCCTCGGCGATAAGCGGCCAGATCTTCCTCAGATCGTCCCCGAGCAGTTCGGAAGACATCGACTGGCGGCGCGCTGCCATCCAGTTGATGTTGCCTCGAATGGTGTTGATTTCACCATTGTGGGCGATCATCCGAAACGGATGCGCCAGATCCCAGGTGGGAAAGGTGTTCGTCGAGAATCTTTGGTGGACTAAGGCCAGCGCGGTTACCATCGATTCGTCGCTGAGATCGCGGTAATAGACGCCGACCTGATCCGCCAGCAGCATCCCCTTGTAAACAAGCGTACGGGATGAAAAGGACGGGCAATAGAACATCTTGCCGTCGTTGATGTCGAGTTGGCGGACGGCGTTCTCGATTTGCTTGCGAATGACGAACAGCTTGCGCTCAAAATCATCCTGATCGGCGCAGTTATCGGCACGACCAATGAACACCTGGCGGATCATAGGTTCCACGAGCAGAACGGTGGGTCCCAGGCTGCCGTTGTCCACTGGCACGTCGCGCCACCCGAGAACAACCTGACCCTCGGCGAGGATGAACTTTTCGACGAGGTGTTCGCAGGCCCTTCGATGTTCGTCGTTCCGAGGCAGGAACACCATGCCCACGCCGTAATGACCCACCGCGGGCAGGGCGATGCTCTGTTTGTTGCATTCGGTGCGGAGAAAGGCGTCGGGGAGTTGAATCAAGATCCCCGCTCCATCGCCCGCCCGGGGATCCGCGCCCACCGCGCCCCGGTGAGTGAGATTTCTGAGCAGCTCGAGCCCCTGCTGGACGATGTGATGGCTTCTTAGGCCCTTAATGTGGGCGATGAAGCCGACCCCGCAGGCATCGTGTTCGTGGCGGGGATCATAAAGACCCTGTTTGGGGGGTGGTCCGAATTGACTCATACCTTACCTCGTTTGACTGCGGCAGCGACGGCGCTCCACCGCGAAAGCAGGGCCCGAAGAAAGTCGCCTCTACTCGTCGGGCGGCAGCGCATGGTCGCTCAGGTGAGCGCGATAAATGGAGGCTTTCGCCAAACGCAAATGACCCCAAAGAATATGAAATCACGCCCTTGTTTTCAAGCTTTGCGCTGTTCGCTTGGGTTAAAATTGCCATTGCCAATATGGGCTAACGTCGGGCAGGGTTCGCTCCGGCTCCCTTGTCGGTAACATAAGCGAGGAACACTATGAAGCATCGATACGATATCCTGATCGTGGGCGGCGGGATGGTCGGGGCCACGCTGGGCTGCGCCCTGGGCGGGAGCCCCTTACGTGTCGCTGTCGTCGAAGGAGAGTTTCCACCGGCGTTCTCGCCGGAGCAGTCGCGCGACCTGCGTGTTTCGGCAGTCAGTATCGCATCGGCGAGCATTCTCAGCACCATCGGTGCTTGGCCGGGAATCACCTCGCGCCGCTGCTGTCCCTTCCGGCGTATGCGCGTCTGGGAGGAGAGCGGGGACGTCGAGTTCCGCAGCCAGGACATCCATGAGTCGGTTCTTGGTTACATCGTGGAGAACCGGATCATTCAACTGGCGCTGTTGGAACGTCTGGCAGCTTTCGACAACGTGGATCTGTTGTGTCCGGCGAACACCCGCGGGATCGATTACTCAGCGGCAGGATCGGCCGTCTCACTGGATGACGGTACCTCGGTCACCGGGCGCCTGCTCGTTGCCGCCGACGGCGGGTTCTCGAGGGTCCGCCAAGCGGCGGGCATGGGCGTCAACCATCGGGATTACGAGCAACAGGCTCTGGTCCTGACGGTCGAGACGGCCTACGGTCAGCAGGACATTACCTGGCAGCGCTTCGTGCCAACGGGCCCGCAAGCTTTTCTGCCGTTGACGGGGCCCTACGCGTCATTGGTGTGGTATCACACGCCGGAGAGAGTGAAGGAATTGCAGGCGCTGCCGGACGATGACCTGCTTCGGGAGTTGAGCCGGGAGTTTCCTGACTGTCTCGGCGAGATTCGCAGCATCGTAGCCAAGGGCAGCTTTCCGCTTCGTCGCCAGCATGCACTGCGTTACGTCAAGGACGGCGTCGCGCTGATCGGCGATGCCGCTCACATGATCCATCCGTTGGCCGGGCAGGGAGTGAATATCGGTCTCCTGGATGCCGCCGCGCTGGCGGAGGTACTCGTGACGGCCCAAAGACGCAATCAGGACGTCGGCTCGATGGCCGTCTTGAGGGCTTACGAAGGGATGCGCCGCGCCGACAACCTGGTAATGATGACCGCGATGGATCTGTTCTACCGGGCGTTCGGCAACCGCAACATCCCGTTGAAACTCCTGCGAAATCTGGGTTTGGGCGTGGCGGAACGCTTCGGACCCGCCAAGAGTTTCTTCATGCGGTATGCCATGGGCCTGGAAGGAAAGTTGCCCAAACTGGCGCGCGGCGAGGCCATCGCCGGCTAAAGTGCCGCGGCCCATCGTCCTTCCGGTAGCGTTACGGTGTTAGGGTTGCTCAGTCGCAACGCTGACGCAGAGGGAATGCGCTTCCGTTTCCTTTCAACACTTGGCTGAGGCGAAGTGTGTGAAATGACGCATCTCGTTCTGAGCGCTGGATTTCCTGTCGCAACAGTTGGCGTGCGTTTCCCGTTGCCCG
>Ga0209254_10003292_pt1 | contig 14752 bp, 12 predicted proteins | sample FrelakmetDIP11DI_FD_187148 | JGI IMG/M metagenome (GOLD analysis project Ga0209254, IMG submission 187148) | Freshwater lake sediment microbial communities from the University of Notre Dame, USA, for methane emissions studies - DIP11 DI (SPAdes)... | ecosystem: Environmental > Aquatic >...
GCCGCGCTTCGCTCCAGGCAGGCCCGCGGTCGCACCTTCGAGATCGTGGGCGGCACCGGCGACTGGAACGGCCCGGCGTTCCGCCAGGAATTCCGCGCCCTGGTTCCGGATCCCCGGCCGCGCGGGAACTGATCCGGCGGCGGCTCGCACGCCGGCCTGGTGACGCGCGAGCCTGGCATGCCTCGTCGCCCTCCGTCAGGCCAGCTGCCCGCCCTCGGGTCCGTCCGGAGGATGACCGGGCACTCCCGACTGCAGGAATCGCGGCAGCTGTTCGACGTTTGCAATCGCCGCGAGCAGCTTGTCGATCGCCGGCTGAGTGGCCGGTCCCATGATCGGCAGCGTGTGGCCCGAAGTGATGATCTCAATCGGGTACTTCGTCATGAGATTGCGGAACGCGGCGACGCGCGCTGCCTGGTCGCGGTTGCGCATGCCGAAGAACGGCAGGGCGGGGCGGTCGGTCACGGCCTCGCGCAGCTCCCGCGGCATTTCGTGCAGCATGGTCGAGCACACGTTCTCGTCGGCGTGGTGGATGTAGCCGAAAGTGTCCGCCGAGAAGATCAGCTTCAGCCTGGTGTCGTAGGCCCACAGCGTCGTCTGCAGGTCCTTCCAGATCGCGTCCAGGAACATGATTCTGCGGTCGCCGAGGTCGAGCTCGTCGCAATGCTCCATCTGCACCAGGCGCTCGAGCGCGATCTCCGGGTGGAAGATGTGGTAGTCGCGGACGTCGCCGACGGCCTTGCAGCCCGGGTACTTCTTCAGCAGGCGCCCGAGGTTGCCGGTGTGCGGGATCTCCTGGTGGCTGACGAAAACGTAGTCGAGTGGGCGCCCCTGCAACACGGCGTCGAGTTGCCCGGACAGCGAGTACCACAGGGCGTAGTGGCCGGTGTCCAGCATGATTGTCCGGTCGCGGCCGAGGATCACGTTGGCGATGCACGGCTCGTGCGTCACGGGCCTCGCGTCCGCCCGGCCCGGCCAGCCCTGGGAATTCGAGCAGCCGCCGAGCGTCGCGAGGTCCGGCAGCGCCATCCGCGGGAACTGCCCCTGGACCACGTAGGCCTTGATGACGGCGTCCTTCGGCAACTCAGGCATAACGCAGCCTCTCGGTGTCGGGCAGCGCGCTAGCCGCGCGCATCGCGTCGCGCAACAGCATCACGTGGGCGGCGACGGCGTCGCGGCCGCGGATCACGCAACCATGCACCGGCGCGAGCATCCGCACGTCGTTGTCGCGGAAAAACTGCTCGAACTTCCGCAGGTAGTCGGGATATTGCGCCTCGCGCATCCAGTTGGCGCGCTGCGCGATCTCGCGCGCCACGGTGGCGACGGGCGGCAGGTCGCGCGCACGGTCGATCACGACCGGCGAATCCGCCGTCGCGAGGTGGCGGAAGCCGAAGGCTTCGGACGTGAACAGGCAGCCCGTGCCCGACTCGTACGCCCATTGCGTCATCAGCATCTGCTTCAGGCGCGCGTCCATCCAGCGCAGCCGGATCTCGCCGATCTCCCGCGAACTGTCGTTGCGCGACTCGACGATGGGAATCCGGCCGAGGAAATCCCGTACTTCGAGCATGTCGACGTGCGGGTCGTTGATCCACTCGAGGATGCCGCCGGCGCCGCCGAAGAGCAGCGTCGGGCCCTGGCAGGTGCCGAGCAGGTAGCCGAGGTTGCCGATGCAGTCGGCTTCGTTGCGGCTGAAGCTGAGCCACACCTTGCGCTCGCCGGCGAGCATGTCCACTGCCGCCTGCACGGCCGGCAGCATGATCGGCGCTCCCATGTCGGCGAACACGAGGTTGTGGGCGTCCGTGAGCACGTAGCAGTTCAGCGGCTCGTAGCCATCGAGGTCCTGCGGCAGCCACGTGAGCCGCTCGGCGCGGACCACGCAACCCACCCGATACAGGCGTCCCGGCACGAGGGGAGTGACAGTCTGGTTGCCGGCGAAGGCGCGCTGGCTGCCGGCCGCGGGCGCGCCGCGGGCCCGCGCCGGAACGGTGGCCGCGATGGCGTCGGCATAGGCGGACCGGAGTAGCGCCATTACGGCGGCGGCCGTGCCGCCGGCGATGACGGTCCGTCGATCGATGTCGTTCATGGTTCGGCTTCCCGGGGTGCGCCGCCGCCGCAGCACCGATGGAGATCAGTCGCGGGCGAGTGCCCCGAACGTGCCCACCCAGGCGTCCGGCGGCACGGAATCGTCGTTCCAGGCCTCGACGGTCTTGCCGATCGCGTCGGGGTTGCCGAGCAGCGCCGCCAGCACCAGCGCGCAGTCGGCGCGGTGGATCTCCTCTCCGAAAGCGATGCGATCGCCTTGCGCGAAGCGGATGCCGCGGGTCGCGGCATCGTAGGGAGGCACGCCCGGCGCAGGACGCAACCCGGCGGGACGCACCACCGTGTAGGGCAGGCCACTGGCGCGCAGCGCGTTCTCCGACCTGAACTTCCACTGCAGGATCGCGCCCCACAGGTTGTGCATGTGCTCGTCCTGTGTCGCGCACATCGACGATACGAGCACGAAATGCGACAGCCCCTGCGCCTTGGCGGCCGCGATGCAGTTCTGCACGCCATTGAACTCGACCGTCTCGGGGTTGTTGCTGCCGTCGCCGCCGGCGGTCGCCGACGCCGTGAAGATCAGGGTGCGGGCGCCGCGGAAGGCATGCTGGATCGCCTCGGCATCGCGCACGTCCGCGACGACCACCTCCACGCCGGGAGGCAACAGCTTGCGCGCCTTCGCCTCGTCACGCACCGCCGCGCGGACCGGGACGTTCATGGCGTGCAGCGCGCGCACGACCTCGAGACCGAGGCGCCCGGTCGCCCCCGTGACGACCACCGGCGCGACGTCCGGCGCGATCACCAGCGGCTCACGTCGATCCGGATCCTGGGGAAACGGCTTGGGCAATTCGTCCGGCGTGACGGGCGAGAGCGTGCGGCGATACAGCGCGAGCGCGTACCAGCTGCGCCATTGCGCCGGATCCCCATGCCCCTTGTAGACCGCGCGCAGCGGGAACGGGTATGCGGGCCTCGTGAACTCGGCGTCGGCGTCCGAGAGCGCCTGAGGTGCGAAGATCGACATGCCGTCGTCCGGATGACGGGGGCGATAGAGGATCGGCGCGTCGGGTGGGCGACGCGGCGTCCATTCGAGCCAACGTTCCATGAGCTCGCAATAGTCGACTCGCCCCGCGCCGGGCCCGCGCAGCGAATGATCCATACCCGGCCGGAAGAACAACCTCACGTAGGCCGCCGCCTGCACCGGGCCGCCGGCGCGCCGCTCGTAGCTTTCGAGGAAGCGCGCAGCGCGCCCCCCGGGCGACACTTCGTCGTCCTCGCCGTGGAACATGATCAGCCGCCCGCCGCGCTTGCCGAAGGCGAGCAGGTCGGGGTCGTGATCGTCGAGGAACTGCGTCGCCCCGCAGACGATGCCGTCGCAATCCTCGGGCCAGTCCGCCGCAAGATCCAGCAGGACGCCGGCGCTACGGCCGAGTGCGAAGCCGACCACGGGTCTGACCGGCCGGTCGTAGCGCGCAGTCAGCCCTTCCCGCGCCGAACCGACCAGCGCGTGCGTGGACGCGGCGTCCCCGCCTGCGGCGACGCAGGCATAGCCGCGTGCGAGGAGGGCATCGATTTCCGTCTGCAGTGGCTGCCCCACGGCACCGTCGACGCCGACCACTGCGAGCTTGCCGTTCCAGTCGACGGACGGGCAATGAACGGTACCGGCGGAGGTTTGCATGAGTCGAGGATATACACGGTGATCCGAGCCATGCCAGGAACCACGCGCTCGAGACCCGGAATCCGGTCGACATGCGGGCGCACGGGCCGTCGCGGCCCCTGGCGTCGTCGATCGATTTGCCTCGCGTCGCTGAGGATGGCCGGAAACCGGTGTCGCGCGGATTCGCCGTTGCACTTCGATTCGCGACGCGCCGAGTATCGGGTTTTCGGCAAGTGGGGCCACGATGATCGGCAGAGCCAGCACAAAGGGGGGCGGTATGATCGCGATGCTGACCGCCGTCGTTTTCCTGAGTTTCGTCGGCGTCGGGCTCATCATTCCGCTGTTCCCGTTCTTTGGCGCGCGAGTCGGGGCGGCTCCCGAGATGATCACATCCGCGATGGCGGTGTTCGCGCTGGGCCAGCTGGTCGCTACACCGTTCTGGGGGTGGGCGAGCGATCGCATCGGACGAAGGCCGGTCCTGATCATCTCGCTCCTCGGGGCGTCGGTGTCCTACCTGGTTCTGGCATACGCGGACTCGGTTGCCATGTTGTTGATGTCCCGCCTGCTCGGCGGACTGATGACGGGGATCGGTGCGGTGGCGTTCTCGATCGTCGCCGACGTCACGACGGGACATGCCAGCGCGCGCGGCATGGGACGGATCAGCGCAGCGTTCTCGCTGGGCTTCATCCTCGGTCCTGCCATCGGTGGCCTCCTCGCCGGTAGCGACGCGGCCGGGGCTGACTTCCGCGCCATAGGCCTCGTCGCAGCCGGCATCAACGCCGCCGCGGCCGCCGCCGCTTTCGTCTTGATCCGTGAGACCCGACCGGCCAGGCAAGCCGTGGGCGACTCTCGCCAGCCGTCCCTTGGTCTGTGGACGGCACTGCGCGACCCGACGATCCTGCGCCTTAACCTCGCCAACCTGCTGTTTTCCGGCAGCTACGCCGTCGTCGATTCCACGCTGCCGCTGTATGCCAGCCTCGTCCACTCACTGTCGCCGCGCGAGATCGGCCTGGCGTTCACCTGGATGGGCATCGTGTCCGTCCTGGTCCAGGCGCTCGCGCTGGACCACGTCGTGCGTCTGTTCGGTCTCTCCGGCGCGGTGATCGCAGGGCTGGCCTCGTTCGGGGTCGGACAACTGCTGCTGGCGGCGTCGTCCGGATCGGCGTCGCTGAACGTCGCCATCGCGTTCCTCGCCGGCGGCATGGCGCTGTTCCTCGCGCCGGCGTCCAGCCTGGTGTCCGCCGCCGCTCCGGCAGGCGAGCGCGGCGCCCTGCTCGGCGGCTTCCAGGGCGCCGGCAACCTCGGTCGCACCGTGACGCCGGCGTTGTCCGGGCTGCTGTTCTCCGCCGTGGGGGGCGCGGCGCCTTTCCTTGCGGCGGCGGTTCTCGTGATGCCCGCGATATTCCTTGTGCTGGGCGTGCGGCGCCGTGCCCACGCTCTCGGCGCATCGGTCCTCTGAGGAGTCAGCATGTCCAGCACGCCAACGGTCCCCGACCAGACGGATGGCACGATGTCGCGCTGGCGTCTCGCGGCTTTTGCGAGCCCGATCACGCCGGTCTCGATAGCGTTCCTGCCGCTGGTGCTCCTGATCCCGGGCTTCTACGCCCAGGACATGGGCCTCGACATCACCGCGGTGGGTGGTGCGCTGATCTTCGCGCGACTGATCGACGCGATCTCGGATCCCCTGGTCGGCGCGATGTCCGACCGCACCCGCTCGCGCTGGGGCCGCCGACGCCCGTGGATGCTCGCCGGAACGCCGGTGTTGATGCTGGCGGTGTGGATGCTGTTCCTGCCGAGTGGGCAGCCAAGCCTCCCCTATCTCTATGGCAGCATCATCCTCGTCTATATCGGCTGGACGCTGGTGTTCATCCCGCACCAGGCCTGGGGCGCGGAGCTGCAGCGCGGGTTCGCGGGCCGCAACCGCCTCAACGTGCTGATGGCGCTCTCCAACACCATCGGAGTGTTCACCTGCCTGGCCTTGCCGTTCCTGGTGCTCTCCCCGCAGGCGCGGCCCCTCAAGGAGGCGCTGTTCGGCTGGGCGCTCGATGGCGACACGATCCTGCCCGAGGCGGCGGTGCGCGTACTCGCCTACGCGGGCGAAGGCCGCGTGCCGTTCACGCAGATCATGAGCATCCTCGCGGTCGTCGTGATGGTGCTGCTCCCGATCACGGTATTTGCCTGCATCGCGTTCAACCGCGAGCGGCCCGAGCCGCCCGCGAAGCTCGACTGGGGCTCGGCCATCGACATCTTCCGTCGCAACAAGCCCTACACCCGGACGATCATCGGCGGAATCTTCCTGCAGATCAGCGTGCAGCTATGGACCGCAGCCCAGCCTTTCTATCTCAGCGCGGTGCTCGGTCTCGCGGATTCGTTCCTGTTGCTGCTGATCCTGAACCAGATATTCGCGCTGGTGACGATCCCGACCTGGGGATGGATCGCGAGGCGTTTCGGGCGGGCGCGTGGGCTCGCCTTCGCCGGGTTGCTGATGGTGATCGGCTTCGCGATCCTGTTCGCCGTGCCCTACGGGGCGCTCGGGCCGGCCATTGCCTCTTACCTCTTCATGGGCGCCGCCGCCGACGGCAAGTGGATGCTGCCGATCGGCCTGGCATCCGACGCGGCCGACTACGATGAATGGAAGACAGGCCGCAAGGAAGCGGGTTTGCACCTCTCGATGATGTTCTTCGCGAACAAGATCGGGATCGCGGTGGGCGGCCTTGCGCTCGTGCTTTTCGGCGTGTTCGGATTCCAGCCCGGCCGGCCGGACAACTCCCCGACGGCACTGGCTGCCGTCCAGTACATCACGACGATCGTGCCGGTCGTCTGCTCCCTGATCGGCATGGCGATCCTTTGGAACCACCGTTTGACGCGCAATGCGCACGAGGCGATCCGTCGCCGGATCGAGCGTCGCGCAGCGCGGAACCCTGTCCTTTCGGTCGCAACCGACACAGGCGCGACATCATGACGACCACCTCCCCGGAAGTCCCGGACGATCTGCCCAAGCTGCCTTTCGGCCCGCCACCGGTGGGCCTGGTGATCGCCTCGCTGCTCGCATGGGACGAATTCCTGCGCGTCTACCCCGGCATGGACCGCTTCTGGCTCCCTGCGGACGGCAGGCCGCTGCCGGACGGCTGCCGGCTGGCGCGCATCCTGCGCGCACGAGGCGGTACGGAGGCCTCATTGCGGGCACCGGACCTGCGGAACACCGTGCCACGTGGTGCCACCAGCTTCGAGAAGCGCGTTCCCGACGAGCCGGTCGTGCGGCTCGCACTGGCGAGCGGATCCGGCCCGAGCGTCCCTACTACCGCGCTGTACTACTATGTCCGATACGACTGATCTCCGCGGCGCCTCGGAGCCCGATGCAGCCACGATTGCCGCAACTGGTGGGGCACCACCGCCTCCGGGCACCGTCGTCTGGTCGATGCTCGCCTGGGACGAGCTGATGCGGGACGGCTGGCGGCCGGAGTTCTGGGGCCCGCTCGATGGCAGCACCGCGGGCAAGCCGGACATGCGTGGCAGCTGCATCGTCGGGCGAGCGGAGCCGCCCGGCTCGCCCGGCATCGCCCGATGCCCGCTGTCGGGGCAAGGCCAGGACGTCATCCACCTGCACGCCTACTTTATTCGCTAACGTGGCTAGCCGACGTCGGATTCCCGGCGCAGCGCTTCGATGTCGGTTTCGTCGTTGAACGGCGCGCCGGCGACCCGCGAGATGTAGGCGTCCCGTTCACGGTCCAGTTCCTCGGCGAAGGATCCCGCGGGAACGTATTCCGAGACCTCGGTCCGCGACAGCACCTGCCGTTCCTCGAGGAGCCGCTCGAGCACGGCCACGCGGTCCTTGAGGATCCACAGTTCCGTCATCAGCTGCGTGGAGACGAGCGCGGCCGCGTCCGATTCACGGCTGGCGAGGTAGGGCCGATCCGGCCGTCTGGCAGTCCTGTTCATTTCTTTTCCTGCCCCGGCTTCTTGCCGAGCGTGATCCAGGGGTAGCTGAGCTCGCCGTCGAGGCTGCGCTCGCTGACCTCGACGAAGCCCGCGGCGCGCATCATCGCCGGGAGGTCGCGGATGGCAGCCTCCGTGAAGTAAGGCTCGGCGCGGTTCTCCGTCTCCCAATCGAGCACCGTGGCGTCCAGAGGCGACACGGCGCGCAGGGGCGGCGGATCGCTGATGACCATCTGGCCACCAGGCCGCAGTATGCGGAACATTTCCTGCAGCGCGCGTCGTGCCACCTCGTCCGGCATCTCATGGAAGACCGCGAACGAGACGACGGCGTCGACACTCCGATCGGCCTCGGCGACGGCGCAGGCATCCTCCTGACGGAACGTGATCCCCGCTCCGAGCGCTTCGCTCATCGCCAGTCCGCTCTTCAGCAGCGCTGCGCTCAGGTCGCCACCGACCAGTTCGGCGTCCGGGAACTGTTGGCGCGCCATGGTCAGCATCAGCGATCCGCCACATCCCATGTCATAGAGGCGACGTGGACTGCGATTGTCGAGCTGCTGCAGCACCTGCGCGCGATGCGCCCGGATGTCCTTGCCGACCGGAACGGCTGCGTATCCTCCCCGGGAGAAGATGAAGCGCCCGATCCCGGCCACGAACATCGGCGAGGCCAGATCGTAGCCATCGTAGCCGCCGAGCTGCAGGTGCCACTCGACGCCGGCGTACCATCCAGGCATCCGTAGCGACGGGTCGAGGATGAGTCGCGATGGCCGTGCTGAGTGGCGCGCAGGTGTCAGAGGAACATCGAGCCTGGCGCGACGACGCTCGGTTGCCGGGATGCCGCGACGGTACTGCTCTTCCGCGACCCATCGCTGGAAGAAGCGGTTGTAGCGGTAGGCGAGGGACTTCTCGGCACGCGCCCGAGTGTCGTCCAGGGAGGCGCGCCACCCTTCCGGGGTCGCTGGAGGCCACGATGCGGCGCGAGGCGCGGATGTTGGAGCATGAGCTTCGAAGTCGCTGCGCGCGCGCGCGAGCAGCGCCGAGCCGGCATAGGCCTGCAGCGAGCCGAGCAGCTGCAGGCCGGCGCGTCCTCGCTGCTCGAGGAAGGCGGAAGTCGAGGCGGCGAGGGTCATCGGGTCCTCCTGAGACGGATGTTCGCGGAAATCCCGCGTGCTGCCATGTTACGAGCCGGGGCGGAGACCGCTCACGGAAGCGTCGATGAGGCCGCTTTCCGACCAATCGAGCAGCAGGCCGTCAAGCGCACCGCCCCATTGGTGTTACTGCACGCTCCCGACCGGCGCATCGCTTGCCGACGTGCCCGCCCGGGAAGGCTGCGAGCGCATCGGACCGTCGGGTGCAACCGCGGCAGTCGCGGCGGCCTGGCGACGCGCCAGCCGGCGGCGGATCGCCTCGTGGGTGCGCGTGCCGATACGGAAGCGCCACAGGATCGCCATGCCGATGGCCGAGCAGACGATCGGTACGACGGTCGAGATGTACTTCACGGCGAGCAGCGCCGACTCGGAGTTGTCGGGTCGCCCGGGCTGATAACCGAAGATGCCGAAGGCGATCAGCGTCAAGCCGCCCGCGGCGATCCCGAGCTTGTTGGTGAGGAACAGCATCGAGAGATGCACGCCGGCTTCCTTGCGGCCGGTCTTCCATTCATCGTAGTCGGCAGTGTCGGCGGCGAGCGCGATCGGCAGCATCCACTTGCCGTCGGACGCTGCGCCCAGGAAGAGATAGGCGACGATCGTCGGCGCCAGCTCGCCGTAGGGTACGGCGAAGAGGATCGCGAAGCCGGCGATCATCGCCGCGCCTGCGAGCGCCAGGCCACGGGCGCGGCCGAGGCGGCGCGCGATCCAGCCCCAGGTGGGCACGGTCAGGATCGCGAACGCCTGGTTGATGATCAGCAGCAGCAGGAACGCGTCGGGAAGACCGAGCACGGTGCTGAGGTAGAACGGCTGCGCGGCAGTCCAGAGCTGCACGCTCACCTGCAGGAAGGCGCCGCCGATCACCATGTGCGCGAACGGCTTGTTGCGCCGGAAAACGTCGATCGCCGACCGCCAGGTGATGGGCGCGGGCGCGACGGGCACCTCGCGCACGGCTGACAGGCAGGCGATCACCGAGAGCGGCAGCAGGACCAGGATCAGCACCGCGAGGATGCCCATGATCTCGGTGAACGGCACGCGTCCCGCGCCGGAGAATTCCAGCGTCCGAACGAAGGCCGCGGGCATGATCGTGTCGCCGTCCAGTGCCCAGCCGAACAGTGCCTCCTTGATCGGCCGGGCCAGTGGACTGAGGACCAGGAACGGCAGGGCCAGGCATGTGAACACGCCGCACGCGTTGAACAGGCCCATGTACACGTTGAGCCGGTTGCGACCCTCGAAGCCGCGTTGCAGCTCGGCGCCCCAGGCTTGGTGCGGGATGAACACCAGTGTCCAGCCGATGTAGACCACGATGATGCAGGAGTAGAGGTAGACCAGCGTAGGCTTGCCGGACGGCAGGAAGAGCAGCCAGACGGCGACCATCAGCACCGGCACGCCCGCGACGATCCACGGTCGGCGACGGCCGAACCGCGACCGCGTGCGATCGGATAAGGCCCCGACCAGGGGGTCGGAGAACGCGTCGATCAGCCGCGCGAACAGCAGCGCACCGCCCACCGCGGCTACGTCGAGCCCCATGTCCTGGGCGTAGAAGCCCGGGATCAGCAGAACCAGGGGCAGGAACGCGATCGTGACCGGCGTGATCGGACTCGCGAAGGCCGCGAGCCGCCAGGCCGACAGCCTCGGCGGCTCGGCCGTCGCGTTACCAGGCAACGGCGGCGCCATCGAAGCGGATGAAGCGGCCGTTGTCCGCCGACGTCAGGCCGCCGATCACGCGGCGCAGGCCCGCCGCCGACTCGGCCGGCGATAGGGACGCGCCGGGGCCGCCGAGGCGGGTGCGCACGTGTCCCGGGCAGAGCGCGACCGTCACGATGCCGTCCGCCTTGAGGACCATCGACAGCGTCGCCGTGACCTTGTTCAGCATTGCCTTGGAAACCGGGTAGACGAATAGCTGCACCGGCGAGTCCCACTGCAGGCCGCCCGCGATCGAGCCGGCCGAACTCGAAATCATGACCAGCTTTCCCTGCGGGCTGCGCTGCAGGTTCGGCCGCAGCTTCTCCGCCAGATGCAGCGGCGCGATCGCGTTGACCCGGATCGTCTCGAGCATCGCCGCGTGATCGACGCTGCCGAACAGCTGGCCGCGCAGTCGCCGCGGCAGGTCGGTGGTCGAGTCGTCGCGCGGACCGAACTGGGCGCCGTTGCTGATGACCACGTCCACCACCGCGTCGCCGAGGGCGGCGGCCAGCGAGTCGATGGTGGCGAAGTCGGCGAGATCGAGCGTCTCGACGCGCACCCGTCCGTCACTTGCCGCCTGCAGCGACTGCAGCTCCGCGGCCTCGGCCGGATCGCGCGCGGTGGCGATCACCTGCCAGCCGTCCGCGGCGTACTGACGAGCGAGCTCGAGCCCGATGCCACGATTGGCGCCCGTGACGAGAACGGTTGATGTCATTGCCCTGTCCCCCGCGCGGCGCACGCAATGGGAACGATCTTCCGTCGCCGTCGTCGGTGCAGCAACTACCGACGCGCGAATGGCCGGATTCCGGCTGCCGTTGCATGCGAGGCGCTGGGCGGCCAGGCCTCACGCGATTACTTCGAACTCGATTCGCAAGTCCGCCAGCGCGCATGTTGAAACGGAAGATGTGCGTCGGCCAAGGAGTGCGTGCTCGCGGTGCCGATCCTCCCGGGGATGGGTGCAACCCTCATCGTGCTAGCGGCGCGGGCACTGCGACCGCGTCCCGCAGCCTCTTCGACTCCGCTTCCATGCTCGCGCCGCTGCCGGCACGCTCGCCCTGAGTCTGCGGCGTACAGTCGGCCGAAATCCGGCCACCACCTCGTTTCGACGCTCGGTCGGCGCGCGAGGCGCCTAATGTTCCCGCAAGTCGAGCCGCGTCCGTGGCCGGCCAATTGTGGCTAGAACAGTCCGTGGGGGACTCATCGATGGGCTTGCTCAATCATCTACGATCGACTCTCTTCATCGCCTGCCCGCTTGCGGCGTTGGGCGGCATCGGCGATCCGGCGCGCGCGGCCGACGCGGCGGCACAGGCGCCGGAGTCTCTCTCGGAGGTTGTCGTCACGGCGCGCAAGCGCTCCGAACGCCTGCTCGACGTGCCGATCGCGATCTCGGCGGTGACCGCGGAAGGCATCGAGAAGCAGGGCATTGCCTCGCTGTTCGATCTGACGCGCAGTACGCCGAGTCTTTCCGTCACGAACACCGTCACCGGCTCCGCTCGCACGGACCGCTCGTTTCCGACCTACGTGATCCGCGGCATGACGCCATCCTCGACGAACACGCCGACGACGCGCGTCTTCGTCGATGGTGCGCCTTTCGCCACAGCGCAGATCGGCGGCCTCGACGATCTCGCGCGCGTCGAGGTGCTGTACGGTCCGCAGTCCGCGTACTTCGGGCGCCAGACCTTCGCTGGCGCGATCAACCTGGTTACGAAGGATCCGGGGACCGAGTTCGGCGGCGCCCTGAGCGCACTCGCGGGCACGGACGACTACTACGACGTCCGTGGCTCGCTCGAGGGTCCGATCCTCGGGGAGAAGCTGATGGCGCGCGCGAGCGTGCGGTACTTCACGCGCGACGGCTCCTACGACAACAAGGCCGCGGCCGGCTTCGGTTCGGGCACGATCGGCGATCAGTCGACGACGAGCGGCACGCTGACGCTGCTGAGCCAGCTGACTGACAACCTGCGCATCAGGGCGATGTACATGGCCTGGGAGGATGACGACGGTCCGGGTCCCACGGCCTTCGTCGGTCCGTCGCAGGCGAACTGCACGACGGCGGCCGGCCCGTGGTTCTGCGGCGAGGCGCCGCAGCGACGCGAGAACGTCCAGCCCGCTGTGAACAACGTCATCGACACGCCGGTCCAGAACTGGCTCAACCTCATCAGCGCGCCCGGAGCGCTGCTGTACGCTCCGCCCTCGGAGTACGGACTCGAGCGGGAAGCGGATCACTGGCACCTCGGCATCGACTACGAATTCGGCTCCTCCGGGACCACGCTGACGTCCCTGACCGCGGGCAGCCACGACGAGTTCAACACGCTGATCGACCTCGACGTACAGGACTCCTCGGGCGTCCCCAACCCGTTCCGGGCGGCGGCGGGCATCTACGGGCGTGCGTACTACGATTCCCCGTTTCTCGTGCAGCAGCGCGACGAGGACTTCTCCCAGGAGCTGCGCCTCACGTCGTCCGAAGAGGGTCGCTTCCGCTGGCTGGTCGGCGCAAACTACACGGAAACCAGCCGTGACTCGGCGATTGCCGGCCTGCTCGTCGGTGGCGTCGCGCGCATCCTGACGAAGACCGTGCCCGCCTACGAGTCGGAGAGCCTGGGCGGCTTCTTCGGTCTCGCGTACGACTTCACGGACCGCATCACGGCGAACTTCGAGGGCCGCTACCAGCAGGACACGGGCCGCTCGCCGCTGCAGAACGTCGAGGAGTCGTACAACAACTTCACGCCACGCGTGATCGTCGAGTACGAGTTCACGCCGGACGTCATGACGTACCTGACGTATGCCGAGGGCGTCAATCACTCGGGCACGTTCAACTCGAGCGTGCTGCAGGTTCCGCCCGAGACAGCGCAGGCGCTGCTGGACGCGTTCGGCGCGAAGGTCGCCGTCGATCCGGAGAAGGTCACGAACTACGAGCTGGGGCTCAAGGGCCGCTTCTTCGACGGCGCACTGACGTTCACCGGCGCGATCTACCACATGATCTGGGAAGACCAGATCCTCTCCAACCAGGTCATCGTGTTCCCGATGGGCGTCCAGACGCTCGTGAGCGTGACGTACAACGGCGGCGAGTCGGAGATCGACGGCTTCGAGCTGGCGGCGACCTGGGTACCGGTCGACGGGCTCGACATCACGCTGTCGGGCTCGCTGAATGACGCGGAGATCAAGACCGGCGGCTGTGCGCAGTGCGTCCAGATCACCGGCATCCGCGACCCGGTCACCGGCCTGATGCCGGTCGCCGGCAAGGTGCTGCCGAACACCTCGCGCGTGCAGGCGAACCTCGCGGTCGGCTACAACGCCGCGCTCGGCTCGCTCCCGGACTGGAACTGGTTCGGGCGCATCGACTACAGCTACAAGGAGGGCACTTACGCGACGGCCGACAACCTCCTCAAGTCGCCGGATCTCGGCTTCCTGAACCTGCGCGTCGGCGTCAGCCGCGACGACCTGCGGATCGAGGCCTTCGCAGAGAATCTCACGGACGAGGATGGCTACACTGCGCTCACGCCCTACGGCGACAACGCCAATCCGTTCCGCAATCCGGCGCGCCAGACCGACTCGTTCCTCGGCGGGCTGCCGTGGCTGCGCACGTACGGCGTCCGCTTCCGGTACTCGTTCGGCGGCTTGAACTGAACGCGACGGCCGCTCGTGTCAGCGGCCCGGGACGTGCGCAGCAGCGGATTGGCCAGCGGTAGGGCGGCGCCGCTGAGGAGCTTCGAACAATCGACCGGACGGCCTGGACTCCGCAAGGGCGAGTCACGCGTCGCATGGTCGGCTCGAGATCCGTCGGTCTGGAGGGACGGGCTCAGGTGGGCTTGTCTGGGCGAACCGGAATCCGGGCATTTGACCGCGGAATTTCGGGTGACGGGCGTCCCCGGGGCACAATCGAGATCCGCGCCAGGCGCCAGCCCCTCCGGCCCGATAGCTGGGAGCGCACCCGCGAACACGCGCTATCGGCGCCGAGCAGGATGTCGCCACGGGCGGTCGTGCCGTCCGCAAACCGCGCGGTGATCCCGCTGACCTCCTGCTCTATGCGCTCGAACCGCGGCGAATTGACGATCAACCTGCTTGGCCGCCCGCCTTGATTGGCTGAGCACGAGTCCAATCGAAGCAGAGCTCATGACGCGTAAGTCACGCCGCGGGATACGATTCCCGCCACTGTAGCGATGGGACACGCACAGCCATTACGCGATTGGCCGCGCCTCGGCGCGACTGGCCGGGTTGGCGCATGGCTTCTCGCCGGCGGCCTTCGCCAGTACGTCGAGCGTGGCGAGAATCCCGACCTGGATCGATCGCGCTTGTGCCGGAG
>Ga0209254_10003293_pt1 | contig 14751 bp, 14 predicted proteins | sample FrelakmetDIP11DI_FD_187148 | JGI IMG/M metagenome (GOLD analysis project Ga0209254, IMG submission 187148) | Freshwater lake sediment microbial communities from the University of Notre Dame, USA, for methane emissions studies - DIP11 DI (SPAdes)... | ecosystem: Environmental > Aquatic >...
GCCCTGATAGAAATACCTGCTTATGACTTCCTCCTCAATCATTTCGGTTATCTCATCCCTGAATAATTCGAGGTCCTGATCCAGATCGTGGGCAAGGTCTTTCTCAAGTGCATTAAAAAGATCGAGGTGAATATCATAGTATTTTTCACGTTTTGCACTGGCTATAAGTTCATTAAATGCTTCCTCCGTGACTGTTCTGTAGCTGAAGTTACGCTTCAGCAGAAATGCTTTAAAGTCAGCATAATCCTTATCAGAATATGAGAACTGATCTAATGACTTAACCTGTGGATGTGACCAGTAATAATCGGTGGCGTAATCGAAAATAAAATTTCTGAGGTACAACTCGGTTGAAATCTGGCTTAACGGGTTCGGAACAATTTCAAAATCGGGAGTAATACCTCCACCGTCTTTTACTGTCCTGCCGTTTTTGGTTTTAAATTCCAGGATGAGTGAATCAGGAATCATTCCAACACTTCCATCTTCATTAGGATGTGAGAAATCACGGGCCTGGATGCATCTTCCGCTCGGGATGTAATATTTGGCTGTAGTGACTTTTAGCTGGGTATTATAACTAAGAGGACGAGTGACCTGGACAAGTCCTTTTCCATATGACCGCTGACCTACTATTACTCCCCGGTCGAGATCCTGTATGGCTCCGGCAACGATCTCCGAAGCGGAAGCAGAGCCTCTGTTAATAATTACTGCAAGGGGTATTTTATCGTCGACAGCCTCTTTTGTAGTTTTGAAATCTTCATCAAACTGTTTCACTTTGCCCTTTGTTGATACAATTTCACTACCCTGGGGAACAAAAAGATTTACAACTTCAACGGCTTCCGTAAGTAAGCCGCCTGGATTTCCCCTCAGATCAAGGATTATCTGTTGAATGTTGTCCTCCTTAAGATGTATCATTGCATTTTTCACATCTGCAATACAGTTTTGTGTGAAACCGGTAAAGCGAATATAGCCTGTTTTGGAATCAATCAGCCCGAAGTATGGGACAGGTGGCATGCTGATCTTTTCCCGTTTAAGCTGATAGTCAATCTCCTTGCCGTTTCTTTCAACAGTTATCCTGATATCTGTTCCCGGTTTTCCCTTTAGTCTTTCACTTACTTTATCAGTTGATAATCCTTTAAGGGTGACTCCGTCAACTGTTTTAAGCAGATCGCCGGCTTTTATGCCAGCCTTATCAGCTGGACAGTCTTTATAGACTTCACTTATAATGGTATAATCACCATTGTTTCGGACAAGCGAGCCAATTCCTCCATATTTGCCGGTTGTCATAAGGACAAAGTCATCACTCTCTGATTCCGGGTAATAAACCGTATATGGATCAAGAGTCTTCAGCATATTATCGAGGCCTGACTTTATCAATTTGTCAGGATCAATCTCATCCACATAAAAAGTATTAAGCTCCCTGAAGAGTGAAAAAAAAATGTCCAGGTTCTTGGCGATCCTGAAATCCCTGGTTTCCTGCATTACAAGGAATCCGGTACTTAGGCCGGCAACAAGCAGGAGAGTCAACACTATAATAATTTTGCCTTTATGTATCCTTTTCATTTCTGCTGATTCTTAATTTTGAGTGACGAAAGTAATAAGAAAATTTGTTAATGACTTTGATTAAAAGACTATTAAAAACAATTTAAGGTGTGTAATAATAATAACTATCTATTTTTGTCTGGATATTAAGCTTACAATCAATTTTATCTATAACGAAATATTTGGCTATTCTATTATATACCCTTAACAATTAAACTGTTCTCTTTTATCTGCATAATAACTCTGTTCAGAATCTCCTTTATTGATTTTTCAACGGTCGGATAGTCAGGAACTGCAGTACCCTTCAAAATAATAATTAATACGACCTGTTTGTTTTCAGAGGCAAGGTATTCATATAGCAGATGTTTGTTCTTCCTGTAAGCTTCCCTCATTCTTCTTTTAATCAGATTTCGTGTGACAGCAAGCCTGAATCCTCTTTTTGAAACGCTGAATGCAATCTGGGCATTAAAAGGGATTAAAACCGGACTTATACCCCAGACAACCTTCAACAGCCGGGTATGGAAAATAGTGCCAGTTTCGAATAGTCCGGATATGATTTTGGTGCTGCAGAGTCTTTCCGACTTGTCAAATGTCTCCCTTCTGGTCTTCATATTAAAAACCTGCCCTGACAGCAATATAGGAAAATTTTTTCCGGGCTTCAGGGCAGGTCAGTATGGATAAATATCTTATCTAATATTTCTGTTGTGCTCTTTTAGAAACTCATCAAGCGCCATAGTCATTGATGGAGCCTTCGGGTTGGGAGCATTGATATCGAGTCTGAGTCCCTCATGTTCAACAGCACAGGCTGTAGTTGGTCCGAAAGCGGCGATTTTTACATCTCCCTGAATAAAACCAGGGAAATTCTCCTTGAGCGATTTTATTCCGGAAGGGCTGTAAAACACAAGAATATCATAATCGAAATCATTTACATTTGAAAAGTCAGTGCTAATAGTCTTGTAAAGCGTTCCGATAGAATAGCGGATCTGATTCTTGTCAAGCAAATCAGGAATTTCAGCATTATGAGGCTCCGACAAAGGAACAAAGAAATTATCTTCCCTGTGTTTGACTATTACGTCTATAAGATCCTGAAATTTAGCTTTCCCATGAAAAATCTTTCGTTTCCTGTAGACAATATACTTCTGCAGATAAAATGCAACATTTTCAGTAATACAGAAATACTTCATCGTATCAGGAACAACACTCCTGAGTTCTGAACAAATTCTGAAAAAATGATCAATACCCGTCTTGCTTGTGAAAATGACCGCAGAAAAATCAAGAATATTGACTTTTTGTTGTCGGAAATCTTTTGAAGATATCCCTTCGATTTGAACAAAGGGTTTAAAATCAATTTTCAGATTGTATTTTCTTGCCAGTTCGAAATATGGAGATTTCGGGTTGTTTGGCTCAGGCTGCGATACTAAAATCTTCCTTATTTTCAACTCTTTACAGTTTAGTTTTCACTCTCAAAGTAACACTCGCCAATCTTATGCTAGGCCTGAAATATATTTCACAAATATCACAACAGGCAGAATTTCCAGCGCACAAAGGTATAAAATCAAATAGAATAATGAAATATTCTTGTTTATAAAAATTATAAATAGTCGCATAACCCTTATCAGATAGAGAGTTGCAAGGACAATGACTCCTGCAGTATACCACAATTCAGCAGAAAAAATTGTTGTATAAGACAAAAGTATTGTAACAATGAAAATAAGAAAAGCGCCAAAACGGTAAAACTGGTAAATACTAACCAGATATTCGAGGAATATTTCTCTCTTTCCGCTTATTGTACCGGTGATAAGACATATAAGATGCCTTAAGGTAACAGCAGTGATGATTATGATTACAGATATTATCCAGAAGATTATTCCGCTGATAGCTGAAGGAATAAGATTGTGATATGATGCAACGGCATATCCAAAAAGTCCTAATATGAGAAAAGCTGTAAGGTTTTTAATGGTCGATTCCCAGATAAAAAGTCCTCCGAAATCTTTTGATGATGGGTCATTGACTCCCCTGAAAAGGAAAAACCTTTCAACACTATGCAATATGTTATCAGATGATTTCCTGATGATGGCAAAAAGAAGCGTAGCGCAAAGTATAATAAGAATCATCCAGTCATCGTGGACCGGCCTTAAGGGTATTTCATCGCCTGCTCTGAGATGCTTCACAAGGGAAGCCTTTGCCTCCTCATTAATACGCCTGCCTTTCGTGGTGAAAAGAAAAGGAAATTTGTCTGTTTGTATAGAATCAATTCTGGTAACTAAATTAACTGAATCGTAAAAAGTAATGTCTTCAATACTGTTCCTCCTGCAGACGGATATAGTGTCGGTTATTTCGGGGAAAGTCTGGAATACCTCTTTTGTTATTCTATGCGGAAAAGAATCTCCTGGGTGCATAGATTTTAATAGTAATGCTGAGTCAGATTTCAGAATGACTGAATCCAGGAAAGGAATATTTTTTACCGGGATACTATCCTGCTGCTCTTCCGGACAAAGGAGTGGCATCATCATTTAATATTGAAGCCACAAAAGTAATGATAAAAGTGCTACTCTTCAATAAGGTGAGAAAGAGTTTTAATCAGAAATGTTCCACCGTGCAGCCTGATATTTCTGATAAAATATTATTGGCAAGCCTGCTTGATCCTATCCTGAAGAGTGAATTGTTCAACCATTCTTCTCCAAGGCAGTATCTGACAATATTATAATAACTCACAGAATCTTCAACACTGGTGATGCCTCCTGCAGCCTTGAACCCTACTCTGATACCTGTTTCAGAATAGAAATCAGAAATTGCCCTGCACATTACATAGGCTGCTTCGGGAGTTGCTGAAACAATGGTTTTCCCGGTAGATGTTTTAATGAAGTCAGCTCCTGCATCCATAGCTATCATAGAAGCCTTGAATATCTGTTCATAATTGCCCAGAAGGCCGGATTCAACGATTACCTTTAGCTGTTTATCTCCTATAGCTGTTTTGATTTCCCTGATTTCATCAGCAACAGCTGCAAAATCATTCCCAAGAAATTTGCCGACCGGTATTACTATGTCAATTTCATCAGCTCCTGCCTCTACCGACATCTTGCATTCCGTAACCTTTATGCTTCGAAAAGTCTGTGATGAAGGGAAAGCGCCGGCAACCGCAGCAATTTTGATATTTTTAACTGATAATTTCTCTTTCACCACAGAAACAAAATTCGGATAAATACAGATCGCAGCAACATTTGGGATATTTGAATACCGGCCTGAAAAACTGTTTACCCTGCCTGTAAAATGTATAATATGGCTTTTATTATCTGTTGTATTCAGACTGGTAAGATCAATCATGTTCAAAATATTCATTAGCAGATGTTTATCAGGAACCAAAGGGGTGGTTGAAAATACTTTTTTAAGGCCCTTGTTAATTTCTGCTTCTGAAGGACACGATTTTATCAGTTTTTGATATAGTTTTGTCATTTCTAATCTGTTATGTTAAATCATAAAAATTGTAATATGAAAGAAAAGAACGGGTTCAATATAATGCTTTTTGTTTTCATATTTAATTTAATTTTCATTTTAAGTTGTACAAAAACAGGTAAAAGCAGTTCCTCCGGAATTTTATTGCAGGCTGACAGGGATTTTTCAGAAATGTCAGTGAAAGAAGGGATGTTCAGAGCATTTATTTTTTACATAGCTGAAGATGGAGTTATCTTACGCGATAATTCGTTCCCTTCCAAAGGGAAAGAGGCCCTCATCGAAAGATTTGCCGGGATGAGCGATAGTTCATTTGTCCTTAGCTGGGATCCGCTATATGAAAAAATTTCTGAAAGCGAGGAACTTGGATATACTTACGGGATACATACCTCCATTGTAAAGGCAACAAGTGAGATTACCAAAGGAACTTATATAACTATCTGGCAACGACAGAAAGACGGAAGCTGGAAATTTGTACTCGATACTGGCACTCAGGGATTACCCACCCTGAATACTGTTTCCCAGCTTCTCATTTCTGGCAAGGGATGCAAAGATGCCAAAAACTGATAATATTGAAAATATAATGAAGCCGGTTCTCATACTTGCTATGAGCCCCGGATAGGTTGCAGGATTAATGGTTTGGTTACCGATATAGAGAGATATCAGCATCATGGCTATGCCCATGCTCATCATCTGGCCGACCATTCTCATTGTCCCGACAACCCCTGAAGCTACACCTAGATGGCGCTTTTCAACAGAACTCATGATAGCATTTGAATTAGGAGAGGAGAAAAGACCGTATCCGATCCCCATTATTATAAGCAACGATACAATGAGATAATTTGGTGTAGTCTCTTTGATGAAACAAAGTAAAATTAGTCCTGTTGCCGTCAGTCCCATACCTGCTGATGCAATAACACCAGGATTTTTTCTGTCAGACATCTTTCCGGCCAATGGCGAAAGAAGTGTCATGGCAATCGGCTGAGATATCATAATGAGGCCTGCGGTTCTGGCATCGAGCCCTTTAAGATATTGCAGGTAAAGGCTTATGAAGAATCCGGTTGCACTGGTTGCTGAATAATGAATCAATGCGGCTGTTCCAGAAAAGGCAAAGACCCTGTTATGCAGTATCAGGTTTATATCAAAAACTGGATTAACAGTCTTTTTCTCGGCAAAAAGGAACAATATGGCCATAATAAGGCCCACAATTAGAAATATCCATCCGATTATTGAGGGAAGTCGTGAAAATCCCCACATGAAAGTCGAAAGAGCAATGCCATATATGACTGCTCCCCGCCAGTCAAACCGTTCACCTGATGCATCAGCCCATTCTGTCTTTATCCGACTCCTGATAAGTATCAGTGAAATGATTGCAAATGGTACCAGGAAGGCAAAAATGCTTCTCCATCCGAAATATTGTGTCAGCAATCCTCCGATTACAGGTCCGCAGGATAATCCCAGGTAAACTGCAGTGATATTGATTCCCATTGCTTTTCCCCGCTCTCCGGGCTCAAAAACTGAAGTAATGATTGCCAGGCTTGTGCCAAAGATCATCGCACTCGACACTCCCTGGAGCACCCTTAAAATTATCAGGGAGATGATGCTGTGGGAGAAAATAATAAGGGAGGTTGAAATTGAAAATAGAAGTATTCCAAGTGAAAAGACCTTTTTCCTTCCTATTATGTCGGCATATCTTCCGAATGGCAACAGGAAAATTGCTGATGAAAGGATAAAACTGCTTATCACCCATCCGAGTTGAATTGCATTTGCATGGAGGTCTTTCCCGATCGAGGGTAGGGCAAGGTTTACAGCCGAGCCAAGAAAAGGAGTGAGGAATGCGGCAAATGTAGTGACCAGAAGAACGGATTTCTTGGAAGTTTTTACTTCAGACATTACAATTTTATTTTTAGAATTTATTTCTTCATAACCTGCTTTTTGCTATTCCTTTTCTTTTGTATCGATAATAATCGTCACGGGTCCGTCATTAATCAGTTCAATCTGCATCATTGAACCAAACTCTCCGGTGCCTGTCTCCTTACCTAGCAGCAAGGAAAGCCTGTTTACAAAATTGTTATAGAGCGGAATGGCAACCTCCGGGCGTGCTGCTTTGATATATGAAGGCCGGTTACCTTTCTTAATTTTTGCATGCAGAGTGAACTGGCTGATGACCAGTATACTGCCTGCAGTCTCCTGAACAGAGAGATTCATCACTGCATTGCTGTCATTAAAGATCCTGAGCTGAACAATCTTGTTGCATAACCACTCAATATCAGCTTCATTATCAGCTTCCTCAATGCCAACAAGCACAAGTAATCCCGGGCCGATTTCCGACTTTACTCTGTTTTCTATTGTAACGGAAGCTCTGCTTACACGTTGGATTACAGCTCTCATTGCAGTTTTTATGATATTCAAATATATGCAATCCGGTTTAAAAACATTTAAGAGTTGATTTATATTATATTTGCCACATTCAATATAAATAGATGGACAACTTCACAATTCTGGCAATAGCACTGGGATTATCCTTTGATACATTCGCGGTTTCATTGTCATTAGGCGTTGTAAGGAACAGAATCCTTCTCTGGCAGGCAATTGAAGTTGCCTCACTTCTTGCTCTTTTTCAGGGTGGTCTGACCATACTCGGATACTTTCTCGGATCGGTTATATCAGACTCCTTAAAGGCAACCGATCACTGGGTGGCTTTATTACTGCTTTCATTTCTCGGAATTAAAATGATTGTTGAAGGGAAGAATAAATCGGAGAATAAATCTGTTTCAAAAGATTTTAACAGCAGGGTTGTTCTTCTCACCATTGCCTTCGGAACTAGTATTGATGCCTTTGCTGTAGGGATCAGTTTTGCAATTCTGTCTGTTCAGATATGGAAAGCAGGTGTTCTGATCGGAATAGTGACCTTTTTTGCCTCTATGACTGCAATAAGAATAGGGAAATCAGCTGGTGAAAGACTGGGTAACAAGGTTGAAATTATAGGTGGGATGATACTGATTGCCATTGGATTGAAGATTTTCCTTGAGCATATTCTTGCGGTATAGAATAATTTCCTGATTTTAATATCAAAGATCATTTTACTTTACCTGACTGCAAAATCAAAAAGGAACCATTTTTCTTACTCTTTTTTCAAAAACAGCCATTTCCGTAAACCCCATATATCTTAAAAGCTCGTAAGCTTCATCAAAATATTGTCCGACCCTTGCAGGCATGTGGGCATCTGAATTGACACATACCGGCACATTTTCTTCATGGAATATGTTCAGAAACCTCCTGTCGGGATAAAAATCTGCCAGAGGCCTGTTTCTACCGTTCGTATTCACTTCAAAAACCACATCATTTTTTTTCATTGTTCTGGCCAGCTTTCTGTACCTGGATTCAAGATCCATTGATGGTTTGTAACCATAGATCCTTATCAGGTCGCAATGGCCTATGATATCAAATATGCCTGATGCAACAGCATTACAAACGGAGTCAAAATATGATTCGAATAATTTATCTATATTTTTCCCTTCATAAAATTCCGGACCAAAATCCACGGTTTTTTCACCCAGATAATGGACTGATCCAATAACATAATCAAGTGGCAAAGGAGCAAGGAAGTCACGGATTTCATTTTCTTTGCCTTCAAAATAATCGACTTCAAGACCAGTTCTGATTTTCAGGTGGTTCGTACTTTTCCGGAGTAAATCAAGATGGTTAATATATGATGAAATGTTTTCAGGATTCATATTCCATTCCTCAAGCTCCCTGAACAGGGTAAGATGTTCCGAAAACCCTATCTCACTGAGTCCTGCGGCAAGAGCTGGAGCGATGTAATCCTCCGGTGCCGAGCGTCCATCGCTGAAGGAGGAATGCATGTGGTAATCAGTTTTATATATCATTACCGGAGAAAAATACAAATTTTAAAATTCAACCCCTAAAATAGGCCCAAATTTGCCAATAAAACAAATCGATTTTTGATATTATGATCCGGAAAATGGTAAATTTGCTGAAAACTTATACAAGTGAGTGACAAGAAAAAACCCTGCATCTGTGAAAATTGTGAATTCCGGAACGTAGTATTCTCATACCTTGATGATTCCTCAATTGAAGAATTATGCAATAACAAAGAGGAGCAGTCATTTCGTAAGGGTGAGGTTATAAATCACGAGGGAGAGAAAATAACCAACTTTAAATATCTTAAGAGTGGCCTGGTAAAGCTCTACAGAAGAACCTCAACAGGTGAAGAACAGGTTATTACAATAACAAGGCCTTTTGAGTTTGTCAGCAACATGAGTATCTTTTCGGAAGAGAGATATCAGTATTCAGTTTCTGCACTGGAAGATTCTGTGGTCTGTCTTGTAAGGCTTGATTTTATAAAAGAGCTGTTCATGAAAAACGGAGGGTTTGCAATGGGTCTTCTATCAAAGATATCAATGATCAATGATAAGATCATCAGCCAGACTCTCGATATCAGGCAAAAAAATCTTATCGGCAGGGTAGCATTTGTTCTGCTCTATTTTACAAATGATATTTATAATTCCAGGGTTTTTGACCTTCCTGTTTCAAGGAAAGAGATTGCTGACTACATTGGAATGAGCACTGCAAATGTCATCAGGACAATGTCTGATTTTAAGAAGGAGGGTATAATACGGGTTTTTGGAAAGACCATTGAAGTTGTCGACCTTAATAAGCTGGAGATTATTTCAAAAAGAGGCTAACCCGTGATAATATTTTTAAGGGCTTCATCAAGTTTATTATAGCGGAAGTTATATCCGGATTTAATGATTTTCTCACTTGAGATACGACTCCCTTTAAGCACAATATCAGACATTTCACCCATAACGGCTCTTAAAATCCAGGCAGGAACAGGTGGAAGAAAAACCGGCTTGTTCATTATCCTGGCCATTGTTCTAACAAAATCATTGTGAGTAATGTGTTCCGGAGCTGTTGCATTAAAGGCTCCGTACATATTCTTATCCATTATAGCTTTCAGATAAATATTGCAGAGGTCGGTTATATGTATCCATGGAAAATACTGTTTTCCGTTACCGAGCCTGACCACAATGCCAAATCTCGCAGATTCCATCAGTTTGCTCAGGGCGCTGTCATTCTTCTCCAGTACCACCGAGGTCCTTATTTTTACAGTTCTGATTCCCTTCTTCGCAAAAAGATCAGCTCCCTCTTCCCATGATCTGCATGTGGTACCCAGGAAATCTTCTGAAGGTAGGTCATCTTCTTCGAAAATCTTATCAGAGGTTACAGAACCATAATAACCCGTTGCTGAGGCAGAAATAAAGGCCTTAAGATTGATTTTGTTTTCCGTAATGATTTTATGAAGAAATCCGGCAGAAGTGGAACGGCTGTTTACTATTTCCTCTTTTCTTGCGGTTGTCCACCTCTTTTGACCAATATTGGCTCCGGCGAGATGAACTAAATAATCGACCCCTTCAAATATTTCCGGGTTTATCTTTCTTTCTTCGGGATTCCAGCTGAATACTTTAACTTTGCCTGAGTGATCTGCATTTCTTGAGAGATGGGTTACCCTATAGCCTTCAGACAATAAAGCTGTTGTCAGATATCTCCCGATGAGGCCACTCCCTCCTGTAAGGAGCACAGAAGAACCTGCAGATACGTTTTCCCGGGTTTGGGCTTCAACCATATAAAGAGTAATCCAACTTATCATCAAAATTAGAAAAATCAACCGGAAATTTGGGCTTTTGAAAGAAGGAATATTAAAAAGATATTGTCATATTTGCTCCTTAATTTTTTTTGTGCCTTCTTGAACCTCAAAGAGCTAATTAAAAATAATCAATAGTTATCTATCAGTAATGAATAAAGAACCTATGAAAGATGCAGTTGCAATACTATGTGCCGGAGGCCCTGCTCCCGGAATTAATACGGTAATCAGTGCCGTCACCAAAATATTTTTGCAGAACGGGTACACTGTACTTGGTTTAAATGGCGGCTATAAATCACTTTTTGCCAGCGAGCCTTCTTACGATTACCTCGATTTTGAATTTGCGGACCTTATATACAGCAGAGGAGGTTCTGCGCTCAAAATGAGCAGGCATAAACCGAAGGATGATGAGTTTAAAGTTGATTTTTTTAAAAAGAATAATGTAAAACTACTGGTTACCATCGGAGGTGATGATACTGCTTCTTCTGCAAACCGTCTGACAAAATTTCTTTCTGAACAAAAGATGGATGTGAAGAACATTCATGTCCCTAAAACCATTGATAATGATCTGCCTCTTCCTGAAGGATCTCCTACTTTCGGATACCACTCTGCAAAAGAGGAGGGTGTTCGTCTGGCAACAACAATATATGAAGATGCCCGTACAAGCGGTAACTGGTTTGTTGTTTCTGCAATGGGTCGCGAAGCAGGTCACCTGGCCTTTGGTATAGGAACAGCATGTCATTACCCGATGATCATTATCCCGGAAATGTTTAACAAGACAAAAATTACCTTCGATAAAATTACCAGACTGGTTATCTCATCTATGGTGAAAAGAAGGCTTCTGGGAATTGATTATGGAGTGGCTATTATATCAGAGGGTGTTTTTCACTTTATGAGCGAAAAAGAGATTATCGATACCGGAATTAATTTCACCTATGATGAACATGGTCATCCCGAACTGGGAAATGTGAGTAAATCACATATTTTTAATATGCTTACTCAACAGGCTCTTAAAGGGTTGAGAATTAATGTTAAATCACGCCCCAACGAGATGGGTTATGAATTGAGGTGCTGTCGTCCTGTAGCCTATGATTTGAACTACGCTACCAGGCTTGGACTGGGTGTTTTCAAACTTTTTAAGGAAGGAAGAACTGGCTGTATGGTCACAGTTGACCGAGGAGGTCGGATTATGCCTTTATACCTTAAAGATGTGGAGGATGAGAATGGAAAGGTTAAACCGCGGTTGGTAAATGTTGAGACAGAAAATGTTCAACTCATATTCAGGAACAATCTTCATTATTTAACAAAGGCTGATTACAAAGGAGCTAAAAAATATGTTGCGAACCCTGAAGAATTTGATTTCTTTAAGATCCTTGAATGGGATGAGACGTCAATGATTTGATATCAATAGCCAAAAAACATTGAAAAGAGTTGGATTTCATGTTAACTCAGATTTGACTGGACATTATTTTAATCTTCCCCTTGTTAATCTTAAATCCTGCTGCAAAAATGGAATAATTGCTTCTTTCGCTATTTTACTGTAAATTTAAAGGTTATTCAACTTAAATTTATTTCAATAAAATTAAGCTATTATGGCAGCTCAAAAAACAACAAAAGGGGTAATTGCTATTCTCACCGGAGGAGGTGATGTTCCCGGACTAAACCCTGCAATACGCGCAGTAACAATCCGGGCCAACAGGGAAGGTTACAAGGTAATCGGACTCCGCAGAGGATGGGCTGGAATATCTGAAATACTACGTGATCCAAAAGCAGACAACAGTAACAATTTTCAGATCCTTACTGATGATTTAGTTAATAAGGCCGGACGTACAGGAGGTACTTTTTTACATACTTCAAGGACCAGACCGAGTCATATGTCAAAGGATAGTGTTCCGGAACATCTTAAAGACACCTATAATGCTGAATATAACGATATTACGACAGAAATTATTAGAAATCTGGAATGGCTCGGCGTTGATTATCTTATTCCGATAGGTGGTGATGATACACTCAGTTATGGAGTTCATCTTTACAAAAAAGGGGTGAATGTTGTTGCTATTCCTAAAACAATGGACAATGATGTTCCGGGGACTGATTATTGCATCGGCTTCAGCACTTGTATCTCAAGAACCATTCAGATGACAAACAGTCTCCGGACTTCTGCCGGATCGCATGAACGGCTTTTGGTTCTGGAAGTATTCGGGAGATATGCCGGTTTTACTGCAATGCTGCCTACTCTCGCTGGAGCTGCTAACAGATGTGTGATACCTGAATACGAGTTTGATATTGAAAGCCTTGCCGAACTTCTGGTTGATGACCGGAATCATAATCCAAGTAAATATTCTGTGGTCCTCGTTTCTGAAGGCGCTATGTTTAAAGGTGGGCAGATGATTTTTGCTGACAGCGAAAAAGATGCTTATGGCCATGCAAAACTTGGAGGTATTGGTGATATGGTATCAGCAAAACTTAAAGAATTGTCTCCAAAATATAATAATGGTAAAGTAATTAACGTAATTTACCAGAAACTTGGGTATATGGTACGCGGAGGAGATCCGGATGCCCTTGATTCTATTGTTCCCATGGCGTATGGAAATCTTGCCCTGGACCTTATTCTGAAAGGGGTACACGGCAGGATTGTGGTACTGAAGAACGGAAGATATGATAATCTGCCTATTGATGTGGTTACTGCCTCTAAAAAAGTGGTAAGACTTGCTGATTATAATACTGAAAGGCTGAGACCTTACTATCATAGTTTTGAAATGAAGCCCTTCCTGCTCATGGCTTCTGATAATTAATTGAAAGTAGACATTCGGAGGTGTGGCCAGAAGAGATTAAGGGGATTGCATCTGTAAGAGATTTTGAGGATGGTCCTATATAAGGTTTTAGGGAGTGGGTTTACTCAATTTTCTTTACTTTTGTTCCAAACATTTGCAAGTTTGGAAAAGGGAGTTGTTTTAAAATCAACCGGAAGCAGATACAGAATTCTCCGTAGTGATGGGAAAATCCTTGAATGCTCAATCAGAGGTAAACTGAGGATTCAGGAATTACGCAACACCAATCCCATTGCCGTTGGAGATAATGTACACTTCGAATTAGACGAAAAAGCCAATTCAGGAATCATAACTGAAGTACTTGACCGCACCAATTATATTCTGAGAAAAGCCTCAAACCTCTCCAGACATTCACAGATTATTGCAGCAAATATCGACCAGGTATTTCTGATGATAACAATAATTCTTCCGGAGACACCGGTTGAATTTATCGACAGATTCCTGATTGCTGCTGAGGCTTACAGGATCCCTGCCACAATTATTATTAACAAGACAGATCTTTATGGTATCCAGGAGATCGAAAAAATGAATTACCTGGTATCGATGTACAGAAAAGTTGGTTATGATTGTGTTCTTGTCTCAGTTAAAGAGGTAACCGGCCTTGATACACTGAAGTCAATGATGAAGGACAAAATAACTCTTGTTTCCGGAAATTCAGGTGTAGGGAAAACAACGCTGTTAAATACCTTTAGTCCGTCCCTGAATCTTAAAACCGGCAAAATATCAGAGTATCACAAACAGGGAAAGCATATTACAACATTTCCTGAAATGCATCAGATGCCTTTTGGTGGCTTTGTTATCGATACTCCCGGGATAAGGGGGTTTGGAGTGGTCGATATGGACAGAAATGAGATATACCATTTCTTCCGGGAAATATTTGTAATTTCAAAGAATTGCAAATACAATAACTGTCTGCATCTTGATGAGCCGGGATGCGCAGTGCGAACTGCCGTTGAAAATGGAGATATTGATTTTCTCCGATACAGAAGTTACCTGAATATCATGGAAGGCGATGATCGTAAATACAGGTGAATTGACAGTTAATGTTTTAAAGTTATCTTTATGTTCTCAGATATACCAATAATTTTTCCCTGATGAGAAAGCTACTTATTATAGTTTATTCAGCATTTCTGATGATAATGCTTTTAAATTATATATTTTATAAAAATCTCTATAACAGGCAGATACATTATATAACCGAATTGCTCGACAGACAGGTTCAGATAGTCGGGCTTTCTGTGGATAATACAAATAACAGTTTTTCCA
>Ga0209254_10003294_pt1 | contig 14745 bp, 10 predicted proteins | sample FrelakmetDIP11DI_FD_187148 | JGI IMG/M metagenome (GOLD analysis project Ga0209254, IMG submission 187148) | Freshwater lake sediment microbial communities from the University of Notre Dame, USA, for methane emissions studies - DIP11 DI (SPAdes)... | ecosystem: Environmental > Aquatic >...
CGCCCAAGGGCGCCGTCTTCCTCGTCACGAAGCTGCCACGCCCGCAGGCCCTCGACGGCACGGTCGGTGGGGCGGCGGTCCTTCTCCCGGCTGCGCCGAAGCCGCATCCTCCGCGCGAGCCCGGGCGCCGGCCCACCCACGTTCTCCTCGGTGCCCTGGCGCGAGCGATCACCGAGGAGCCGCTGGTCGTCGGGACGGCGCCTCCCTCGCTCGGGCGCTCGCTGCGGCTGGGGGGGGAGACGGCCGGCATCTCGCGCGCCCACTGCCGGCTCTTCGAGTCGGCGGGGGCGGCCGTGGTCGAGGACCTGAGCACGTGGGGAACTTACGTGAACGGCGAGCGGATCTCGGGCCGGACCGTGCTCGCCGCCGGGGACCGGGTCCGCGTGGGGAGCCCGGGCCTCGAGCTCCTGCTCGTCGCGGCGGAGGACTAGGAAGTGGCGCGGCGGCGCGAGACGAACATCTTCAGCCTGTCGCTCCTCGACTGCATCTGCTGCGGCTTCGGGGCGCTCATCCTCTTCCACATGATCATCGCCTCGCGCTCGGGGCGGCAGTACGAGAAGGTCACCGAGACGCTCCGGGCGGAGGTGGACAAGCGCGAGAAGGAGGTCCTCGACGGGAACGAGCGGCTGGTCGAGCTCCGGAACTCGTTCCGCGAGATCGACGAGAAGCGCGCCGCGGCCCAGGGCCTCTCGACCCGGATCCTGGAGACGCTGAAGCAGATCGAGGCCGAGCTCGCCATCTACGACGGGCAGACCGTGGCGCAGCGCGAGCACGTCAACAAGCTGAAGGCCGACCTCAAGTCGCTCGAGGAGGGGACGAAGCGCTACTCCGGCGGGACGCCGAGCCAGGAGGTCCCCGGCCGGAACGTCCGCTCGTTCGTGGGCGACGGGGACCGGCAGTACCTGACCGGCCTCAAGGTCGGGGGCAAGCGCATCTTCTTCCTCGCCGACGCCTCGTCGAGCATGCTGGCCGAGGACATCGTGAACGCGGTGCGGCGCCACCTCTTTCCGCCCCCGACGAGGCTCCGGGCGCGCAAGTGGAGGCACGCGGTCCGGTCGGTGGACTGGCTCGCCGCCCAGATGCCCCGGGAGGCGCAGTTCCAGCTGTACGTGTTCAACACGCGGGCGCGGCCGGTCCTGGCCGGGACCGACGGGGTGTGGCTCGCGGCGAAGGACGGGGCGACGGTGGACAAGGCGATCGTGGTCGGGGGTGGACTGATCGGCTTCGAGGTCTGCGAGGCCCTGCGCCTCGCGGGGATCGACACCACCGTGATCGAAAAGACCAGGCAGATCCTGCCCTTCCTGGATCCGGACCTCGCCAAGCTGGTGGAGCGGCATGTCCGCGCCCACGGCCCCGACATCATCGTCGGCAACGGCGTGGCGGAGTTTCTCGGTGAGGACGGACGGCTCACCGGCGTCAAGCTCGACAACGGCACCGAGCTACCCTGCCAACTGGCCGTGGTCGCCGTTGGGGTCAGACCCAATGTCGGACTCGCCCAGGCCGCGGGGATCGAGATCGGGGAGGTCGGCGGCATCCGCGTCGACGAGCACATGCAGACCTCGGATCCGGACGTCTATGCCGTGGGCGACTGCGTGGAGTGCAGGTCCCTGATCACCGGTAAAAAGGTGCGTGCCCCCTATGGCGATCTCGCCAACCTGCAGGGCAGGGTGGCCGGGCAGAATGTGGTCCGTGCCGGCAGCGCCCGTTTCCCTGGCATCACCCAGACGGGCATCTGTAAGATCTTCGATTACACGGTGGGCTTCACGGGGATCTCGGCCAAACAGGCCCAGGACTTGGGCTGGCGCAATGTCGAGACCGCGACTATCTCCGGGCTGGACATCCCGGTCTTCATGGGCGGCAAGCTCCTCATCAGCAAGATGGTGGCGGACCGGGAGACTGGCCGCATTCTTGGCTTCCAATGCATCGGCCCTGGGGATGTCAGCAAGCGTGTCGCCACCGTGGCCATGGCGATTCGCGGCAATCTGACCGTCGCCGACTTGGTTAACGCCGATCTGCCCTATGCACCGCCCTATTCGCTGGCTCTCGACCACGTCATCGTCGCGGCCCAGGTGCTGGAGAACAAGCTCGCGGGTCGCATGCAGGGGCTCTCCGTCACCGAGGTCAAGCAGCGGGTCGACAGCGGCGCCGACTGCTTCATCCTCGATACTCGAAGCCCGGCCGAGTTTGAGGAGATGCGCCTCGGCATCGGCGAGACCCTGATCCCCCTGGGCGCCCTGCGTGACCGGTTGGGGGAGCTGCCCCAGGACAAAGACAAGGAGATCATCCTCTATTGCAAGATCTCGCTGCGCGGCTACGAGGGCGCCGCCATCCTGAGCGCCCACGGCTGGCACAACGTCAAGGTGATGGAGGGCGGCATCATGGCCTGGCCCTATCCACGGGAGAAATAGAGATCTTTCCGCTAGGCAACCCCAAGCGGCTTGTACCGCCGGCGCAGCGAGATCAGGAGCAACCAGGATGCTCCCGGCATGCCCAAGGCGCCCAGATAATAGAAGACAATGAGCGCCTGGTGACTGATGAATGTTCGGAAGTTAGGTTCGCCATGTCACAGCGCCTTAGGGCCGTTTACGAGGGCGGCGTCTTTCACCCGCTGGAGCCCGTGCGGCTTAAAGAGCATCAAGAAGTGACTTTGGTGCTGGAAAGCACCGAGGGCGCCACGAGCGGAGCGGCCGAAGAGAAGCCGATCTGGGATGTCGCGGCCGATCTGGTACGCGACATTCCGGAGGACGTGCTGAGAGCCGTTCCCATGGACGGCGCGGCGCAGCATGACCATTCAGATCGCACCCCAAACCCACCAGGGGTTCCTCGCCGGTTGCCGGCTCTACCAGGCGCGTCCGGATAAGGGCTACAGCCTCACGGACTCTATCTCGATGGAGCTGATGCGCCGGCACGGGCTGGGCGAAGTCGTCTCCAATGACGACCATTTCGCGCAGGAGGGTTTCTCCTGCCTGCTGCGTGATTAACCCCAAGGTCAACGCTCGACCTGCACCACCTGGCCCCGCCGCAGCACCAGCACCCGGTCGGCCAGGGCCAGGGTGGCGGGGCGGTGGGTGATCAGGATCACGGTGCGCTCGGCGAGCACCGATTGGCACTCCGCGATGAAGGCCAGCTCCCCCTCGGGGTCGAACATGGCCGTGGCCTCATCGAGGACCAGGATCGGCGGGTCCTTGAGGAGTGCCCGAGCCAGCGCGAGGCGCTGGCGCTGGCCACCGGAGAGCCGGATGCCCTGGTCCCCGATCAGGGTGTCGTAGCCCTGGGGCAGGCGGCGGATGAAGGCGTCCGCCTGGGCCGCGCGCGCCGCCGACGCGATCTCCGCCTGGGTGGCATCGGGGCGGCCGTAGGCGATGTTCTCCCGCACCGAGCCGTTCAGCAGCAGCACGTGCTGGGCCACCAGGCCGATCTGGCCGCGCAGGGTCGGGATGCTCACGCCGCGAATGTCGGTCCCGTCGATCAGGACGCGCCCCGCCTCCGGGTCGGCAAAACGCATCAAGAGATGAATCAGTGTGCTCTTGCCGGAGCCGTTCTTACCGGTCAGGGCCACCGTCTCCCCGGCTCGGATGGTCAGGTCCGCCCCGTCCAGGACCTTCGGGCGTCCCGGATAGCCGAAGTGCAGCCCCTCGAAGCGGATCTCGCCGGTAACCGGGGCCAGCGGGAGTGCGCCCGCGTCGTCCGGCTCTGGGCGCACCGCAAAGGCCTCCAGCAGGCGCTCCGCCGCCCCGCGCGTCGTCTGTACGCTGCCGTAGACCCCGGCGAGTCCACTCATGGGCCGGGTCAGCAGCATGCCGTAGAGGAGCAGACTCACCAGATCCGGCGCCTGCAGGGCCCCGCTCCACACCTGCCGGCTGCCCAGATACAGGAGGAGCAGGAGCCCCAGCCCCGCCAGCAGTTGGACCGCCGGGGTCAGCAGCGACTCAATCAGGAGCTGGCGCTTGGCGATGCGCAGGAGCTTCCGGTTGCTGCGCTGGAACCGGTCAGACTCGTGGGCCTCCCGGGTGAAGGACTTGATGGCTGGAAGCATGCCGATGTTCTCCTCCAGGGTGGCGAACATCTCCGCATGGGTCCGTACCCACTCGGTGGAGAGGGGCCGCAGGCGGCGGCCGATCAGCTTCATGGCCAGGAAGAAGACCGGCACCAGCACCCCCGCCAGGATCCCGATGGAGGGGCTGATGCGGAACAGCATATAGAGGGCGCCGGCGAAGGTGATCAGGAGCGGCAGCAGGCTCACCAGGGTGCCGGTCACGAAGTTGCTGATGTGGGCCGCGTCGTTGCCCAGCAGGGCCAGCACCTCGCCCCGGCGGCGCTCGTGGAAGTAGCCGAGCGGCAGGGACTGGAGGTGGTCGTAGAGCCGGGTGCGCAGGCCGGCCAGCATGGTCTCGCTGGTGCTGCCCAGGAGATAGCGGTTGCCGAAGCTGAATCCGCTCTGCATCGCCAGCAGCAGCGCCCAGAGGATCAGCAGCCCGGGGATCCCGAACCCGCTGCTGGGGGTGGGGTTGATCAGCAGGTCGGTGAAGCGCCCCGCGATCCAGGGGTTAGCCAGCGCGATGGCGCTCTCGCCCGCCAGCAGAATCACCGCGAGCGCCAGCACCGCCCGATGGGGGGTGACGTAGGCCAGCAGCGTGCCGAAGTTGGATCGGGTCATGGGGCTGCGACGGTGGCGGCCTCGTCCGCCCTGGATCGGGCGGGGTGAGACTAATCGCCGTCGAGAAAGGGATTCTTGATCTGATCCGGCGGAGGGGGAACGGGCCTGCGAGCCCCTGAGACGGTTGCGGGTGACGGGGGCGGCTCCAGATCCGGCGTCTCCATCACCGGCGTGCGGCGCCGGCGCCGTCTCATCGGCTCGCCTTCCGCCTCGGGCTCCGCAAAGAAGACGCCCAGCAGGAAGGCGAAATAGACGATGTTGGCGGGGATGTGGAGGTTGAAGTCCACCAATGAGTGGATCAGCAGCAAAAGGGTGCCGATTCCGGCCCCCGCCTGAATGAAGCGCAGGCGCGACCAGTCCCCCCAGTCCCAGACCTTGAGCCATCGCAGGGCGTAGAGCACGGCCAGCAGGGTGATCAGCGCCGCTGCGAGCAGCCCGGCCTCGAACAGCCACTCCAGATAGTCGTTGTGGGCATGGTTGATGAACCAGCGGCCGAGCTCCGGGGGCTGAAAGGCCGGGAAGACGTCCGGGTAGTTGCCGGGGCCGCTGCCCAGGGGAGAGAAGGTGCCGATCCCCTCCAGGGTCGCCGAATAGATGGACCAGCGGGCGTCGTTGACCGCCCCCTCCACCGAGAATCGGTCGAGGACCGGGACCAGGCCGATGGCGATCCCGCTGCCCAACGCGAGGGCGATCAGGGTCCCGGTGGGGCCGTAGACATTGTCGCCGCCGATGCGCCTCGCGAAGAGTAGGGTCGAGAGCAGGATGCCGAGCATCCCCAGGGCGATACCAGCGCGGGAGCGGGCGAAGATCAGGCCCATCAGGAGCAGCAGGGCGATGGCGCCGTAGAGTATGGCGGTGTGCCCCCGCAGCGACCCGAGAAAGGCGAACCGCTCCCTCAGGCCCCGCCGCTGATCGCGCCCGCCTCGACCCACGGAGTAGAAGAGCAGGGCCAGGGCGATGGGGAGCGCCATCTCCAACAGGCCGGAGAGGTGATCCGGGTTGGTGTAGGTGCCCTGGGCCCGAGCCACGCCCGGGATGGTGAGTCCGAGGAAGGCGGGGCTGCCCGGGCCGGCGCCGTACTGCAGGAGCCCGAGCAGGGCCTGGGCGGCCGCCACGCCCAACAGCAGGACAACGAGCCCAATGACGCGCTCCCCATCGAGCGCGCGGGTCCCCAGGAACAGTGCGATCGGAACGAGCAGCAGCAACCAGGCGGACTCGGTCTCCAGCGGGTACAAGGAGAGGCGCAGCGCGGCCGAGTCGCCACCCAGGACGGCCTGGGCCGCAAGGTAGGGCTCGCGGCCGGGCAGCCAAGCCGCCAGCCCCGGGGGCAGGGGGATCAGATAGAGCAGCGGGATCGCCAGCAGCAGCCCAATGGCCAGGACCTCCCAGGGGCTCACCAGCCCTCGACGCGGTTGCCACAGGATCAGGACCAGGACGCCGACCGCCAGCAGCTCGAGCGCCAGCACGGCGAGGGCCGGCTGGCCCGAGCGGAACAGAGGCGCAACGATCAGAATGCTGCCGAGCAGCCATTGCAAGGCGGCCTGGTGGGCGAGGGGCGCCTTTGTTGCGGAGGTGGGCGGGGAGGGTGTTAGGGACAATTCCTGACTTCCGTGAATACCGTCACAACTGCGCCGAATCGCTTGGCCCGAGGAGGCCTTCCGGCGTCTACTGATCGTCGGGTGGGGCGCTTAGAATAGCGAATCTCAGGGATTGCGGCCCGTCCTCGTGACAGCGCATCGTACGGGTCGTGCTGCGCAGCAAGAGAGACATGACGACTTTATTCAGATTTCTCCCCGTACTCTGGTTGCTTCTGGGCATACAGGCCTGCTCGACCTCCGGCACTGGCCCCTCGATGGTGGCCCAACCCGCCGCCGATCCCGTCACCGTCGCGGCAGGCGGGCCCCAGCCCCAGCTCAAGGGCGACCTGGTGCCCGCGGTCATCGGTATCCCGGACGACCCGGGCCCGGAGCGGAATTATCGGATCGGCCCTTATGATCTGCTCAAGATCGAGGTCTTCCAGGTCCAGGAGCTGTCGAGGCAGGAGCGGGTGAATGACGAGGGCAACGTCACCTTGCCCCTGATCGGTCCGCTACAGGTCGCCGGCCTCACACCCCAGGAGGCGGAGCAGCTGATCGCCGCCAAGCTGGGGGAGGAATACCTGCAGAACCCCCAGGTCAACATCTTCGTCTCGGAATATGCGAGCCAGAAGGTCACGGTCACAGGCCAGGTCAAGAAGCCGGGTGTCTTCCCGGTGGCCGGCCGAACCACCCTGATGCAGGCCATCGCGCTGGCGGGCGGTCTGGACGACGTGGCCAAGAAGGAGGAGGTCGTGGTCTTCCGCAAGCAGCCTACCGGAAGCGTCAGCGCCTATGTGGTGAACATGGCCTCCATCGAGGAGGGCAAGCTGACGGACCCGGTCATCGTCGGCGATGACCGCATCATGGTGCCCAAGTCCGGGGCCGCCGTGTTCAGCCGAGCCGTCGGCAACATCATCCAGGGCTGGGTGATTCGCGCGCCCGTCTACTGATCTGCCGGGTTGAGTCACATCAAGCTGTTTGAGGGAGGCTGAGGGGCACCATGTCGATGGCACTGGACCCGGAAACTGGAAGGATGCGCGAGCGTGCCCTGGAGCTGGCCGCCCAACAGCGGGAGCTACGACGTCTCGGCGGACTGGTGCCGGAGCCCCTGCCGGAGCAGTCCTACGACGACGACGCCGTTGATCTGCGTCGCTACTGGCAGATCCTGCTGCGCCGCAAGTGGACCCTGGTCGCTGCGGTCACGCTCGCCTTCCTGGTGGCCCTGGTCGCCACCTACAACGCCACGCCCGTCTACCGCAGCAAGCTGCTGCTGCAGATCGAGCCCCAGACCGATCAGTTCCTGGAGTTCCAGCAGAAGGTCTCCCTCGGTGAGCCCGCCTCGGACTGGGACTACTACCAGACCCAGTACGAGCTGCTGAAGAGCCGCACCCTGGCCCGGCGGGTCATCGACCAACTGGGCCTGGAGGCGGCACAGAAGCCCAAGCCCGAGGCTTCGTCCTCCTTTCTGGCCGACCTGAAGGGCACCGTCAAGGGCTGGATCCGCAGTGCCAGCGCGGGCGGGGAGGGGTCGGCGGATGAGGCCGTGCCGGCTAAGCCCAACCTGGAGGATGCCTTGCTCGGCAGCCTCACCATTGCGCCGGTGCGGGACTCCCGCCTGGTGCACATCCAGTACGACAGCCCCAGTGCCCGGGAGGCCGCGGCGGTGGCGAACGCGGTCGCCGAGAACTTCATCAATATGTCCCTGGAGCGGCGCTACGAGGCCCGGAGCTATGCCAAGCGCTTCCTCGAGGAGCGCATCCAGCAGGTCCGCGCCAACCTGGAAGACTCGGAGCAGCGCCTACTCGCCTATGCCCGGGAGCGCGAGATCGTCAACCTGGACGACAAGCTCGGCGGGGTGATGAAGACCCTGGAGGCCATGAGCTCGGCCTTGGTTACCGCCGAGGCCCAGCGCATCCAGGCGGAGGCGGAATACACCGGAGCGCTCCAGGGGACGGGTCCCTCGACCCTCAAGGTGCTGGACAGCGCCGTCATCCAGGAGCTGAAGAAGCGCAAGGGCGAGCTGGAGCTGCAGTACCAGGAGGACCTCAAGGTCTACAAGCCCGGCTACCCCAAGATGCAGCAGACCCAGCGTCAGATCACCGAGCTCGACCAGCAGATCGCGAAGGAGATCGCCGCCATCCGCGGGGCGGTGAAGTCCAGCTACGAGGCGAAGATCCAGGAGCAGGCGACCCTGCAGGCGCGGGTGCGGGAGCTGAAAAGCGAGATCCTGGCCCTCCAGGACCGCAGCACCGACTACCAGTCACTCAAACGGGAGGTGGACACCAACCGGGAACTTTACGACGGCCTGCTCCAGCGCATGAAGGAGGTGGGCGTGGTGGCCGGCATCAGCACCAACAACATCTCCATCGTGGACCGGGCCCAGGTCCCATTGGCCGCCTACAAGCCCAACCTGCGCAAGAACCTGACCATGGCCGTCGCCCTCGGCCTGATCGGGGGCATCCTGTTGGCCTTCCTCTTCGAGCACATGGACGATACCGTCAAGACCAGCGAGGACGTGGAGAGCCGGATGCGCGCGCCGGTCCTGGGGGTCATCCCCCTGGTGTCCACGAAACGCGACCGCATCACCGCGGAGGACATCCCGCTCCTGGCCGCAAAGGACCCCAAGAGCCCCTTGGCGGAGGCGATACGGTCCTTGCGGACCTCGCTGGTCTTCTCGACCACCGAGGGGGCCCCCAAGGTCATGCACCTGACCAGCGCCGGCCCAGGGGAGGGGAAGACCACGGCGGCGACCAACATCGCCATCACCTTCGCCCAGGCCGGCGGCAAGGTGCTCCTGATCGACGGGGACTTGCGCTCCCCGTCGCTGCATCACGCCCTGGGCCTCCCCAATACGCTCGGGCTCACCAACTACCTGGCGGGCGACTCCCAGCCCGCCGAGATTGCCCAGCCGACCCAGGTCACACGCCTCTTCGCCATCACCAGCGGGCCCCTGCCGCCCAACCCGGTGGAGCTCCTGTCCAGCGCCAAGATGCTCGACCTCCTGAGCACCGCGTCGGAGCGTTTCGACACCGTGGTGATAGACGGGCCCCCGGTCATCGGGCTAGCGGACGCCCTGGTGCTCGCCAACCTCGCCAAGGCGACGCTCTTTGTGGTGGACGCCGGGCGTACCCGCTACGGGGCCTTGGAGGGTGCCGTCAAGCGGCTGCGCGCCGCCAATGCGACCATCCTCGGGGCGGTCAACAACCGGTTGGGGCGTCCCGGCCAAGGGTACGGCTATGGCTATGGTTACGACTATCACTACGCCTATGACTATGGCAGCCGTGACGAGGGGCGCGCCCTGCCCGAGCGTGCCTGACCTTCATGACCGAAGGTCATGGTGCCGCGGCTCCTCGTTCTCGCCCTTGAATTCCATCGGGCCCCCATCCGTTTCGGGTACCTGACGGATCCGGCGAGGCCGCTGCCGGACGCCTTCGGCGATTGGCTGGTCGAGTCCAGCTCAGCCCTTGCGCCGGCCAATATCGAGACGACCGCGGAGTTGCTGGGCACCCGACCCGAGGCGATCCTGGAGGTCTTTCTCTTCTTTCTTCGCCAGGTCCTGCTGGTACCCCAGGCGGATCCTTACCGCGTCCTCGGTCTCTCCAGGCGCAGCTCGGCGGAGTCGGTCAAGCAGCACCACGGCCTGCTGGTGCGGATGTTTCACCCCGATCGCCGATCCGAGACCGACGAGCGGAGCGTTGTCCTGACCGCCCGGATCAATGCTGCCTATCAGGTCCTGCGGGATCCCGAGTCGCGCCGGCGCTATGACCGCCTGTCCCCGCGCGTGCCGGACGAGGTCCCCTGGGGGGAGGGTGGGAGCGACTTTTTCCGACCCCAGGCCCCGCTGGCCCCGATCTGCCGTCATGCGCCGGCCGCGCCCGCCCCGCCAACCCCTTCGAGCCCGCTGTGGCTTTGGGGGTTGGCCGGCACCCTGTTGACGGCGCTGGTGTCCCTGGTGATTTGGGAGCCCCGGCAACCCGTTCTCAGGGCCAACCCGCAGCTTGCGGACCGAGCGGCGTCCGGGCCGTCCTACCTCGAGGGGGGCGAGCCTCGGGTGGCTGCTCCAAATACCGGGGCACAGGTGCACGCCGTGAGCCAGCCGAGTCCGAAGGCGGATCTGAATCCAGATCCGAGACCGGATCCGAGTCCAAAAGTGACCACCGGGCCTGCGGGGACGCCGCCGGCGTCCAATGTCCGCGAGCAGGTCCCATCGGTGGTGCCGATCCAGCAGTCCGCCGCCATCGAGGTGTCGCTCCAAGGCCATGCCCCATCAGGGCAGGCGGATCCGGAACCGGCCGTGGTCCAGTCCCCCGAGCCGCCGCGGCCTGAGGCGGTCCCGCAGGCCAGGGAGAGGAAGCCACCCCCGGAGGTCCCACCGGCACCCAAAGCGGCGGCCCAGGGCAGGGCGCAGGTGGATGTCCCCGTTGGCCCCGGCCTTGCCAACGTGCAGCCCGATGCGGCTCGCCCGCGTGACTCAGTCGGAACTTCGGCAGGGCACCGCAATCGCCCCCCGAAAGCCCAGTCGACCAGCCCGGAGGGTGTCTCAAGGCTCATTGGCCGCTTGGAGCAGTCGTTCGCGGCTGGGGATCTTCCCGGACTGGTCAGCCTCTTCACCGCCAATGCCGTGGTCAACCAGGGCGCCGGTCCGGCGGCCATTCGCCGGGCCTTCTCGGACCTCGATACGCCGGCCGCTCAACGCCGCATGACCATCGCCGGCCTGACATGGGGCGCGGCCCCAGACCAGCGGCTCTTGGGGCGGGGATCCATCCGGATCAGCACCCGATCCGGGTCTCAGGCAGACTGGCGCTCCGCGGCCGGAAGCATCGAGCTCGAGCTCGTCCCCTGGATGGGGGACTACAGGATCGCGAAGATGATCTACCATCTATCCCCGAAGTAAGAGGAGCAGACCTTGTTGATGCTGCGCCGCGCCATTCTCCTCGCCATCCTTGCCCTGATCCTATGGCGCGTCGCCGCTCTCGGGCTGTCCTCGCACTACGCCGAGCGCCTCAGGGCGGGGAATGCCGAAGCCGCGACCAAGGCCCTGGCCTGGAACGGCCGTCAGTCCGAGGCCTTGTTCGCCCAGGCCATGACCCTGCGCGAGAAGGATCCGGATGGCGCCCGGGCGCTTATGGCGCGCGCCTTCGCGGAAAACCCGGCGGATGCGCGGCCCCTGATCGCCCTGGCGGGGATGCTACAGGCCCGGGACGATCCGACCCGGGCCGCCGAGCTGGTGAAGGTGGCGGTGCGGTTGACGCCCTCGGACCCTTGGATCCATCGGCAGGCGGCCAACCTTTGGGCGTCCCAAGGGGACCTTGGGAAGGCTATGCAGCACTGGTCCCAGGCCCTGGAGGCGGATCCGCAGGCCAAGGGTCAGCTCATGCCCATCCTACTCGCGCTCGCGGAGGACCCCCGCACCAGACCCGCCTTCAATGCCTTCACGGGCTCGCCGCCCGCGTGGTGGGAGTCCTTCTTCGCGGAGTTGGCAAGGCGCGCGCTGGACCCGGAGCCCGTGCGCCTGCTCTACGCCTTGCGACGGGAATCGACCCAGGCCCCGGTAACGGAGTCCGAGCGGCAGACCTATGTGGCCCGCCTGAAAAAGGATGGCATGGTCACCGAGGCCTATATCGAATGGGTCAACGGCCTGAGCCGGGAGCGGCGGGAGCGGCTCGGATTGCTCCACGACGGCGGGTTCGAGCTGGAACCTACCAACTGGGGATTCGACTGGCACCTGCAGGGCAGCGCCAATGCGGTGATCGATAGGGTGCGGACTTATGGCGTGGACGGTGACAAGGCGCTCCACCTCCTGTTCAAGCGCCAGGAGAATCGCTTTGCCGGCATCCATCAGCCCTTGTTTCTCGATCCTGGGCCCTACCGACTCACAGGCAGGGTCCAAACCGAAGGACTCGAGACCCAAGGTGGCCTCAAGTGGGTGCTGCGTTGTGTGCTCCCCGAGGTGAAGGATCTCGGGGAGAGCGAGCGCTTCCTCGGATCCAATGAGTGGCGCGACTTCGGGCTCGAATTTCAGGTGCCCGAGTCCTGCGGACTCCAGGAGCTGCGGCTCGAATCCGCCGGGAGGCGCCCATTCGAGCACAAAATCAGCGGCGGTGCCTGGTTCGACCGCATGGCCATCCGCAGGCTGCCGTCGCTGGCGCCCACTGCCGATCCCAAACCGGCCTCGTAGCGCCAAACGGCAAACCCGGCCCTGGGTTCCGGCCGAATGGCGCGTTGACAACGCCAACTGGTACCGGGTTTACTGCCGAGCAGTGTGAGATATTTCACTGGCCGCTCGACTTTTTGCTCATTGGGGGCTCGATGATAATGAAGGCGCTGTTTGGACGAGCAATCGTGACCACGGCCCTGTGCGCGGGTGTCTCGGCGGTGATTGCGGCGGAAGGGGAGGTGGCTACCCTGGCGCGCATCACGGGCGACGCGGTGGTCAGCAAGGGCGCGCAGTATGTCAGTGCTGCCGAGGGGATGGCCCTCAAGGTCGGGGAGCGCGTCATGTCGCTTGCGGCGAGCGCGACCACCATTCAGTTCAATGACGGCTGCCGGTACGTTCTCGAGGCCAACCAGCTCCTGACCATCGAGGACAAGAGCCCTTGTGCCCTGGGGCTCGTGAGCCAAGAAGGGGGTGGGGCCGTCGCCGCGGCCGGGGCGAACCTTGGGTGGTTACCGGCCGCCGGCGCCTTGGGCATGCTCCCGCTTTCCTTGATCGATACGGGCAGCGATGACCGCCCGAACCCACAACCAATCAGCCCCTAGAAGACGCTAATTGGTCGGCGCCGACCGTGCGGGGCAGGAATGCCCCGCTCTGTGCCCTATCCTCAGGGCCTGAACAACACACCCCCGGGTTCTGGCTCTCCTCAAACACTCTCCCAAGATGACTGCCCACCCGGGCGTCGCGAATACTCCCCCCGGGTTCTTCTCGGATCCCAAACGAGGTTACCGAATCGGAAGCGTATGCCTTGTCGTCACGTCCCTGTGGCGCGGGAGAGGCCGATTGAGCGGCGCTTGCCTAGGCGCGTGACTGCACGGGCTGGAGAAGGGGCCGATTGAGCAAGCGCCTCACCCGCCAGGCGCTCATCACCAGGCGGAAGTGGAGCGCGAACAGGGCGACGAATCCCAGGAACATCCAGTGCTCGGCGACGCCGAGGAAGTGGCCCGCGAGCCCAACGCCGGCCGTCGTCGCGGCCAGCAGGACCATCAGGCCGAGGGTTTGCTTCGGGCTGAACCCGGCGGCCATCAGGATGTGGTGGAAATGCTCCCGATCCGCCAGGAAGGGCGAGCGGCCCAGCATGGCACGCCGCAACATCATGGATACGGTATCGATCAGCGGCAGTGCAAAGAGCCACAACGCCGTCACGGGTGCCAGCAGGCGGTGCTCGCCCTGGGAGTATTTCACCAACAGCCAGGCCAGGACGAAGCCCAGGAACATGCTTCCCGCATCCCCCATGAAGACCAGGGCGTTTCCGTTCAGACGCAGGTTGAATGTGAGGAAGGCGAGCAGCACCCCGGCCAGCAGGACCAGAATGCCCAAGCTGGGGAGGTGTCCGCTGGCCCAGCTGATGAGACCGAGCGAGCACACCGTGACCAGGAGCAGGGAGGCGGCGAGCCCGTCGATCCCGTCGCTCATGTTGACGGCATTGATCACCCCGACCGTCGCGAAGACCGTCAACGGGACCGCCAAGATTCCCAGGTTCACCAGAGGGCCAGGCACGGCCAGTTGACCGAGGTCTCTAAGCACGACTCCAGCCCCAAGGGTCATGATCAGACCCGCGGCGATCTGGGCCCCAAGGCGCGATTTCGGAGAGAGCTCGTGGAGGTCGTCGAGCACCCCTAGGGTGACGAGGAGCACGGCGCCAGCGAAGAGGAGTCGATAATCAGAGAGTGGAATGGGGAGCCACGTGATGGAGAAGGCGAAGGCGAGCGCCATGGCAACACCCCCGATCAATGGGGTGGGATGCGCATGGACCTTGCGGCCCCCTGGACGATCGACCAGCCCGATGTGTCGGGCCGCTGGCTCCAGGATCCAGAGAAGGATCGATGCGGTTGAGAACGCTGCAAATCCAACGATGAGTAGATGCTCATCCATCCTGCCATCCCCCCGTTGTCCGTTTCGTTGAAGCTCCCGAACAGGTGGGACCTGGGCCCGTCGGTGTATCTCGCAATACACGCACCCCAATTCCTTAAGGCGGAGAGGCTACCCTCGGGGGCTACCGTTGTCCAGGGCCAGTCGGGGTATCTAGCGTCACACGCACCCCGTCGCTCAGGCGGAGAGGCTACCCTCGGGGGCAACTGTTTTTTTGTGAGGGACTTGGCATTTCCCGGCCTGTTGGTGATGCGGGCTCAAAGGACGCGCGGATAGGATCGGCGCACCGGGCGGCACACCGATGTCGCGCCGGCGCAAAGTCCACCAAGCGACGCAGGTTGGTCATCAAGGAGTCGCAGCGCATTGAAATCGGGCGGATCGACGCCCGGGTGACTCGAGTCAGCGTCCGCCAGTGGTGTCCACCG
>Ga0209254_10003295_pt1 | contig 14743 bp, 13 predicted proteins | sample FrelakmetDIP11DI_FD_187148 | JGI IMG/M metagenome (GOLD analysis project Ga0209254, IMG submission 187148) | Freshwater lake sediment microbial communities from the University of Notre Dame, USA, for methane emissions studies - DIP11 DI (SPAdes)... | ecosystem: Environmental > Aquatic >...
AAGCCTGACCCCCCGTTTGGCGAGTTCTTTCCGGGCAATTGCCAGGCCTTCGGGACCTCCCAGGTGTTCGTCAACCACGTATCGTCGCACACAATAAGGAGACCCCACGTTATCCTCTGACCGATAATCGGAAAGGGCCCGCCAAAAGTCTTGAAGGAGACCCTGGTTCTGATTCGCAATGGCGATACCCGCAGGGCTTCGCTCCCAGACACCCATGAACCAGACCGCGTCAACCTTCAAGTCGGCGATGCCGTCCCACTTCTCCCGGGGTACCTTGGCTAAAGTTACCGGACTTTTGTATTCCTGGCTCAATTCCTCCAGCCAAACCCAGGTATTGATTTCATAGATAACCGGATGTTTCGGCCATGGGTTCATTTCTTCACCTCACCTTCCGACTTTCCACGGATGAATGCCCCGCCCTTGCCGGCCTCAAGCAGCTTTTGGGGATCGAGAAGTCCAAAGAGCTGGATCAGCTTGGCGACCACTCCTGTCCATCCCGTCTGGTGGCTTGCGCCCAGGCCCGCGCCGTTGTCGCCGTGGAAGTATTCGTAGAAGAGAATGTGGTCCCGCCAGTGGGGGTCGGACTGGAATTTCTCCGTGCCGCCGTAGACAGGACGCTTACCGTGTTCATCCCGCAGGAAGATCCGGGTGAGGCGGTCGGCGATCTCCTTACTCACCTCGAAGAGGTTCATCAGCCTGCCTGAACCGGTCGGGCATTCGATTGTGAAGTTGTCGCCGTAATACAGGTAGAAGTTCAGCAGCGCCCGGATGATCATCGCGTTCACCGGCATCCAGACCGGCCCCCGCCAGTTGGAGTTGCCGCCGAACATGCCGGTATTCGACTCGGCCGGGAGATAGTCCACCCGGTACTCCTGGCCTTGCACGTGAAAAACGAACGGGTGCTGCTCGTGGAACTTGGAGAGCGAGCGGATGCCGCAGGGGCCCAGGAACTCGTTCTCGTCGAGCATCTTCGTCAGTATCCGGCGGAGCCGCTCCGGGGTAACCATAGCCATCATTCCCCGTTCCGCCACGCCGAAATGCCCCGGACCCAAAGGGTGCATAGACTCCCGAAGTTCGGGGATCCGACGCAGGCGTTTCAGGATCTGAGCATACGCCCGGGGGACGAGCTCCCGCTGCCACTTCTCGATCACCGTGGTGGCGCACAGGGGCAGGAGCCCCACCATGGAGCGCACCTTGAGCCGCGTGGCGCTGCCGTCGGGGAGGCACAGCAGGTCATAGTAGAACCCGTCCTCCTCGTCCCACATGCCGTCCTGCCCGGGCTTGTTCATACCCGCGGCGATATAATAGAAGTGCTCGGCGAACTTCCAGACCATGTCCTCGTAGGTAGGGTCGTGGGCGGCGAGTTCCACCGCGAGCTCCAGCATGTTCTGGCTGAAGAGGGCCATCCACGCCGTACCGTCCGCCTGCTCCAGGTGGCCGCCGGTGGGGAGGGGGGCGCTGCGGTCGAAGACGCCGATGTTGTCAAGGCCGAGAAAGCCCCCCTCGAAGACGTTCTTGCCGAAGCGGTCCTTGCGGTTCACCCACCAGGTGAAGTTCAAGACCAGCTTGTTGAAAGTCATCCTGAGGAAATCAAGGTCGGTCTCGCCGCGCAGGGCCTGCTCGGTGCGGTGCAGGAAGAGCGTCGCCCAGGCGTGGACCGGGGGGTTCACGTCGCTGAAGTTCCACTCGTAGGCAGGCATCTGGCCGCTGGGGTGGAGGTAGACACCTTGGAGCATCAGTTTCATCTGGTCCTTGGCGAAGCCGGGATCCACGATAGAAAGCGGGAGCGTGTGGAAGGCCAGGTCCCAGGCCGCGTACCAGGGGTATTCCCACTTGTCGGGCATGGAGATGATGTCCTCGTTCAGCATGTGAAACCACTCCCAATTCCGGGCGTTGCGATATCCGGAATGGAGGGGGTTGGAGTGATGCTCGTCCAGCCAGTTGTCACCGTCGAAGAAGAAGAACTGCTTGCTCCAGAGCATGCCGGCGATGGCCTGGCGCATCACGTTGGCCGCGTCCTCACTCACTGATGGCGGCGTGACCGACCGGTAAAACTCATCGGCTTCGCGCAGCCTCTCCGCGAAGACTTTATCAAAATCTTTGCCAAAGGGTTCGCCCTGCTGGTCCGGAGAACTGCTGGAAAGCCGCAGGCGAATCACTTCGGTCTGAGCGGCGCCGACAGTGACCCGGTAGTGCGCCGCGACCTTGGTGCCCTGCTTGTCGGGATTCACCGCACCCTTCCGGCCGCCCACCACACAGTCGTTGATGCCGTCCTTGACGCAGCAGCTCTCGTTCGGTTGCCCGAAAAGCAGCTCGTGGTTTGTTTCGTTCTCGGTGAAGAGCAGCGGCACATCGCCTTCGCAGGAAAGGATGAATTCCCCCAGCAGCGGATGAGTCGCCGCGACCGCGCTCATTCCTGCCGGTGCCTTGATCTGCTTGAGGTTTGGTTTCGAGGGGGATCGGTTGGATTCGGCAATCCACGCCGACCAGTCGTTTCGGAACCAGAGCGTCGGCAGGAGATGCAGTTCGGCCGGGTCCGGTCCCCGGTTGATGGCGGTTATCTTCACCAAAATGTTTTCCGGGCCAGCCTTGGCGTACTCCACGAAGACGTCGAAGTAGCGGTCGTCATTGAAGACGCCGGTGTCGAGGAGTTCATACTCCATGTCGTTGCGGTTGCGCCGGCAGTTCGTCTCCACCAGGTCGCCGTAGGGAAATGCCGCCTGGGGGTACTTGTAGAGATATTTCATGTACGAGTGGGTCGGGGTGCTGTCGAGGTAGAAGTAGTACTCCTTCACATCCTCGCCGTGGTTGCCCTCGCTGTTGGTGAGGCCGAAGAGCCGTTCCTTGAGAATCAGGTCCTTCCCGTTCCACAGGGCCAGGCTGAAGCAGAGGCGCTGCTTGTCATCGGAAATGCCGGCGATGCCGTCCTCTCCCCAGCGGTACGCCCGCGAACGGGCATGATCGTGGGTGAAGAAGTTCCAGGCATCTCCGTTTTCGCTGTAATCCTCGCGCACGGTCCCCCATTGTCGTTCGCTCAGGTAGGGCCCCCATTTCTTCCACGGAATTCTCTCCTCGCGGGCGTCATTCAACCGCTTCTGTTCCGTGGCCTCGATGATTTTCTGCTCAGCCATGGTTTTCCTTCGTCCTTTCTGAAAAATTCACATTGTGTCTACACGTTTATCTATCGACCAACAAAGTAAAACATGCCCAAAACATACAAAGCTGCTATGACCAACTGGCATAGGGTGAACGGTACGCCGTAGCGCATGAAGGTTACGAATGAAACCGGCTTGCCGTGGGATGCGCAGATGCCGGTGCTCACCACGTTGGCTGAGGCGCCGATCAGGGTGGCGTTGCCTCCCAACGTTGCGGCGAACATCATGGCCACGAACACCGGGATCGCCCGGGCGGGCCAGTCAATGAACGTCGGATCTAACGCCAGGTCGGGCACAAGTTGAGCCGTCACAAAGTACCCTTTGACCATCAGCAGCATTGCCGCGACTATGGGGATATTGGCAAGCAGGCTGGAGGCAAAACCCACTCCAACTATCATGATCAACGAAATGAGAACAAGGTTGGTACCGAACAAGGTGTAGAGATTCTGAGAGCAACTTTGAAGGATGCCGGTCTTGTTAAATGCCTGAACCAGACAGAACAAGCAAATGAGAAAAATAAGCGTTCGCCAGTCAATGTCTTTCAGGACATTGTTAATCGGCTCGGCTTTCGCGGCATAGATTACCAGCAGTGCCAGAGTTGCGGCGATAATAGCCACAGCCGGTGGGATAATGTGCGTCGGAATTCGATCCCCAAATATGAACAGGAGCACCATCATCACCAGCACCATGAGCGAAAACGCGGCAAACCAAGGCCGCTCCAAAGGCTTCAGCCGGAGATTCTCCGGCAATACGCGTTGCACCCGCCAGATATCTTTCATCAGCCTGGGCATAAGGGGAATAATCACCAGGAGTGCCAGCAACCCACCCAGGCTCACCTTCTGCAGGTATTGACTGAACGTCATCCCGATTGAACTTCCTACCAGAAACGTGGCCGGGTCCCCCACCAGGGTGAGCATACCGGCTGAGTTGCTGATGATAGCGGTGAGCACCATGGGACCGACAAAATCAACTTTCAGGGCAGAGGAAACCCGGATGATGATGGGAGCAAGAATTATTACCGTGGTGGCATTCGGGAGCACAGCACAAAGAGGAGCGACCAGGACAATGAGTCCCAAAAGGAATCGTTTGCCGCTCCCTTTTGTCGCGCGCAGATAAAAGGTGCCAAGATACTCAAAAATACCGGTAGGGATGAGCATGCGAGCCACGACCATGCCACCAAACAGCAGGGCGATGGGGCCACCCGCCGTCCTGGTTATCGCACTTACATCCTGCGAGGTAAAAATCCCCAGCACGATCAGCGTACTGACCCCCAACAGACCCGCGAGAAGCATGTCGATTACATCGAAAGCGATCAGCAGAATGACAGCGGCAAAAACAATGAGTGTTGTAATTGTAGGGAGATCAAATACTTCCATAATAAATTCTCTCTTATGATAGAAATGAATTACTGAAACGGCGGCGCATAGAGCAAGCCGCCTTGTTTCCATATACGGTTCATGCCCCGCTCGATGTTTAGCCCGCTGGCAGCGCCTAAATTACGCTCATAGATTTCCCCATAATTACCGACCGCGGCAATGACATTCGCGACCCAATCGGGTTTCAGCCCGAGTGTTTTTCCTCGTTCCCCGCTGGAGTTAAGGAACCACCGGAGCTGCGGGTCAGTGGTTTTTTCTTGCAGAGCCCGCACATTGGCGCTCGTGACGCCGCGTTCTTCCGCCTCAATGAGGGCAAACAACACCCACCTCACCAGCGTCACCCACTCCTCGTCATCACGCCGCACTGCCGGAGCAAGCGGTTCCTTGGAGATTTCTCCGGACAGGATTGTGTAATCTTTTCCGTGGGGGGCTGCTGCTCGCAGCGCTGCAAGCACCGAGTGCTCGGAAGTACACACCTGGCAACGCCTTGCCCTCATCGCTTCAAGTAATTCCTTCTGGGAATCAACCACAACAGGGGTGTAGGGTATCCCCCGTTTCTCAAAGGTATCTGCCAAATTTTTTTGATAAGTTGTTCCCTTTTCAACACAGATCGTCATACCGGCCAACTCTTCTATTCGCTTTATATTTTGGTCAGCCCGCACTGCGAACGTCTGCCCATCATAAAAATAGACGCCGGGGAACTTTATGCCGATTCCCGCCTCGCGTCCGAAGGTCCACGTCGCCGTATGGGCAAGGAGATCAATTCTGCCCGAAAGGAGCGCGGGAAAACGGTTCGGCGCGCTTAATGGAATGAAGCTCAGTTTTTCGGGATCGCCCAATACCGCAATTGCTACGGCCCGGCAGAAATCCACATTGAATCCCCGCCAGCGGCCGTTTTCATCCTGAAAGGAAAACCCTAACAGCTTCTCAGTTACCCCGCAGCGAAGTTCGTGCTGGGCGCGCACGCGCGTTAAGGTTTCACCTGCCGTGGCAGACGGAGTATGCAGCGGCCCCATCATCGCGCACAAACAGGCAACTACGATTAACCGCACCACGTTTGAATGATTTTTAATCTCATCCATCGTTTATCTCCGATTATTTACCATGGAATTCATCTAACCGGGTTCGCAATCTTTGGGCCCAAAATTTAAAGGAATCTTCCGCATTGCCCAACTTGGTCATGCTGTCAACCTTGCCCCCTGCTCTCCGGTCAACCCCGGCAGCCAGCCGCTCATTGGTCTGGGAATCAAGAAGCTCAAACTCCATGCTGATCTCCCCGACACCAGTGCTTTTCCCGGTGATTCCTTTTTTGATGAGACTAATAGCAATTCCCGCTGGCACGACCGAACTGACAGCGTTGAGAGTCCGGATCGGCAGTTGCAGGTCGGTTATGGCTGACCTCACCCTCATGACATCCGAAGCAGGTTCACTGACGAGCGGATAGGCGTCTCCGAGAGCATCAATCACTGCCCGGTCGTATTTATCCGCCAATTCTTTCATTTCTTCAGGATCAATAGCTTGATTTTCCGCGTCTTGCTTGAAATAAAATACCACCTGGTCCAGCATGATTTTGTTGTATTGCTTAAAATTGACCCCTTCCTTGAGGTATACCTGGGCAACACCGCCTTTGGGTCCTGGTTTTAACTGGGAATAATCTCCCAGGAACCCGGAATACTCTTTTACCTTTAGTCCGGCATAAGAGATGCCAATTGATAAGCAAATGCTTATCAGGGTTATTAATAAAATCCTTGGCGAATTTTTCATACCCACCCCCCCTATTTGAAAAAAATTAAAAATTAACCAGGGCATAAGACCGATATTTCCTAAAAGTGCGAACTTTAGGGCGTGTTGCCCGAATCGTTTTGTGTCACCCTGAACTTGATTCAGGGTCTCATAACTGTTGATTTTATTAGATGCTGAAACCAGTTCAGCATGACATAATAGCCTTAATTGCCATTTGGGCAACATGCCGTTTAGAATTGACATATAGCTAAAAAATAATTATTATGTTTCTATTACCGCACTTTTTCAAGAAAAATTAAAAAAAATATAATTAAAGGAAGGAATTCCGGGCCCCAAGGTGCGGCGAATCTCTTGGGAATGAATCCCAGTACTCTTCGCTCACGGATTTCGGTCAGAATAACGAGTCATTTCTTACTTCATGACGGTAATGAAACCTTGATTGTTTCAGGTGCGGTAATCATGGTGGAAAGGATGCGACATTTCAAACTTTTTCACCATATCGGTTTCCCTCTACCTTTTTTTGGTGAGAACAAATACATTGATTATGTGTATAAACCATGTAATATTGTTTACTTAGTCAACTTACACCAGAATGCTCCAAGGGATGGCACGGTTGTTGATTATGAGGTTGATTATACTTAAAAAACAAGCAGAAAACATTGAAAAATGAATCAGGAGAACCAATGAAGAACGCAAACTTCGAAAACGCCGGCCGGGGTGAATTAGACCTGAGTCAGCCAACTCACGATGCACTTCTTCTCAGGTTATCCGGAAGTTGGAAAATGGGTAATGCCCTTCCCCCGGCAGAAAAGGTGCTCAGGGAGATGGAAGCATCATCAACTATTCGGCGTATTGCTTTTGATACCCAAAATCTTACGGGCTGGGATAGTGGACTGCTTGCCTTTTTAGTCAAGGTTTTTGATCACTGCCATCAGAAAGGGATTGAAATTGATAAGACCGGACTCCCGCAGGGGGTTCAGCGATTATTAGCTCTTGCCTCCGCAGTGCCCGAACGGGCAGGTGCGCGCAAGGAAAGTACACGAGAGTTTTTTTTGAGCCGGGTAGGAACGGCAACCATTGAACTGGGCAGGTCTTTACCGGAGGTTTTGGCTTTTATTGGGGAAGCGTTCGTGGCATTCCTGAAGTTGTTTACCGGAAAAGCCCGGTTCCAGCGACAAGATCTTTGGGTAATCATTCAGCAAACCGGCGTTCAGGCGCTTCCCATTGTCTCCTTGATCAGCCTTCTCGTTGGGCTGATCCTTGCTTTTGTGGGCGCGGTGCAGCTGCGCATGTTTGGAGCCCAGATTTATGTTGCTGACCTGGTGGGTATCGGGATGGTTCGAGTACTGGGGGCGGTCATGACGGGTGTAATTATGGCCGGCCGAACCGGGGCCGCTTTTGCCGGCGAATTAGGTACCATGCAGGTAAACGAAGAGATTGACGCGCTGCAAACCTTAGGCATTCCTCCGATGGAATTTTTGGTGCTGCCGCGGATGCTGGCTTTAATGCTCATGATGCCGCTCCTGTGTCTTTATGCCGATCTGATGGGATTGCTGGGTGGCTTAATTGTCGGGGTGGGTATGCTGAATTTGAATCTGATGGAATATATTAATGAGACGCAGTCCGCAGTAACCCTAACAAACCTTTGGATCGGTATTTTTCACGGTGGTGTTTTTGGCGTCCTGGTGGCTTTGTCTGGTTGTCTTCGGGGTATGCAGTGTGGCCGGAGCGCTTCCGCTGTTGGCCAAGCTACAACGTCCGCTGTGGTGACGAGTATTGTGTGCATTGTGGTAGCAACCGCGATTATTACGCTGATCTGTCAAGTCCTGAAAATCTAAAAAAGGTCAAAAGGTCCTTATAATTAACACTGAATAAATCTATGAATCAACCTGTACCCCACATAACTGTCAAAGACCTCACCATGGCTTACGGTGACTTTGTGCTCCAGCGGGACATGAACTTTGTTGTGAACCGGGGAGATATATTTATTATTATGGGGGGGAGCGGATGCGGTAAGACCACCCTGATGCGGCACCTGGTGGGATTAAAAGAACCCGCTCGCGGCCAGGTCTTTTATGGCGAGGTAAGTTTTTGGGAGAGCGATAAAGAAGAGCAGGAACGAATCATGCGACAGATTGGTATTCTTTACCAAAGCGGTGCGCTCTGGAGTTCGATGACCCTGGCTGAAAACATAGCTCTTCCTTTGCGGGAGTACACCGATTTAAACGAGGCGGCGATTCGGGAAATCGCTTCCCTCAAACTTTCTCTGGTAGGTCTTAAAGGGTTTGAGGATTTTTATCCTTCCGAGATTAGCGGCGGCATGCGGAAACGTGCCGGCCTGGCGCGCGCCATGGCCCTGGACCCGGAAATTCTCTTTTTTGATGAGCTTTCGGCTGGGCTTGATCCTATCAGCGCCCGGCTTTTGGATGATCTGGTTCTGGAAATCCGGGAGAGCCTCGGGTCAACCATTGTCGTTGTTACTCACGAACTGGCAAGTATTTTTGCAATTGGCAATGACTCTATCTATCTCGATGCAGAGTCAAAGACCATAATTGCCCGTGGGAATCCAAGGAAATTGCTTGAAGAGTCCCAGAATCCAATTGTTCGCGCGTTTCTGACGCGGGGGCGGGAAAAGGCTAAGGAACAAAAAGTCGAAGGGTAAACCTTAATCACCCAACTCTGTGACCTTTCGACCCTTCGACTATTTGACCTTAATCTGACGTAATAGTTATCGATTAATAACATTAAAGAGGTTATGTATGAGTAAACAAGCGAGCAAAACCTTAATTGGGACCTTTGTAGTTGGCGCCCTGACGCTGGTGGTGATCGGGATTTTACTTTTCGGAACTGGTCAATTCTTCTCCGAAAGTAAAACATATGTCCTTTTTTTCGGAGGATCGGTAAAGGGTCTCAATGTAGGTGCGCCGGTTAGCTTCCGAGGGGTCAAGGTTGGTCAGGTTACTGCTATTAAGGCCCGCTTTGATCCCCATAACTATGCTATGAGAATAGCAGTCTATATAAAAACTACCCCCGGATGGCTAACCCCGGTTGGAGAAGAAAAAACCTTGGATAAGATTCTCCCCGGTTTTGAACGGGAAAAAATTCTCCAAGAACTGGTAACTAAAAAAGGCCTCAGAGCCCAGCTCCAATTACAAAGCTTGGTGACCGGGTTATTGGAAATAGAGTTTGACTTCTTTCCCGATACCCCGATTAAATTGCTGGGTACCGAACCAAATGTCCCTGAACTCCCTACTATTCCGTCAGATTTGGAGAAGTTGCAGATCATCCTTACCAACTTCATTACTAAGTTTGAAAAGTTGCCCATCAATGAACTTGTGCAAAAACTGGTCGAGGCGGTGGATGGGATCAAGAAAGTGACTAATGCTCCCGAAATAATTCAAACCTTGCGTACATTGAATCAAACCCTCCAAAATGTCCAGCAGCTTGTGCAGAACCTCGATCACCGCGTTGGCCCTCTCACCTCCAGCATGGATGAGAGTTTTAAAGCTGCGCGAGCCGCTCTTGAGCAGGCTCAAAAAACACTTGTCACCGCTGAAGGTGTGGCTGGAGATGCATCAGCATTGCGGTACCAGGTAAGCGAAGCGCTCGAACAGATTTCTGATGCAGCTCGTTCGCTCCGAGTGACGTCTGATTACATAGACCAACACCCGGAAGCTTTAATCCGCGGAAAACATGAATCAGGAGGAAATTGATATGAAGAGAAGTTTTTGCTTTCCGATAGCATGCATTATATTTTGTGCTTGGGTGGTGCTTCTCAATGGATGCGGCCACACTCAACCGTCACGCTTCTATCTCTTGCAATCCCTGCCGGACATGGAGAAGGGCAAGCAATCTCCCACCACTGGGCAGAGCCTTGCGATTTGTGTTGGTCCAATCATGTTCCCCAAATACCTTGACCGTCCCCAAATTGTAACCACTACAAAGAAAAACGAGCTTAAGTTGGCTGAGTTCGACCGGTGGGCAGAACCTCTCCGGGATAACTTTTCCCGGGTGTTGACGGAGTATCTCTCGAAGGCCTTGGGAACGGATCGGGTCACCGTCTTTCCCTGGGGAAAAGTGACATCGTTTGATTACCAGGTCATAGTAACTGTTGTTCGTTTTGATGGTGAGCTTGGGGAAAACGCAGAGTTGAGTGCCCGTTGGAGTGTTTTTGGCGATGGGGGTAAAAAGGAGCTGCTCACAAAAAAATCGGACCTTAGCGAACCTACAGGCGCGCCAGGGTATGAAGCATTGGTGTCTGCCCAGAGCCGGGCTATTGCGGGGTTGAGCAAGGAAATCGCGGGAGCGATAAAAGCGCTTGGGGAAGGTGAGGATCGTTAACGAAGGCCAGGGGCTTAGAATTAGTAGGGCAGAAGGAATACGAACAATAAGCGCACAATTGATTTTACTGATACCCAAAAAACTACCTTGCCCTGAACACTGCTATATCTTGATAAGGTATAAGAGGTGGTGATTAGGGTGCGGATTCAGGAGACGCGAATAAAAAAGGGAAGTTAAGAGGCAATACATCAATGGCTTTTCGAAGAGGCTTTGCTGCAATTTCATTTTGGCTTGCGTTACCTTTTGGCATAGCGTGTGGTGTTTTCATGGCAATGAAAGCCGGGAACCCCTTTGTGTTTATTCTGGGCCTTATGGTTGGTCTGGTCTTTATTATGGCGGTCTATGTTTTAGTTGCCCTTATCCTGGTGCCCGCGATAAAAATTTTTTGGGAAAACCTCAAAAGGGGAAAAGAGCCTAAAACTTAAGGGTTCCTCTAATAATTCCCAATCTGTCACTCCCTCTTCTCGGGAGTCGAGGCATCAAGTTTGGCCATCTTGCGGGCATACAGGTCAATGCCGGGGAAAGCGCTGAAGCCATGAATAAAGATGCTCAGCATGACTGTTACCATGACCGCCAACTTGATTGTTTCTTCGCCCGGCAAATGTGCTTCCTCCTCCAGGTATACAAGGCCAAGCACAATAGAGGCGAGTCCCCGCGGGCCGAACCATCCCATAAACAAAATGCTTGCCGGATTGAGTCGCGTACCGATCAAGGCGATTGCAACCGGGACCATCCGTACCACCGTCAGGCTGAGAATGGCATACAGCATATGAACAAAACTGAACTGCCTGAATGCTATGGCTACGAAAAGACCGAATAAAAAAAAGACAAAGTAATCGAACAGCTGTCCCCACCCTTCGGTGAATTCGAGGCTGTGTGTGCTTGCGTCGCGAAAGCCTGCCTGTACGGCCAGGCCTGCGATGTAGGCCGCAATGAACATACTCCCCCCAACAGGTTCGCAGGCGAGTACGCTGAGGACTGGTAACGCCACCAGCCCAAATTGCTGGGCGGATTCAGCCATCCACTTCTTACGTCGGGCTGTGGCCAGGAGCAGACCACCAATCAGCCCCACGGTAAGCCCCACCAGCGCGCCCATCCCCAATTGTTCAAAAACATAGTTTAGGAGGACACGGCCGGCCCCGTCTGTGCCGATCCGGGACACCGCGATGAAAAACATGAAAAAGGGGACGGCAAGCCCATCGTTGAGCCCTGCTTCCACGTCCAGTGACTGACGGATGCGCAGCGGCACCCGAGGACTCCGCACAATGACCTGCCCCAGTCCGGCATCTGTTGGTGCCAGGATGGCAGCAAGGATTCCCGCTTCCCATATTGACAGTTGAGGGAAGATGAGGTGAGCTGCGACTGCCCCCAGCAGGATAGTCAGCAGCATCCCGATGCTCAGGAGCCGCAGCGGAAGCTTTTCTCTGCTCCTCAGTGTTTTTAAATTAATATGGGTAGCATCGGTGAACAGGAGCATCACCAGCCCCAGTTCGGCAAGTTTGAGAAGACTTGCCCGCTGCACGTCAAGGACCTGGGAGCTTGGCATGGCCAGGATGAGCAGAATACCGGCGGAGGTAAAGACGATCGGTGCCGTGACGACAGTTTGCTCCAGCCGCCTGGATACTAAGCTGTAAAGAAAGACCAGTACGACGAAAACAACGATGATAATCATAATTCACTCCTCACCGGTGGAAAAGACCCCCACGTGACCTACGGGTCATCGTGTTTGCCGATTGCATCCGGCAGCTTTTGATCAGCCCGCTCGTTTCGATAGATGATCTCCAGTGAAACGAGAGGGGCAAGAAGCGTTGCCGGCTAAAGCAGATCGGTAAGCGCCTCAATTATCGCGAACATGCGGGCGACCGGGTGGACAGGGACGATGTCCCCGCAACCGAGTGGAGCCATGGTGACAAAGCTGAAGTAGGTCAGCGATGCCTTGTGCTCCGGCGCTCCTGGTTGCGCCGTCATGGACGGCGGAAAGGAAAAAAAATTTCTTAGATGAAGAGGGCGATCAATTCATAGATAAACATCCACGTACCCGCAATAAGCAAGTAGGCCGCAATGGCCTCCCGGATTCGGTGGCCGGTTACCAGGCCCTGCCGGAAGCCTCCTTTATTACAACGCTGATCAAAAGGAAAAAAAGGCCACGAGGGAGAGGTACCAACAGCCGGTGATAAACTCATTGCGTACCAACTCCTTCTTGGAAGTTGAATTCCGAATTGCGCACTCTTCTTATTGCTCAGCGATTCATGCGCATGATATCTCCCGAAACAGAAATATGATTTTGTCTAAAAAGCCTTCCTGTCTTTTTTCCTATTCCCTAAATTCTGCCTTTGAACGCGTTAAGTCTTATCTTACCCTCAGCGATTGCCGGTTTATACCGACTTAATATGCCGCGTTATAAGCCATCACCCTGATTGGTCAAGCCTTTTGCCCCGCTGCAAAAAAGCCCCATCACCTTAATACGTGGAGATTCGGCTTTCCTTATGCTAAATCAATTCATTTTCCTCGCAATCATCCCAAAAATATTCCTTTTTTCAAGTTAATATTTTTTTAACCGTTAAAAGGAAAAAAGTCAACAAAATGGCAATAATGCTGAAAATAAAAAACCCCCGCCGAAGAGACTGTGTCACAATTCATTTTTGTGTCATTTCGAAGCGAAGCGAGAAATCCTGGTTTCGATAAATTCAGCACTTTAAGATTCCTCACGGAGCCTGTCCTGAGCCAGATTCTTCAGTCTCTACGCTCCTTCAGAATGACAGTGCGAAGGGTTCGGAATGGGATTTTTTCTCATTACGGGTATAAAAATATAGGTAAAGTGTTGCTATTTAGTACCCATTTTGCAGATTAATGTACCAGGCAAATAAAAAAATAAATAAAAAATGCTTGATTATGATTATGATTATGATTATATTTTAAAAAATTATATATTTAGTAAGTTCATAAAAAAATAATTAAGTAAAAGGAAGTGATGATTTTATGACAGATACAGTCTATCGCGTTAATATGACCACGCTCACTGCCTCAGCTGAAGATGTGCCGGAGCAATGGAGAGGGCTGGGGGGAAGGGGTTTGACTTCCACGATTGTGGCTCAGGAAGTGAAGCCCACCTGCCATCCCCTGGGAAAGTACAACAAGCTGGTATTTGCACCGGGACTGCTTTCGGGTACGCCGTGCGCAAACTCAGGAAGGCTTTCAGCCGGAGCCAAAAGTCCGCTTACGGGCACTATTAAAGAGGCTAATGCAGGGGGGACTGCCTGCCAGTACCTGTCGCGACTGGGGATCAAGGCTCTTATTATTGAAGGTATGCCGGGAAAAGATACCTTTTATGCTTTGCATGTGAACAAAGATGGTGTTTCCATCAAGGAAGACACCAGCCTGATAGGCAAGGGCAACTACGAGGTGATTAAAGCGCTCAAGGAAAAGATAGATAGTAAAATAGCCGTGCTTTCCATCGGTCCCGCGGGTGAGATGCGTCTGGCAGCGGCAAATATCTCCGTGAGGACCAAAGACGATTATATTCGAAGCTTAGGCCGCGGTGGACTGGGTGCGGTTATGGGTTCGAAAAAAATAAAATATATTACCATTGATGATTCTGGTGGTCCGGGGGTATCGATTGCCGACCAGGAAAGATTTAAGGCTGCCGCGAAAGTATTTGCGAGGGCATTAGTCGAGCATCCGGTGAGCGGAAAATCGCTTAAGCTTTACGGCACCAATGTATTAATCAATATTCTAAACGAAGCCGGTGGGCTTCCCACCAGAAATTTTCGCTTCGGACAGTTCGAGGGGCACGAAAAGATAAGCGGCGAAACCCTGCATGACACTATCGTCAGTCGCTCAGGCAAACCAAGCCACGGCTGCCATGCCGGGTGCGTTATCCAATGTTCACAGGTCTACAATGACAAGGACAAACAGTATGTAACCTCCGGTTTTGAGTACGAAACCATCTGGGGTCTCGGGGCCAACTGCTGCATCGATGATCTGGACATCTTAGGAAGGGCTGACTACCTCATGGACGATATCGGTGTTGATTCGATTGAAACTGTTGATGCCATGGCTGTCGCCATGGAAGCAGGGATCATTCCCTTTGGCGATGGGCCCGGGATGCTTCGATTGATAGAGGAAATC
>Ga0209254_10003296_pt1 | contig 14734 bp, 15 predicted proteins | sample FrelakmetDIP11DI_FD_187148 | JGI IMG/M metagenome (GOLD analysis project Ga0209254, IMG submission 187148) | Freshwater lake sediment microbial communities from the University of Notre Dame, USA, for methane emissions studies - DIP11 DI (SPAdes)... | ecosystem: Environmental > Aquatic >...
GACGCGGCCTTCAATCGCTGTCGGCTGCGCTGGCAGGTGGCTCAGGAGGAGAAGGCCTACTATCAGGAACACGGCCGGCACAAGAGGCAAGGTGATGGCGGGTCGGCAAATTTCTTTTCTCCTTCCACCTGGTTGGAGAAATTCTGGATCGCACAGCATGCCCGTACCTACCAGAGCGAGTTTCCACCTCAAGATAACCGTCAACTGCGGGAGAAGGTGGCAAAACTTCAATTGGCCAATGACGTCAAGCGCTTTCCCGCCCGTCAGGGGGAGGGCTTCGACATGCGGCGCAAGGCTCTTGAGCCTGTTCTGTCAGAACTGGCGAATGCCGGCCCGGCAGCCATTCCTTACTTGTTGCCCCTGGCCTATCATTTTTCCTGGACCAGTTTATTTGTTCCGGAGCTCCTGTTCGGTTACGGTACTGACACCAGTATCCGACTCCTGGCGGAACTGTCCATGTTTCGTCATCCTTATTTTGCGCAAGGATGTTTGAGCCTGCTGGAACAACTGGGCGAGCGCGCGGTTCCCCAAATCAGCCGGGTGCTCCGGGAAAACTCCGCGTTCGACGAACTCAAAACAGGACTCATTATGGTTCTGGGCAGCATTCCAACGGCGGAATCGTTTGCTCTCCTGGTAGAGCTCATTGATCATGAGAACCCTTATGTAGTCAACTCGGTGGCCCAGTCCATGGGACGACAAAAAAATCCCGAAGCCTTGCCGCATTTGGAAAAGGCCAGTAAGCGTCTGGGTGAGGCCAGTATGATTGCAGGAGCCATTCGTGACCTGGTCCATTCGCCCAATCTGTAGATCCGCCGCAGGCAAACTTCCTTTGGTTTCGTTGGCAGTGGAATCCTTCGGTGCTCTTGACCAAGGACGCGGGTGAGGTCAGATGATCTGGAAAAGGCGCTTCTCGCATGTGGCAAGCCATCATGCCGTGATGCTCATCTTTCTGCTCACGTTAATCATTTGCTTTGGCACATTTGGTTATATGGCGATCGCGCACTTCTCCTTTCTGGATGCGCTTTACATGACCATCATTACCTTGACCACTGTGGGTTTCGGTGAAGTCCAACCCCTGAACGAAGCCGGACGTATTTTTACAATCCTTCTGATACTTTTGGGAGCAGGATTTGTTGCCTATAATTTAGCCTATTTCAGTCAGTTTCTCCTGGATGGGAATCTACTGGAGCTATACCGGAGGCGAAGAGTGACTAAGAAGATTGAAAACCTGCGGGGGCACTACATTATCTGTGGTTTCGGTCAAATGGGTCAGATCATAGCTCAGCAACTGATAGATCATGATGTGCGGGTGGTGATGGTGGACAATGAGGAGGCTGCGCTTGTAAGACTCCGGGAAAAGGGGTTACTGCATATTGACGGAGATGCCACCGAGGAGGAACACTTGCTCGCCGCCGGCGTCAAACAGGCCAGGGGGTTGGTTGCGGCTGTCAACAAAGACACGGATAACGTATTCATTGTCCTTACCGGCCGCGATCTCAACAAGGAGTTGTTCATCTGCACCCGAGCCAGCACCTCCGGTTCTGAGAAAAGGCTGCTCAAAGCGGGTGCGGACCGGGTGGTTTCCCCCTATGCCAGCGGCGCGTTGCGCATTGCACAGAATATCCTGCGCCCCACGGTGACTGATTTTTTGGAACTGGCCCTGTCGGGAAGTGGAATGGAACTGAGTTTGGAGGAATTCTCGATCCCCAGCCAGGCCGGTTTGGTGGGAAAAAAGCTCATGGATTCGAGCATTCGGCAGGATTACAATCTGATTGTTGTCGCCATCAAACGAGTTGATGGGAAAATGATTTATAATCCAGCGCCTCAGGAGCTTCTTCACGCTGATGACATCATCGTGGTCATCGGACCGCGCGAGAATCTGGATAAATTTGTTGAACAGCTCTACGGCGGCCGGTGCGCTGTGCATACCCATTGTGCCATCGTCCCCGGGGCTCAAGCCAGGGACTAAGCGGAGTGGGAATCCTCGCGCTGCACATTCCGGGTGCTGGAGACATTGGCGGTGTGGCGGCATCGGTTGGGATGGTGGAGCGAGAGGACAGACTCGGTGAGACCAGAGAGTTTGTCTGAAACTCACCCGTTGTGGGCGATTCCCGGCAGAAACGGGCGGGCATAAAGCCCGCCCGTACGCCCTAAACCGGCGTGAAATGCAGGGGCGTGGTTTATCCACACCCCCCCGCCAGGGGATTTTTCAGACACCCTCTGAGGCATGAATCAACTACTGTTTGACAATGTATCAGTGGTATTCTATGAATCGACGTTCAATAATTTATCATATAATTCAACAGGTTTCAGTGTGCGAACGGGAAAAGTTGGAGCGACAAACGGCATTTGTCTTGGAGGCGGAGAATGGAGCAAGCGGTTATTGTGAGCGCGGTACGAACGGCGGTGGGAAGCTTTGGCAAGTCTTTGAACTCGGTGCCGGCAGTTGAGTTGGGAGTGACAGCTCTTCAGGAAGCTCTGCGAAGAGTCAATCTTGAGCCTGGGCAGGTGGATGAGGTTATTCTGGGGAATGTGCTCCAGGCGGGTCTCGGACAAAACCCCGCCCGGCAGGTGGCGGTGCGGGCTGGAATTCCGCAGGAGGTCCCGGCCTTCAGTATCAATAAGGTGTGTGCTTCGGGATTGAAATCGGTTTTTCTGGCGGCTCAGGCCGTCAAATTGGGAGATGCGGAAATTGTCGTGGCCGGCGGCATTGAAAATATGAGTCAGACGCCCTATGCCCTGAAAGGGGCCCGCTGGGGGCAGCGCATGGGAGATGGGGAACTGGTTGACCTGATGATTCTGGATGGTCTGTGGGATATTTTCCACGGCTACCACATGGGCATGACGGCCGAAAATGTTGCGGCAAAGTACGGAATCACGCGGGAAGAACAGGACGAGTTTGCGTTCCAGAGCCAGCAGAAGGCTGAAGCCGCCATCAAGTCCGGGCGATTCAAGGAAGAAATAGTTCCGGTCAAAATCCCTCAGCGTAAAGGAGATCCCATTGTGTTCGACACCGATGAGCATCCCCGTTTTGGCACCACCCTGGAAGCGGTGGCCAAACTGAAGCCGGCATTCAAGCCGGATGGCACGGTCACTGCGGGAAATGCTTCGGGAATCAATGATGGTGCGGCAATTTTGGTGGTCATGTCGGCCAGGAAATCAAAGCAGTTGGGCTTAAAGCCACTTGCGCTCATCACCTCCTATGCATCCGCTGGAGTGGACCCGGCGGTTATGGGCACGGGGCCCATTCCGGCAAGTCGGAAAGCTCTCGCCAGGGCAGGTTGGAGCGCAGCCGATTTGGATTTGATCGAAGCCAATGAAGCGTTTGCAGCACAGGCCATTGCGGTGAACCGGGAGATGAGCTGGGACCTGAGTAAAGTGAATGTCAACGGGGGTGCTATTGCATTGGGCCATCCCATCGGTGCTTCCGGGGCTCGGATTTTCACCACTCTCATCCACGAGATGGTGAAGCGTGGCGCCAGGAAGGGATTGGCCACGCTCTGCATTGGCGGAGGACAGGGGGCAGCGATTGCCGTCGAAAGTCCCTAACGGAATACTGAAACAGCCTATATCTGGAGGGTTTGAACCATGCCTTATGAAAACATAATGTTTGAGTTGAACGAAGGGGTGGCACTGGTCACCTTCAACCGCCCCAAGGTGTTGAATGCGCTCAATGAAAAAACCCTGAGTGAAGTCGCGGAGGTTATCGAATGCGCGCGCAATGACCTCAATATGCGGGTGCTGGTTTTCACCGGCGCGGGAGAAAAAGCTTTTGTGGCCGGAGCCGACATCGCTGAATTTCCCAAAATGAATCCTCTGCAGGCCCTTTTATTTGCTGAAAAAGGTCAAGCGGTCTTTGCGGCTCTTGAGAGGTTACCCATTCCGGTGATTGCCTGCGTGAACGGATTCGCCCTGGGTGGGGGCTGTGAATTCGCCATGAGCTGCGATTTCATCTACGCTTCCGACAAGGCCAAATTCGGCCAGCCTGAAATCAATCTGGGGATCGTTCCGGGTTTCGGTGGGACCCAGCGACTGTCGCGGCTGGTAGGGCGAGCCAAGGCCAAGGAACTGTGCATGACCGGAGAGATGATTGATGCCCGGGAAGCCAAGGAGCTCGGTTTGGTTGCCAAGATTTTTCCGGCCGATCAGCTCTTGGAGGAGACCATGAAGGTGGCCAAGTTGCTGGCGAATCGCAGTCGGGTTGCTTTGCGCGCCATCAAACAACTGGTTGACTGTGGGGCGGATGTGGACCTCGCGAGCGGCTGCATGCTTGAGCGGGAAGCCTTTAGTGTGTGTTTTGCCAGTCAAGACGCCAAAGAGGGGATTGCGGCATTCCTGGAGAAACGCAAAGCGAAATTCAACGGCACTTTTTCCAATTGATGATGTGAATTTTCATGCGAACCACCATGACCCAGGGGGTCACAACGAAGCATGAAATCCCCACCAACCCCCCTTTTGCAAAGGGGGGCAGGGGAAATTTCATATAAAGTGGAGGAGAGAACATGGATTTTGAGCTGACCGAAGAGCAAAAGATGATTCAAGATATGGCAAGAAAGTTTGCCGAGCGGGAAATCAAACCGGTGGCCGCGGAACTGGATCGGACTCATCGCCATCCTCAGGACATCGTGAAACAGATGGGTGAACTGGGGTTGATGGGTGTCACCATTCCGGATGAGTATGGTGGAGCGGGCATGGACTATGTATGCTATGTCCTGTCCATGATAGAGATTTCCAAGGCATGTGCCTCGTGCGGCGTGATCATGAGTGTGTGTAACAGCCTCTATTGCTTCCCCGTTTACAAGTACGGCACCGAGGCGCAAAAGCAGCAGTTCCTGCGGCCGGTGGCGAGCGGTGAACACCTGGGTTGCTACGGCTTGACCGAATCTGGAGCCGGATCGGACCCCGCCAAGATGCGCACCAATGCGGTGCTGGATGGCAACGAGTGGGTGATCAATGGCGTGAAGAAGTTCATCACCAACGGCAACGTTTCACGATACTGTGTACTCGCGGCAGTCACCGAAAAAGACCTGGGCTACAAGGGCATCAGTTCTTTCCTGATTGATTTGGAGAACACGCCCGGTTTCCACGTGGGCACCGTGGAGGATAAACTCGGGATCAACGCCTCGGGAACCGCCGAACTGGTGTTTGAGGATGCTCGGATTCCTCAGGAAAATCTTCTGGGTAAGCGTGGGGAAGGTTTCAAACAAATGCTGACCACCCTGGATGGCGGACGTATTGGCATTGCTTCCCAGGCGATCGGCATTGGCCGCGCGGTCTTGGAAGAGGCCATCGAATACAGCAAGACCCGGGAACAATTCGGACGGTCCATTTCGTCATTCCAGGCGATTCAATGGAAGCTTGCCGACATGGCCACGCAGTTGGACGCAGCCGAACTGTTGACATTGCGGGCGGCGTGGCTGGAGCAGAATGGACGAAGCTATGAAAAAGAGGCGGCCATGGCCAAGCTCCTTGCCTCCGACACGGCAATGTGGGCAGCCATTGAGGGTGTACAAATCCTGGGCGGCTATGGTTACTGCAAGGATTACCCCATGGAGCGGCACATGCGCGACGCCAAGATCACTCAGATCTATGAGGGCACCAATGAAATCATGCGCCTGGTCATTTCGCGCAATCTCCTCAAATAACCAGCACCTTGCTCGGAGAATCTCTGCGCAGGATGCGGCCCCACTTCGGGCGAGGGCTGTATCCTGTGATTCAAGAAAAGAACCGGCTTTAGACGGCGCCCCCGGATTCTTTGGAAACAGTGGGAATCAAAACGACCTTAAGAAAGCAGAGCGGAAGGGGAATAGGCTTTCAGGTTCACGAGATGCAAACGGCCATCTTGGGAAAACTTGCATCGGCTCCGTTTGCATCTCGTCCTGGCACACATTGTGACATACGGGACGGCAATGATAAGGTTTCTATGGCGCCCGGTGTTTTCAGGCCCTGAGGTTTGTGGTTATCGACGGCTAAAAATCAAAAGCTCCGCACCACCATACGGCGCTCGCGCCGCTGGATGCGCTTGATGGCTTTTTTCTTCTTAATCCGGCGTCGTTCGCCCTTGGTAAGATAGTAGTTGTGGCGCCGCAGCACCGGTTGCACATTCTTCTGGAAGTCTTTGCGCAACTTGCGTATCTTTTTCTCAAGGGATTCCTTGGTTTCGGCTTCCGCCATTCAGTTTTCACCTGCCTTTCTGCAATAAAAAAGGCCCCTTCAGGGCGACGGCTTGAATTTCGGCCGCAATGTGTTCCAACTGAAGCCCTGCTTCGCAGTGAACGAAACAACAGGCTTTTTTCGAGATCAGCAGTCACTCGCGCAGTTGCCCACGGGCTCTATCAAGTTGCTAAAATAGCACATTAAGATAAAAAATGGCAAGCGCAATCTCTCTGCAAGACCACGCTGCGATCATTTTTTCAAACCCGGACCAGGCAGGGAGGGGTGACCCTGTGCGCCGTTGGAGGCTACCGGATGCTTTCTAAGGGTTCAGTAACTAAATCATAATGCGAGAATTTCATGGAGTAGGTTGCGCGGCCCTGACTTGAAGATCGCAGTGCCGTGGAATAGCCGAACATTTTTGAGAGGGGGACGACCGCTTCGACCACCTGAACGGCCTTTCGTGCTGTGATGCCTTCAACCCGGCCCTTGCGCAAATTCAAGTCGCCCAGAATGTCGCCAAGGAATTCGTCTGGTACTAAAATCTCCACGGCCATATGGGGTTCCAGCAAGATCGGCGTGGCATTTTCGCAGGCCTTCCTGAAGGCCATGGCTGCGGCCACACGAAAAGCGATCTCGCTGGAGACGCCTTCCAGGAAAGACCCACCAAAAACCTGGATTTCCGCGTCGACCACCGGGTATCCCAGCAGAAGCCCACTAGTCAGAGCATCGTGAATACCCTGCTCCGTGTTCGGGTAGAACTGTTCGGGAATCGAAGCATCACGAACCTTATTCACAATGACATTGCCGGAACCACGCGGCATCGGAGCAATATGCAGTTGCACCATGGCATAATGTCGACTGCCACTGATTTCTCTATCGAAGATCGCCTCCGCTTGTCCTTCAGCGCTGACAGTTTCCCGGTAAACGACCTGGGGTTTGCCGACGTTAACCGCAACAGCGAACTCCTTGGCAAGGCGCGTCAAGAGAACCTCGAGGTGCAGTTCTCCCATGCCGCTGATCAGGGTCTGGCCGGTATCAGGGTCTTCCCGATAATGGAAAGTGGGATCTTCATCTGCGAGTTTTGCAAGGCTATCCAAAAGTTTTTCCTGATCACTTCGGGTTTTTGCCTCAACCGCAACAGAAATGACCGGCTTGTAAGCCTCTATGGTCTCAAGCAAAATAGGATGCGAGGAATCGCAGAGCGTATCGCCGGTGGTGGCTGATTTGAGGCCCATAAGTGCGACAATGCTTCCAGCACCTGCCGCTTCCACGCGGTCACGTTTGTTGGCATGCATCTCGAAGATTCTGGAGAGCTTTTCCTTGGTCCCCTTGGAGGCATTGTAGACTTCCGCACCAGAATGCAGAACACCAGAATAGATCCTGGCATATGTCAGCTTGCGGCCTTCGTCCATAAAAATCTTGAAAGCCAGGGCCGTCAGAGGTTCCTTGTCATTCGCATGACGTTGCTCCAATTGTCTGGTCACGGGGTGGATACCGGTGATGGGAGGTACATCGAGAGGGCAGGGGAGAAAATCAACGATGGCATCCAGCAGGGGCTGGATGCCCTTGTTGCGCAGTGCGGCCCCGCAAAGCACGGGAACCACCTGCAATTCCAACGTGAGCCGGCGGATGACGGGCAGGAGTTCAGAAGCAGAAATCTCTTCTTCCGCAAGATATTTCTCCATAAGCTGGTCGTCCCACTCGGCCACCTGTGCGACAAGTTTGTCTCTGGCCTCGAGGGCAGTGGCGAAATAGTCGGGTTCGATGTCCATGTGTTGGTATTCGGCCCCCAGGGTTTCGTCATTCCAAACGATCTCTCGCATGCTTAAGAGGTCGATAACTCCCCGAAAGTCCGCTTCCTGCCCAAGGGGAATCTGCAATGGCAAAGGTTGAGCTCCAAGCTTTGCCGGCATCTGTTCGATGACATTGTAATAGTCCGCCCCAATACGGTCCATTTTGTTCACAAATGCAATTTTAGGGACATGATACTTATCTGCCTGGTGCCAAACGGTTTCCGATTGTGGTTCGATCCCTCCGACGGCACAAAAAACCGCAATAACGCCATCTAGAACTCGCAGGGAGCGTTCCACCTCAATGGTGAAATCCACGTGACCGGGTGTATCGATCAGATGGAGTTCATGATTGTGCCAATGGCAGGTGGTGACGGCGGACGTAATGGTAATACCCCGTTCTTGCTCCTGCTCCATCCAATCCATGACGGTGGTGCCATTGTGCACCTCGCCGATTTTATAAGAACGACCCGTGTAATAGAGTATGCGCTCAGTTACAGTGGTTTTTCCGGCATCGATATGGGCGATGATCCCAATATTGCGAGTGTTTTTGAGGTGGCGTGCGTCAGCCATGTTTAGTACTCCGTCCTTTATAAGGGATGAGGCTGGCGAATCCTGTATGCAAAGGCAAGGACGACCAGCTCCCTGAGAGTCGCGCTAATTTAGAGGATATGCATAGCCGTGTCAAGGCCGCCCGGGTCAGTGGAATGGGGAGACTTCAGTGGGGAATTGCTGATGCTTTCCGGCAAATGAGCTGAAAAAATTAGGGCCATAGCTTGAAATTCTGTAGGAAGAGTTATTATAATAGATTTTTATCCAAAAGTCCGAAGGCAACCGGGTTATCCTCCAGCCGACACGGGTTTCTAAAGCACAGCCCGCCAAGCTGGAGGCCAGGTTCGCCTCCCCATGCAATGCGGCGGATGGTTGCTTGCTGAGGGCGTCACCGCCAGAGCAAGGGGCAGGGATATACAAAGTGACTGGGACTTGGGCCAAGGCTGTGATCTCAGTGTTAACTTTCTGGTGAGGTGTTCCGAGCATGCCTAAAGAAATTATGAGTCGACCAAGGCAAACGGTTTATTTGGAAGGGAATGGTAGAAAGATTCTAAACCCTGTTTTGTGCAAGGAAGGGAGGGGACTACGCAATTTCGCTTGCCAACATTACGATGCCTGCCTGGAGAAGGCTGCCAAGGGAATGTGGAGTGGCTTCACGTGTAAGCAGTGTGATCTCTACCATCAGAAAGACGATGGGGGCTTCTAGACCCGGACCTCATGCATTGATGCCACCGCTTTGCATGACCTCAAGACCGTCATCGGGAAAGCAAAACAACCCGCCAATTTAGCGGGTTGTTTTTTTCGGGACACTGAGGTTTTTTGCTGATTTTGATGAGGTACAGCGGCACCTGGAGATTTCTCTCCTGGTGACGATGCAATGTCAACCACACCTGTTCACTCTGCTGTTGCTCCTCCTGCTTGAGCAGCTTCCACGTGCGCCTTTGCCTTCGTGGCGCGTTTCACCGGGGTATCGCTCACGAGTTCAATAATACACATGGGGGCGGCGTCGCCGCGTCGGTAGCCAGCTTTTACAATTCTCGTATACCCCCCGCCACGATTCTGAAATTTGGGGGCAAGTTCTGCAAAAAGCTTGTGAACAACACCCTTGTTCCGCAGAACAGCCAGTGCTTGCCGACGATGATGGAGCTCTCCATGTTTTCCCAGTGAGATCATCCAATCGGTCCAACGCCGGAGTTCCTTAGCCTTTGAAGTGGTCGTGAAGATTCTCTCATGTTCGAGCAAGGACGTGACCATGTTACGAAACATGGCCATTCTATGGCTACTGGTCCGGTTCAGCTTCCTGCCAGATATTCCATGACGCATGGCTAATCTTGTTCCTTTCTCGCCTCAATTTCCTCACGGCTGGGAAAACCCTCCAGCTTGAGCCCCAGCGATAAGCCCATTTCGGCCAAAATCTCCTTGATTTCATTCAAAGACTTACGGCCAAAATTCTTGGTTTTGAGCATTTCAGACTCGGTCTTCTGCACCAGTTCTCCGATGTAGCGGATGTCGGCGTTTTTCAGGCAGTTAGCCGATCTGACGGAGAGTTCCAATTCATCCACACTTCGGAAAAGATTTTCGTTTAGGGCGGTTTCCTCACGCATCTCGCCACCAAGGTCAATAATCTCAGCTTCCTCTTCAAAGTTAATGAAAATAGTCAGCTGGTCCTTTAGTATTTTGGCCGCGTAAGCGAGGGCGTCCTCCGGTTTGACACTGCCATCAGTCCAGATCTCCAGGGTGAGCTTGTCGTAGTCGGTAATCTGTCCAACTCGAGCCTGGGTGATGGTATAGTTCACCTTCCGAATCGGACTAAAAATCGCATCGATGGGAATGACGCCAATCGGTTGATTCTCTTCTAAGTTGAGATCAGCCGGCACGTAGCTCTTACCTTGCTTGAGGGTAAGCTCCATGCGCAAGTGTGCATCCTTGGCCAGCGTGCAAATATGCTTGGTGGGATTGAGCACCTGAACATGATTATCCCCCTTGATATCACCAGCCGTCACAAAACCTTCACCGTCTTTTTGTATGGTGAGGAGTTTTGGCCCTTCGCCGCGCATCTTGAAGCGGACTTCCTTGAGATTGAGGATAATATCCGTCACGTCCTCCAGCACACCTGAAATACTGGAGAATTCATGCAACACTCCATCAATCTTTACACTCGTGATCGCCGCGCCCTGGAGTGAAGAAAGCAGGACGCGCCGTAAAGCATTTCCCAGAGTGATGCCAAAACCCCTCTCAAGAGGTTCACAGGAAAACTTTGCATGGGTCTGCGGGCTATCTTTGATTTCAATTGCCAAGCGCTTGGGTTTGATTAGTTCGCGCCAGTTTCTCTGCATGCCGTCTCCTCATTGTAAACGGTGGGGATGCAACAAATTGCACGGCCCGGGCAGAATCGATGCAACTCCATGGTTGCAACATACTCCATAGGGGTTTCCATCCGGAGATAAGTTCAGAATGGTGAGCACTGCCGTGATATGATTACCTGGCCATCCGAATTATAGATTCATGGGTCCATGGAGGATCGGGATTCGCTTTCAGTCAGAATGTCACCGAAGACTCTGAAGGTCTACCAGCAAGGTCTTCAATCGAATCTGTTGCTACTTCGAATAGAGTTCAACGACTAATTGCTCCTGCACCGGGAGATTCATCTCATCGCGAGCTGGATAGACCTTGAAAATCCCTTCGTATTTGGTCCTGTCCACTTCCAACCATGGTAACAGACCTCTTCGGGGCAGGGCTTCCATCGCGTCGTTAATGGAGCCCAGTTGCCGGCTCTGCTCTCTCACACTGACGACATCCCCGGGGCGGAGCAAGTAAGAGGGTATATTGACCTTCTTCCCGTTCACCAAAAAATGGTTATGTCTGACGATTTGTCGCGCTTGAGCGCGAGAATTGGCGAATCCAAAGCGATAAACGGCGTTGTCCAGACGTCGCTCCAACAAAACCAGCAGATTGGTCCCGGTGATACCTTTCTGCCGTTCCGCCTCTTTAAATGTGGCCTTAAACTGATTCTCAAGGATTCCATACATGCGCCGGATCTTCTGTTTCTCACGCAACTGCACACCATAACCAGAAAGCTTGCTGCGTGCTTGGCCATGCTGACCCGGTGGGTAACTGCGACGTTCGTAAGCGCACTTATCGGAGTAGCAGCGATCGCCCTTGAGATAGAGCTTCATAGCCTCGCGTCTGCAGATGCGGCAAACGGAATCAGTGTAACGTGCCAAGATTGTCCTCCTCTTATTCTATGGTGCAGATTTTTTCCCGCAATTCCGTTAAGAGCTCGGCCACGGTCATGGCCCTCCTCATCATCATATGCTACACTCGGCGTCGCTTGGGAGGACGGCAACCATTGTGGGGTATCGGGGTGACATCCTTGATCGAAATGATGTTGAACCCAATGGCTTGAAGTGCTCGGAGCGCCGCTTCCCGTCCGGAACCCGGCCCCTTGACGTACACCTCGATGTTCTGCAACCCGTGCTCCATCGCTTTTTTGGCAGCTGTCTCTGCGGCTATCTGCGCGGCAAACGGAGTGCTTTTTCGCGAGCCTTTAAAACCCTGACTGCCGGCACTGGACCAGGCAATGGCATTGCCGCTTGTGTCCGTGATTGTCACAATGGTGTTGTTGAAAGTGGAGCGGATATGTGCAACTCCATTCTGGATATTCTTGCGCTCTTTCTTTTTGCGTGAGACCGTTCGCGCCATTGCTCGCATTCCTCCAAAAAGTTATTTCTTGCGTTTACCAACCACAGATCTTCGAGGCCCTTTACGCGTTCGGGAGTTGGTGTGAGTGCGTTGCCCCCGGACAGGAAGTCCGCGCCGGTGGCGCAACCCGCGATAACAACCGAGATCCATAAGGCGCTTGATATTCATGGACACCTCGGTTCGCAGGTCTCCCTCAACCTTGTAGCTGGAATCAATCACCTGCCGGATGGCGGTGATCTGGTCTTCGGTCAAATTATCACTCTTGGTGTCCACATTAATGTTGGCCTCGTTGAGAATCTTCTGCGCTGTAGGTCGTCCAATGCCGTAGATATAAGTGAGCGCAATCTCTATTCGCTTGTTTTTGGGTAGGTCAATACCTGCAATGCGTGCCAATGGCAATCCTCCACTTAACCTTGTTTTTGCTTATGTCTGGGATTTTCGCAAATCACCCGCACTGTGCCATGCCGGCGTATAATTTTGCACTTGCGGCAGATACGTTTGACCGACGCTCGGACTTTCATGTTTTCGACTCCGTTCCACACCTTCTCAGAAGCACTGGCACACGACTCTTATGTTTTCGAGCGGTAAATGATCCGGCCCCGGGTGAGGTCATAGGGTGACAGCTCGACGATCACCTTATCGCCGGGTAGAATACGAATGAAATGCATTCTCATCTTTCCCGATATATGGGCAAGCACCCGGTGGCCATTGGCCAATTCGACGCGAAACATGGCATTGGGAAGAGGCTCGATTACAGTGCCTTCCACTTCAATCGCATCTTCTTTCGCCATGCTGTTCATCCTTTCTCATCAGTGCGCGGATCGCATGCAGTCGCAGGGCATTAAGATCCAAAGCTAAAAATTCTAGCCTAATAAGCTGTACTTGTAAACCTTTGTTTCCAATGCCGACAGAATCTCTGGACCATTCTCGGTGATAACCACCGTATGTTCGAAATGGGCCGAAAGCTTGCGATCAACGGTCACTGCTGTCCAGTGATCCGCCTGGATTTCCACTTCGGCCCGGCCCTCATTGATCATCGGTTCGATGGCCAAGACCATCCCGGCTTTCAATCGGATGCCCTTACCCGGTGGGCCATAATTAGGGATCTGGGGACTCTCATGTAGACTTTGTCCGATCCCATGGCCAACAAATTCGCGCACTACCGAGAATTTGCGCGCCTCGACGTAGGTCTGAATCGCATGCGAGATATCCGAAAGCCGATTTCCCGCTACGGCCTGCTTGATGCCCTGGTAAAGCGATTGTTCCGCAACCTCACACAGGAAAGCTGCTTTTTCGCTGACCTTTCCCACCGGCACAGTAATGGCAGCATCTCCATAGTAGCCATCATGGATCACACCGAAATCAATACTGACAATTTCGCCCTCTAAGAGCCGACGGCTCTTGGAGGGCATGCCATGAACCACTTCTTCATTGACCGAAGTACACAGGGAAAATGGATAACCCTGGTAGCCGTTGAACGCCGGTTTGGCATTTCGCTTTGCAGCCAATTGATCGCTCAGCGCATTGAGATCCCAGGTGGTGATTCCCGGTTCAACGACCTCCTTTAGCCTTTGTAAAATCTCCGCAACAATCTGGCAGGCCTGGTATATTTTCTCAATTTCCCGCGGAGATTTTAAAATGACCAAGACACCAACCCTCTACCCCAGGACCTTTGTTATGAGCACAAAGATTTCATCCATTTGACCTACGCCGGGGATGTTCCTGACTTTGCCCTGCTTTTCAAAGTAATCGGTCAATGGCTTGGTCTGCTTATCGTAAACATCAAGACGCGACTTCACTGTGGTTTCATTATCGTCATCGCGCTGATAAAGCTCTCCGGAGCACTTGTCACAGACACCGGTCTTTTTCGGCGGGTCGAACATCACGTGGAACCCGGCTCCACAGCCTCGGCAGGTTCGGCGACCGGTCAGGCGGCCAACCAGTTCCTCTTTTGGGACATCGATGTTAACCACATGATCAATCTTTTGACCGAGTTCGCTGATCATTTTGTCGAGAGTTTCGGCCTGACTCACGTTGCGTGGAAAACCATCCAGCATGTAACCGCCACGGCAATCATCTTTCTGAATTCTTTCCTTGACCAGCCCGATCACCACGCTGTCTGGAACCAGTTCGCCCTTATCCATATATTTCTTGGCTTCCAGCCCCAAAGGAGTTCCTTGCTTGAGTGCCGCGCGCAACATGTCGCCCGTGGAAATTTGCGGAATGCCGTACTTGTCAACCAACCGTTTTGCCTGCGTTCCCTTGCCAGCTCCTGGCGGGCCTAAAAGAATAATATTCATACTGTTTGTCCTCCTTTGGGGTACCCGATGATTGCCTGTTTCGGTTAATCTATTTTCCCTATCCCAGTATCCTAGCGGCGCCCGCGAATGCGACCCTTCTTCAAAAATCCCTCGTAATTGCGGGTGAGCATGTGCGCCTCTATCTGTCCAACGGTGTCCATGGCGACACCGACCACAATCAAAAGAGCCGTGCCGCCGAAATAAAAGGGGACCTTAAATTGCCCTATGAGAATC
>Ga0209254_10003297_pt1 | contig 14734 bp, 15 predicted proteins | sample FrelakmetDIP11DI_FD_187148 | JGI IMG/M metagenome (GOLD analysis project Ga0209254, IMG submission 187148) | Freshwater lake sediment microbial communities from the University of Notre Dame, USA, for methane emissions studies - DIP11 DI (SPAdes)... | ecosystem: Environmental > Aquatic >...
ATGTAAAAAGTGACCAGGAACATGAGCACGAAATAGATCACCAGCGGAATGGCGATGCGCACCACATCCAGAGGGAGCTGCACGATATATTCGCCCTTGAGGGAGAACATCACCAGGATGGTGAACAACAAAGCGATGAGGGTGATGGGGCTGATTTTGGGTATGAACTTTTCCTCATACCACTGACGGCCCTTGCGCCGCACCAGGAAAAAGCGGGTGAACATGCCGCCGAAAAACGGGATGCCCAAGTAGATCATCACGCTTTCGGCGACCTGGAGAATGGTGACCTTGACTTCCAGGCCTGAGGCGATGCCCAGCCAGTCGGGCAGGACGGTGACGAAAATATACGCGTAGATTGAAAAGAACAGCATCTGAAAGATCGAATTGAACGCCACCAGGCCGGCGCAGTATTCCGTATCGCCCTCGGCCAACTCATTCCAGACCAGCACCATGGCGATGCAGCGGGCCAGACCAATGATGATCAGGCCCACCATGTACTCCGGGTAGTCACGGAGAAAGATAACGGCCAGCGCGAACATGAGGACCGGGCCGATCACCCAGTTCTGGATCAGCGAGAGCATCAGCACCTTGAGGTTTTTGAAAACCTGGGGCAACTCCTCGTAACGCACCTTGGCCAGCGGCGGATACATCATCAGGATGAGCCCGATGGCGATGGGGACAGACGTGGTCCCCACCTGAAATTGGGTCAGCCACTGCGTGAAGCCGGGAACGCCATAGCCCAAGGCAACCCCGCCCGCCATGGTCAGAAAAATCCACAGCGTCAGAAACCGTTCCACGAACCCTAAACGCTTGGGGGGCGCGTGGGTTTGGCCTACACCTGGTCGCGGGCGAATCTGGCTGGGTTTTGCCGGTGTCTGGTTACTCATGGAAGTAGTCCTCTTGGTACTCAACGGGTTTCCGCGCCGATTTTGTTCAGCGCTTCGGCCAGTTCTGGCCCGGACATGGTCTCAACCGGCAAGGCCAGTAGTTGATGAATACGCTTTTCGATGGCGGCATAGGTGGTTTCAAAAGCGGCTTCGACCTCTTCCGGGCTGCCTTGGACATGCGCCGGGTCGGGCAAACCCCAATGGCCACGTATGGCTTTGCCCAAATAAACCGGACAAGCCTCGCCCGCCGCCGAATCGCAGACAGAAATCATGATGTCAATCTGGGCATCTTTGAACTCATCCCAGGACTGGCTGCGGTAACCGTCAGTCGGCAAGCCGTGGCGGGCCAGTGTTGCCAAAGCGTTCTCGTTGACCTTGCCAACCGGATGGCTGCCAGCACTGAGGGCACGAAAATGGCCCGCGCCCAATTGGTTAAGCAGGGCTTCGCCCAGGATGCTGCGGCAGGAGTTGCCGGTGCAGAGGAACAGGACATTGAAGATTTTGTCGGGCATGCCTCAAGTCTCCTCGATATAGGTACAGTCGGTAATCGTGCTGGGCGTACAAGAGGCACCGCTGCAACAGTTCTCGGTCAGAAAACCGATCAACTCGTTCATGGTCTGAAAGTTCGCCGAATAAATGACGTAGCGGCTTTCCTGTCTGGATGACACGAGTTGGGCGTAAGTCAGTTCCTTCATGTGGAAGGACAATGACGAAGGCGGAATGCGCAGCGCTTCGCTGATCCTGCCGGCGGGCAAACCCGCCGGACCCGCTTGGACCAGCAAACGGAATATGGCCAGACGGGAGTCCTGGGCAAGCGCCGCCAGGGCAGTAACAACCGATTTGCTTTCCATAGTTCAAGTATTATTGAAATATAGTCACGATGCAAGCTTCCGTCACAGCTGCGGCACCGCAGGTGAGTCTTGTGAATGCCCTTCTTATCGGCCGAATGTTGGCGGCTCCCCGGACGATTGGGCCGATGGAATGGCGAATCGAGTGTTCAGAGGAACCCGACCGTGCTGCGTGTCTATTCGCATTGGCTATTGACATCCGTCCGCTCGCCTTACAGCATGACATGTGTCACCACACGGCTGGCGTCGCACCCGCCGAAGCCGACAGACCCCGTCGGAGAAACCGCCCCATGGGATTGAGACTCCCAGAAAGTAAGAGACTTCTGCACAACCGATTCCTGCGTCAGTTGTTCGGCAGCGTATTGGACCTGGCTCCCGTCTTGGGTGTGGTTCTTTTCTTTCAGGTTATCGTCATTCACCAGCCAATTCCCGATGTCGGCAGGCTCGTCGGGGGCATGTGCCTCGTGATTCTCGGTCTGACTTTCTTCATTCAGGGTTTGGAGCAGGGACTGTTTCCGATCGGCGAACAGATGGCGCACGCGCTGGCCCGCAAAGGCAGTGTATTCTGGTTGATCGTGTTTGCATTCACCCTGGGCTTCGGCACAACCATTGCGGAGCCCGCCCTGATCGCGGTGGCCGATGAAGCCGCCCGCATCGCCGCCCAAGGCGGCGTCATCCAGAATTCCCGCGAAGCGATGACGAATTATGCCCTGGGCCTGCGGATGACCGTCGCCCTGTCGGTGGGGTTCGCTATCGTCGTGGGCGTCATCCGCATCCTCAAAGGGTGGCCGCTCCATTATGTGATCATCGCCGGGTACATCGGCGTCGTCCTCATGACGCTGGTGGCGCCGCCGGAAATCATCGGGCTCGCGTATGACTCCGGTGGCGTCACCACCTCGACCATCACCGTTCCGCTGGTGACGGCACTGGGGGTCGGCTTGTCCTCCTCGATCAGGGGCCGCAGTCCGATGGTGGATGGCTTTGGCCTGATCGCCTTTGCATCCCTGACCCCAATGATCTTCGTGATGGCTTATGGACTCCTGATATGAAAGAGTGGGCGTTAGGGTTCGCTGACGCCTTGCTGGAAACCCTCCGCGACGTGGCGCCGATCGCCGCCGTCGTTCTGGTTTTCCAGCTGCTGGTGTTTCGCAAACCCTTTTCCAATCCGCACCGCTTATTCGTCGGTTTTTTTTATGTCATCCTGGGCATCACGCTGTTTCTCGAAGGCCTCGAGATGGCGCTGTTTCCGCTGGGCGATCTGATGGCCCAGCAATTGACGGCGCCAGACTTCATCGGTGCAACCGGTACCGAAATTCAAGTTGACTGGCGGGCCTATTTCTGGGTTTATCTTTTTGCTGCCAGCATCGGCTTTGCGACGACTCTTGCCGAGCCAGCGCTCATCGCAGTGGCCATCAAGGCGTCGGATATATCCGGTGGGGCCATCAGCGCGTGGGGTCTGCGCCTGGCCGTTTCCGTGGGGGTGTCGATCGGCCTTGCGTTGGGCGCGTATCGTATCGTCACCGGCACCAGCCTTTACGCATACATCGTTGCGGGCTACGTGATCGTGATGATTCAGACCGCGTTTGCGCCGAAGGTGATCATTGGTCTCGCCTACGATTCGGGGGGAGTCACCACGTCCACCGTGACTGTTCCGGTGGTGACCGCCTTGGGACTGGGACTCGCCTCGACCGTCCCCGGCCGCAATCCGCTACTGGACGGTTTCGGTCTGATTGCCTTTGCCAGCGTGTTTCCTATAATCACCGTCCTCGGCTACGCGCAGATCGCCGAATGGTGGAGTCGATGCGCCGAGCGGTGGTCCAACAATAAGTGAGAGCGTCATGCGTTTCAAATTGATCATCACCTTGGTCGAAGATGATAAAACCGATGAAATCCTGGCGACGGCGCGCAAGCAGGGCGCCACCGGTGCTACGGTCATCAATCATGCCCGGGGCGAAGGCATCAAGAAGTCGAAAACATTCTTCGGCCTGACTTTGGAATCGCAGCGCGACGTCGTCCTGCTGCTGGTCGAAGAGCATTTGAGCCGGCCGATCCTTGAAGCCATCGCCCAGGTTGGCAGGTTCGATGAGTCACCCGGAACCGGTATCGCCTTTCAGATCGATGTGGAGGATGCTCTGGGTGTCAGGCACCAGATGGAAAAACTCACGCCTATCGTTGAGGAGGAAATATGACGGACAAGAAGCGGATTATTCGGGTGCGTGATGTCATGAGGACCGATTTCACGATGATTGACGGTGTCGCGACGGTCAGCGATGCGTTGAAAAAGATGAAGTCGATCAAGACATCCGTTTTGGTGGTCAACAAGCGTCACGAAGATGACGAATACGGCCTCATCAATGCCGGCGACATTGCGCGGCACGTGCTCGCGAAGGATCGGGCACCGGATCGCGTCAACGTCTATGAAATCATGGCCAAGCCGGTGATATCGGTTCATCCCGAGATGGATATCCGTTACTGTTCGCGGCTGTTCGCCAACTATAACCTTATTCGCGCTCCCGTTCTGGAAGACCGTAAGCTGGTGGGTACCGTCAGCCCCAATGCCCTCGTGCTGGATGGGCTGTTTCTGCTGGTCTAAAGCGTCGCCACTCCGGCCGGCCCGGGCTAATCCCAGCGTACTCGTATGCCGGCCCAGCCTCCGATTGGTGCGCCAGGTCCAAGGAAGCGCTCGGGGGTGCCGCCATCCGGCGCACCACTAAAGAAATTCCGGTTCACGACCCCGAAGTTTTCATATTTCGTATCGAAAACGTTGTTCGCCGAGGCGAAAATCTCCACGTGATGGTGGATTTGGTAGCGTGAATGGAGATTGACGACCACGTACTCGGGTACGGGCGGAAGTGCGTTCTGATCATCGCCGCGAAGATATTGACTGGAGGCATATTGAAGATCACCGCCGAGAAACCAGCCAGTCAGCAATTCATATTCCGCGCCCAGCTTCACCAGCTGCTGCGGAATGCCAGGAATGCGGTCGCCCGGCTGGATCGTCTCGGGACCGAGGGCGTTTTGCAACGTGGCGTGGGTCTCGTAGGTCGCCTGCACGAAACTGTAGTTGGCATACCAGTTGAAGGCGCCTAAATCGCCTTGCAGGCCGATTTCCGCACCCTGCCGCAGGGTCTTGCCCACGTTCTGAAAAAAACCGCGTGTCAAACCGCCGCCGACATGGGTGAACAGGATGTCATTGCTCAGTTCCGTGCGATACAGCGCTGTGGTCCAGCGCACGTACTCGCTAAACTTGCCGCGCAAGCCCACTTCCCAGGTGTTCGACACGACCGGCTTCAATGGCGGATCGGCGATGAAGCTGTTGGGCAGGGAACACGGCGCCTCGGGATCGGCACAGGTCAGTTCCACCGGGGTAGGCACGCGGAAGCCTTCGTTGTAATTGGTGTAAAAGGTCAGGTCCTTGACCAGGCCTTCCTGCACGGACAGGGCCTCCAGCGGCTGCAGTGTAAAACCCGCCGAGGGGTTCAGCCGGTTGAAGGTATGATGACCGTCCAAAGATGTCCGTCCGCCGTCTTCTTCATCAGTCCCGTAACCCGAGAGGTCGATTTCCGCCTGATTCCAGCGCGCCGATGCATTGAGGTGTAACCAGGGCGTAACGGACAGGGTGTCGGTGGCAAAGATGCCAACGTAATCGTTGGTCGCCTTGGCCCGGGTGATGGGCTCCGGATCTTCGAGCGCCTGGGTGCCGCGCGATGAGGTAAAGGCAGCCTCCTGTTCGGACTGTTTGAAATCGGTATGTCCGTAGTCGTAACTGGTGCCGAAGGTAAACTTATTGTTTCGTTCGAACAGCTGGCCCAGATAGCTCAGCTGGACCTGCACGCCGGTGCCTGTTTCGTCACTGCGCGACTGGCGATTGACTGCCGAGGGCTCCAGTTCGCCTTCCTCGTCGAGGCATTCGCCATAGGTGCTGAATTGCTCGCAGTCCTCGCCTACATCGCCGTTGAAGGTGTCGATGGTATTTCCCCGGTAGTAGGCATTGCCCGCCAACATCCAATTGGGCGTGAACTGGTGACTGGCCCGCAGATTGAAAAAATGCAGCTCGGGCTCGGTCACGTCAGGGTAGGTATAAACGGCAGAACGATCGCTGCTCAGCATACTCTCCGGTAGTGGCCCATTGCCGGTTAGCTTGTTCTTGGCGAAGGTATAGGTCAGGTCGATGTCGGTGGCGTCGTTCTCCCACCCGACCTTAGTGAAGAACTGATGCACGTTGCTGTGGGAATGATCGCGCCACCCGTCTTGCTCAAAAATGTTGCCGGTCAGGAACCAGTCGAACTGGTCCTTGGACCCGCCGTGCTCGAATTCGAAGGCCTTGCGCCCGAAGGAGCCGCCATAGATTTCCCCTCGCGTGCCGGGATGGCTGAAGCCGCTCTTGGTTCGCACCGACAGGGCGCCGCCCAGGGTGTTGAGTCCGAACAAAGGGTTGGAGCCGGGGATCAGGTCGATGTTGGCGATCGCCGACTGGGGAATCAGGTCCCAATTGACCGTGTCACCGAATGGCTCGTTGATGCGGACGCCATCCTGGTAGACCGATAGGCCGATCGGCGTGCCGAGCAGCGGCGAGGCGTTGAAGCCGCGGTAAGTGACGTCCGGTTGAAACGGATTGTTCTGCACATCGTTGACATTCACGCTGTTGAGATTGCGGTTCATGAACCGTGGCAGATTCAAGGATTCCTGGCGCTCCATGGCCTCGTCCTCAACCGACTGCACGTTCCCCGGCACCTCGCTCAAGGGCATGCCCAGGCTGGGTAGCGGCGTGATGCCCACCACCTCGACCTCGGGGAGTTCCAAGGCCTTGGCCGGACTCTGCGAACGCTGGTCCTCCGCGCATGCGGGGGCAACCGCGAGGATGCCGAACGTCAGCAACGGTAACGCCGTGTTCACGGCTGCCGCCCCCAACCCGGGGGATCGGCTTTTCTTGGTGCTCTGGTTCATCGTTTAGCTGTTTGTGGCTGGAACATATTCGATGACGCGCGGTCCCGCACGCTCAAAACAGCTGCATAATAGAGAAACCATCTCGCAAAACCTATGGGAACTTTTCCTTTTTTCGGGGCTCGTAGCACTCGTTGACGTTGGACTACCTTTCGGTTGCGCCGGCACGCCCGATATTTTCGCAGCATTTCGTGCGACCGCTGCCGCGTTCCCGGGGAGTCAGTAAAGTGCCTTATCTTGCTGAGTACGCCATCCCGTTCAAGACATGCTCACCACCACCGACCATCGCCGCGACAGCGCCGGCCTGACTTACGTTTATCCCGTTCTTTCCCGGCGCAGCGGGGGCCTGTCCATCGGCATTAACCTTAACCCTAACAATGCCTGCAACTGGCGCTGCATTTACTGCCAGGTGCCGGACCTCCAGCGGGGGAGCGCGCCGGAGACGGATTTGGGGCTCCTGCGGTCCGAACTGCAAGGTTTCATCGAGAACGTGTTGAATGGGGATTTTTGCGAGCGTTTTGAAGTACCGGCCGATCAGCGCCTGATTCGGGACATCGCGATTTCCGGCAACGGCGAGCCGACCAGCGCGGCGTTGTTCGACCGGGTGGTCGATCTGATCGGCGAGGTCTGTGGTGATGTCGGGTTGGGTGGCAAGATCAAGCTGGTATTGATTACCAACGGCAGTCTCGTGTATCGCGAAACCGTGCAACGAGGGTTCCAGCGCTGGAGCGGACTGGGCGGCGTAGTCTGGTTCAAGCTGGATAGCGCGACGGGGGAGGGCATTCGACGCATAAATGGCGTCAGCCTATCCCCGGAGAGCGTCCTGAACCATCTGGAAATCGCCGCCCGCTGCTGCCCCGTCTGGATTCAAACCTGCCTGTTCAGCCTGGACGGTCAGCCGCCCTCGCCGCAGGAACGCAGCGCCTATCTGGCATTTCTGGTCCGGGTGCTGAACCGCAAGATCGCCGTCCGGGGAGTATTGCTTTATGGGCTGGCGCGGCCTTCGCTGCAACCCGAGGCGCCGCGGCTCGGCGCATTGCCGCCGGGGTGGATGGCGGCGTTGGCGGAAGACATTCGCCGGATCGGGCTCGAAGCGAGGTTGAGTCCTTAATTACTCGTCCTTCATCGCCTGCATGGACCACACCGCCGTGGCATATAACAGCAAGGCCAGCACGAGGACCACGGTCTGGCCGAGATGAATGGCCAGAAGCGTGGCGAGGATCGCGGCGATCACCGAGGCGCAGCCATTGATGCCCCAGACCCAGGGGATCAGCCCGGCGGATGACTGGGCCAGGAGAGAGAGGCCCAGCGGAAACGGCATGCCCATGAAAAACGCGATCGGGGCGATCAAGGCGAGGACCAAGACGATTTTCACCGGGGCAGGAAGGCCCATTGAAGCGTTGAATAGATGCGGCAGCAGGATCAGATAAACCAGGGACACCACGCCGATGACGCCCACTGCCCGGGCGACCTGGGGGAGCGAGTGCTGCGGCTTGATCCGGGCGGTGAAAGCACTGCCTATCCCGGCGAACAACAGAAATCCCGCCAACACCACCGGGATGGCGTAAAGCGGATGGGCCAGGTAGAGAATGAATTTCTGGATATAGACTATTTCCGTGAACATGAAGGCAAGGCCGATGGCAAAAAAATAGATCGCCGCTCGCTTTCGCCGGGCGGGATGACCAGCCTCACCGGAGGTTGTCGGCAACGCCTTGAGGGGTGCCAGGATCAGCAGGACGCTGATGAGAGTGGCCTGGATCAGGGTCGCGATCAGGCTCAAATAGCCCATGTCCAGCATCGATAGCCCACCGGCACCGCGGCGTTCCAACAATTCCGGCAGTAGCGGCCACTTGAAGAAAAGGAAGAAGTAAGGCTTGTCGTCCGTTGCAGGTTCGACGTTAAACTTGTAGCGGGCGAGGAACGACGGCCGATCGGCCCCTAACAGGGAGCTGGCCGCCTGGAAGAAATATGGCTCCTTGAGGATATTGTGGACATTGGTTTCCTCCGCCTTGACGCCGGGATGCCAGACGACATCGAAGGAACGTTCGGCACAGAATGTCTGCAGGGCGGCAATCTCCGCGGGGCTGAACTCGCCGTTCCTGACCAGCAGCGTGCTGGTCTGCCAGCTCCGTATCCAGGCCAGTCGTTGCCCCGGGTTGGTGACGCCATTGCGTTCCAGTGCTGCAACCGCCGTCGCGAACAGTTTCACGTCGTCACGCGGCGGCAACCTGATCCAGCGGGTGATGGCCAGCATGCCACCGGGCGTCAGGTGCGCGAGATAGTCCTGGAGGGCCTCGACCGTGTAGACATAACTCTCGTTCAGCGCATACAGACCCGCCGAGGAGGCGTTGAACGCGTCGAGCAGGGCTAGCTGGATCAGGTCGTAGCGCACTTTCGAGCCCGCGACGAAGCCGCGGGCTTCATCCACATGGACCCGAACCTTGGGATTTTCGTAAACCCGTCCGGCGAATTCCGCGTAGTCATGTCGCACCAGATCGACCATCTGGGCGTTGAGCTCCACGGCGTCGACCAGGTCCGCCTTGTGATAAAGCGCCTGCAAGACCTCGCTGCCGCCGCCCGCGCCCAAAACCAGGACATGGGGTTTGCTGGGCAACAGATGATAAGGCAGGGCTGAAGGGGTGAAGTCCAGAAAGGACAGCGTGTTGATATCTCCCGCATAGCGGTTGATGACGTTCATGCCATCGCCGTCCGTGAAAACGGCCAACTGTTCAGGAATATCCCCCCGGCTATTCAAGCTAAGCCCCGGCGCGTGGCGGAAGGGGATGGTGGGGCTCTTCACGACCGTCAGCAGGCCCAATGGACTCGAGCGCTCGGCGAGCCGGGAGGTGCCAATAACGTGCATCGTCTGGGCAAGCCCCTTGTATTCCACCGGCTTCAATTCCGCGCCGGTGAACTGAAAGCCGAGCCAAAGCACGGGGGCAGATGCAACGAGGAGAGCTCCCCACCAACGCGGAGCACCTCCCAGGCTGTGCCAGCCCAGGGCGGCTGCGATGAGTCCCATGCCGCCGACCAGGCACAGAGCGTTGAGGGGGAATGCCAGGAACAGCACCAGGACCACGCCCAGCGCGCCCATGCCGCTGCCCAAGAGATCCGCCGCATAGATCCGGCCCAAATCGTCCCGGAAATATTGAAAGGCTAGGCCGACGCAGTTGGCGGCGAAGAAAAACGGCGGAATCAGGAGTAGGTAAATCATCATCAGGCGTCGCCACTCCGCCAGACTCCAGAGAATTTCCAGGGCGTTGAAGGAAACCGCCTGGGCAGCGAGAAAACAGACTGCCGAGCTGAGCCCGAAGAGAGCCGCGTTGGCGACAAATGCTGCGGTAAAGCGTGGGCTCAGATAGGAGCGGGTCAAAGCAAGAAATGTTCCGCTCGCTCCATAGCCGAGCAGCGCCAGACTGATCATCATGTAGGCGAAGTGATGCCACTGGACGATGGAAAACAGTCGCATCAACAGAATCTCGTAGGCCAGCGCACTGGCGGAGATCAGGGCAACGGCGAAGAGAAACAGCGAGGGCGGTTTTTCCCCGGTCATGGCGCTGCCTAATGACTGCCGGTCAGCGGCACGAATTGTACCGGCAACATCTCGCGCATGCTGATCTTGCCGTCCTGGGCCTTTTCCACCAGCACCAGATATTGGGTCATGAAACGGCCGCCAATCGGAATCACCATGCGGCCGCCCGGTTTCAGCTGTTCGACGAGGGGCGGGGGAATTTGCATGGGCGCGGCCGTGACGATGATCGCATCGAAGGGCGCGTGCTCCTTCCACCCGAAATAGCCGTCACCGATTTTCGCCTCGATCTGCGCGTAACCGAGACGTTTCAGGCGCTCGCTTGCTTCCTTCGCCAGTTCCGGCACGATTTCGATGGTGAAAACACGCTTGACCAGTTCGGCCAGGATCGCCGCCTGATAACCCGAACCCGTGCCGATCTCCAGCACCGAGTCGCCGGGCTTGAGGCGCAGCAGGTCGGTCATCAGTGCAACGATGAAGGGCTGGGAGATGGTCTGCCCGTAGCCGATGGGCAGCGGGCGGTTCGCGTAGGCGACAGACTGCAAATCCTGACTTACAAACTTTTCCCGGGCAACCTTGTTCATGGCTGCCAGCGTGGTGGCGTCGAGTTCCTTCTTGCCAAGTTCGTCGCTGGCCCAATGGGTCTCCTGACGGATTTCATCGACCATCGCCTGCCGCTGCGCGGCATAGTCCACATCGGCCTGCAGCGCAGCGGGAAAGAATCCAAGCCAGAACAGCAGGAAGGGCAAGATCGGTTTGCGGAAGCTGGCGGAAGATGTGATGAGCATGGCAGACTCCTAGCGTGCACCGCGCGAATCGCGCGTTGTGCATTTAAACTCATTGTACTCTGGTCCGATGGGTCCCGGCCAATCCGGGGGCAGGGGGGAATTGCGCCGGTGTCTGCCTTACTCCGGTCCAACCTCTCAATGTCGCTGCTTTCGCGAACCCAGAAATGGGTGACAGCGGGCTCGTGCAGGTGCTGATGCCTCACGCCGAGAAGTTGACCCTTGCAGAACTGAGCAAGTTATGCACGTATTTTTATCCACAAAGCCACGCGATCTCTAACTCACTATGCCGATAGCTATCGATGTTCTGGTGGTCAATGCCAATCCGCTCCTGAACTTGGTTCTTGCCGGTGAATTCACGCCGGGTGCCGTCAACCGGGTCCCGACCCTGACAATGGTCGCCGAAGGCAAGGGCGCGAATGTGGCGCGGATTCTGGCCCGACACGGCCATCGCGTGGCCCTGACCGGCTTCGCGGGTGGACATAGCGGCGCTTGGCTGCGCGAGCTGATGCGGGGTGAAGGCGTGCAGGATGCCTGCATCGAAACCGCCGCCCCCTTGCGGGTGGGCTTCATGGCCTCGGGCCGCAACGCGGATCACCCCACCACGGTATTCCCCAGCGGCTTCCCGGTGACCCGGGAGGAATGCCAGGCCTTACTGGATCAGGTGGATGCGCTCTCAGGTTCAGTCCGCCTGGTTATCGCGAGCGGCTCGGTCCCGAACCCGGTGGCGGACGATCTGTATGTAAACATGTTGGCGCTCTGTGCGCGCCACTCGGTGCCCTGCTGGCTGGACGCCTACGGCCAGGCCATGAAGCGGGCACTGGCCGGGCCCGTGACGCCAGGTCTGGCCAAGCCCAACCGTCAGGAACTGGCAACGAGCAATCAGTGGGCACGGGTGGAAGAACTCCATATCACCGATGGTGGAGGTCCCATCGAGGTTCGCAGTCAACGCGAAGGCTGCTGGCGGGTGATCCCTCCCACCATCCGGCAGGTCAATCCGGTCGGTTCCGGCGACTGCTACGTGGCTGGCCTGGCGCATGGTTGGCTATGCGGCTTAGCCCTCGAGGATCGTGTGTGCTATGCCGCCGCTGCCGGCGCAGCCAATGCCCTGAGGCAGGACGTGGCGATGATCGCACCCCACGAGGTGACACCTCTGCTAGAACGGATCACGGCGGAACGGCTCTAATGCGTCCATGACTAATATTTTCAAGCGTTCGCTCATGGCGCCTCAGCAAAGTCATAGACGAGGACTTTGTTCACCAGCGGCTTCAGTTTTGCTTCGAGGACTTTGCCATGGTCTGGATGCTGCAAATACGCATCGAGCGCCTGAGCATTTTCGAAGGTGGCTACGATGCCTACATCATAGGAACTATCAACAACGTCCCGCCCACCGGGCAAAGCCGTTCCGACCTGGTAACGCCACACCATGGGCAGTTTCGACAGCGACCTCGTGGCCTCGATGTATTGCTCCCGGGCTGTCGGGTTTCCGTGATCTTTGAGCCATACGATTACGACATGGTGCACGCGCCCGGAAGCCGAGCTGAGGACTTCAGCCGAACTAGCGGCGGCGAACAACGAAGCCGACAACAGGATGGTCAATGCGAGAACGCGTTTCATGGAATTCTCCTTCGTTCAGTTGATTACACCTGGCCCCGGCTGCTCAGAATCACGATGCAAGCAATGACCGGTTCACCTTGGAAGTGTTGTGAAGCGCACGCAAACCCGAGCAGATGAGCCGAAGATGACACTATATGGGAGAATTGAGCTGGCTAACAACAATGGCGTGATTGCGTTGCCGGGTGAAGAAGTTGTGCCGGTATGTTGGCGTGAGCAAACGGCTACTCCGCGCCTGTTGGCTGGTTAAGCCGCTGTGTTGAGGCCCGTATTGCCTCTTGCCCAGCATGTCGCCGTGATCAACGGTCACCGATGTCCGGTCCTTCGCAGCCAATTCCGTTACCCAGCCGATCATAGGCCTGACAATCCTCCATTGGATGAGCATTTCTGCGGTCGTAAGCCATCCAGGCCAAAGCGAATACCAGGACGGCCCAAGCAATGATGTCTCGTCTGTTCATGCCGTAATCTCGCGAGGTGATGCGCTGAATATGCTGAATATGCTGACCGAAATCTTTCGCTTGGCCCAGCCAAAGGGAAATTCCTTCGCTGACGGACCGAGACCCGGCCATCCACCGGCGGCGCTTCCAGGCGGTGGCGGATTTTCTGCGCCGATGAACCCGCTTGCGGCGCTTCTGCTTGGGCTCCTCCTGCTGGGCTCCGGCTGTGCGGGACCGACGAAATCCCCTCCTGCTTCCGCCGCAGGTGAGTATTTCGCGTCGATCTATGTGGTCAACCACGGCAAGCACACCGGCCTCACGCTCAGGCGGGGGGATATCCCCCCTGGGCTTTGGCCGGAAAGCGGGGATTTTGCCGGCGCGGACTATGTTGAACTGGGGTGGGGCGACTGGGACTACTACCAGGCGGATGAGCCGGGCCTCTGGGTGACCCTGAAAGCCGCCCTCTGGCCCACCGCCAGCGTGCTGCACGTAGCCGGTATCAGGGGATCGGTCGCCGATTGGTTGGCCGGCTATGAAGTTGTCCGATTCGATCTCACCAGAAGCGCTTTCGGCAGGCTCGCGGATTACATCCATCGCAGCGTTGACAGGCACGGGGCGGCAAGAGTCGAGCCGCTGGACCCGGGGCATGTCGGGGACAGCCACTTTTACCCCGCCCGCGGAAAATTCCACCTCTTCAACACCTGCAACGGCTGGACGGCGCGGGCGCTGGAGGCGGCGGGCTACCCGATGGGGCTGTTCCGGCCGGTCACGGCGGATCAGTTGATGGCGAAAGCGGGCAGGTTTGGCGTGATCGTCACGCCGGGTGCACGCTTGAACGTCCAACCGCTCGGTGATGGTTCATAATGCGAGGCTACCCGGTGGACGAGCGCCCACGTGGATGACCTTGTGATTGGCTTATGCGATCGTTAGGCCGCTCCGCCATGGCCGCCAGACTTCGGGCGCTCCGAGCCGACATTACCACACTCTCGGTGGAAACCATCGTCAACGCAGCGAACGCTTCACTCCTTGGTGGCGGTGGTGTAGACGGTGCGATCCATCGTGCCGCGGGCCCCGAGTTGCTGCAGGAGTGCCGCCTCCTGGGCGGGTGCAAGACCGGCGACGCCAAGCTCACCAAGGGCTATCGGTTGCCCGCCAAGTTCGTCATTCACACGGTTGGTCCAGTCTGGCGCGGCGGCGATCACGGCGAACCGGAACTCCTCGCTTCATGCTATCGGCGCGCCATCGAAGTCGCAGCCCAGAATGGTGCGGTCTCGGTCGCGTTCCCGAGCATCAGCACGGGCATTTACGGATATCCGATCGAACGCGCAGCCAAGGTTGCGGTGAGCACGGTCCGCTTGTCCCTCGCACAATTCGACGCTGTTCAAGCGGTCATCTTCTGCTGCTTCTCCGCCGGCGACCTCGCGGCTTATGAAGGTATTCTCAGTGAAACCGCGGTCTAGTAGACCGTTTCAGCAAGCTGTTTACTTTAATTCTGTCATTTCGAACGGCGTGAGAAACCTTTGAGAAACCTTATAGAAGTAAGGTCGGCATGGATTTCTCCCTTTGGTCGAAATGACAAGCTTTTGCTGAAACGCACTACTTAGGATGTAGCCCTGATTTTAAAATGTTGCCAGAAACGCCCAGCGCAACAACCGGCCACCGCGGGCTTACGCACATCAGCCTTCAATTC
>Ga0209254_10003298_pt1 | contig 14726 bp, 13 predicted proteins | sample FrelakmetDIP11DI_FD_187148 | JGI IMG/M metagenome (GOLD analysis project Ga0209254, IMG submission 187148) | Freshwater lake sediment microbial communities from the University of Notre Dame, USA, for methane emissions studies - DIP11 DI (SPAdes)... | ecosystem: Environmental > Aquatic >...
TAATAGAACTACCAAACTTCCTAAGAATCCGATAAAAGTGAGCATATCTGGTTTAATCCAAGAAGGAATACGCTGAACCAAAAAAACAAGAGTCTTTTGTTCAAATTTTCTTAACAGATTGGTTCTTACCCTGTCATTTGAAATGATTTTAAGAATTTCTGCTTCTTCCTGATTAAGTATGGATTTCATATTATAGAGTTAATGTAATAATTGCTTAATTCAATTCCTGATTCCTCTCTTTTATTGTAAATCGTAAGCTTATAATATACTGGCAAAAGATAAATTTAATATGTTGTTGAGAGAATATGTTGAAAATCGCAACTTCCCCGAAAAGAATATCAACATAAAATCTTCACCGTGAAGAGTAGATAAAAGGATAATACCGCTCTATCAAATATAAGAAAACCTCATATTTGAAACAAAAATACTTTACTCGAATAGGAAACCATTTTCTAAATTGCAGATCAAAACAGTAATATGGGAAATAGACCTAAACTCATTTACAATGCTGGGCACTTTGCTCATTATTATGGAATGCCAGATGAAAGTATTTATATCATTTATTCCGTCCCTTATAAAACGCCCACTGGCAGACCGGGAAGTAAGTTTGTAATAGCAAGACTAAAAGAATTTTCCTATGATTATAAGAATGAAATTTTATTTGAACTAAAGAATGATGAAAAGACACAGACGCTTAATTATATAGTTGTTGATAGGTGTAATCAAAGAATTGAAATAATAAAGACTTCCAAAAAAGTCAGAACTTTTGTTGAGACAGTGCCTGGAAAAGCCAGTACCTTTGACCACTCCACGCCGGAGAAAATTGACCATCCTTGGCCGGAATTAAATGCTTGTTATTTAAACATCTATGATAATTGCACTTTGACCGGCCAGATGTGGTCAGCACTTCCGGCTTTTCCGGTTATTATTTTGATAATAGCATTTCTATTTCTGAAATCAATTCATTAGCAGGTTCTATCAAATCCAAAACATCTTCCTTCCTGAAGTCAATATAGTCATCGTAATCTCCTGTTTGTCTCATATCAAAAATGTCAGTATAAAACTTGCCTGAGTCCTTATCAATAAGTCCTGATTTAATAAAATGTAATCCAAACATCTGTCTTACTCCTGAGTGAGTCTGAGCCTTAATGTCTTTATCAATGAGCAGGGCAATTACGGCATAATAACAAGCGTAGTATAGTCTGTTAACAGCAGTATTCCATAATTTATTTTCCACATGCAAGCCAACTTCATTAAATGTTTCTCTTGCTTTTGTAATCCTGTATTTTACTAACTCCTGCCGCTCTCCCTGATTCATAAGATTCTACCCTCCCTTGCAACATTTTCATAAAATGGGGTATTCTTGTGTCTGATTTCCCAATCCTTTTTGGAAAAGATCAAGGGACTTATTATAGTTCCTGTATCAAATTCAATTTCATATAATGGATATTTTATCCTTTTCTGATCAAATCGTGAAATTATATCTTTATCGACAAGAACTAACAGGTCCAAATCGGAATCATCCCGATAATCATCTCTCGCATAAGAACCATACAAAATCAATACTGCATTGGGTTCAGTTTTACTTACAGATTTTTTGATCAGTTGTAATATATGGCTTTTATCTTTCATACAGCAAATTTACAATTTTCTGGGGAACCATCGTAACAAATTCTTGTCCAATCATAATCACTTTTAAATCATAATCAATGGGAAATTTATAAAGTTCTGTTAAAAAAATCTTGCCAGGTTTCTTGCCAGGTTTTGGGGATAACAGGTATTAAATAATGGAAATATAACGATTTTGTCATTATAACTTACCATTGATAATCAGGATGTTAAGATAAGATTATTATATTCTCGTCTTCTTCTGGATCAGAAGGCCAGCGCTGCAGTCTGTCACCTCGGGGAAATGATCCATCGGATCATTTCTTTTCCCTCGGTCCGGTTCGAGACCTGCTTTGCCCTGCGAAACGAAGTGAAGCAGGGACGGGACAACAAAGAGTGAGAGCGGGAGCGAGAGCGAGCGCCTCACTCTTTTTGTTCTCACTCTCGCTCTCACACTCACACTTTGCCATATCTTGTCAGGTTTTTGGGATAACAGGAATGAGGGATGAGGGATGGAGAATTTAACCTCACGCCTCCCTACTCACACCTCATTCCTTTTTAAGCAGGTGATTTTTTCATTCTTGCCAGGTTCTTGCCAGGTTTTGGGGGATTTTAAGATAATTCGTTTAAAAATAAACACAGGATAGTGATAATTTCCACCGTTCTTATCAGAAGATCCAATCTGAAATCATTCAATAATGTTAAGTCTTCTTAATACCTCCCCATTTAAGGAGAAGCATCTCTGGTTGTTTGATACCAGCTCCTGATAGCCGATATCCATAGTCCTTTGTGATTTACATTTGTTCACATTTCTATCATCATTACAACAGTTAAGCACTTAGTGTTGAAGGCGTGTACGCCCTTCGCTGCTTCGCGCTAATGACGAACCTTAATCTCGTAAACAGCGAACAGAGACGCCATCTTCCTTATAGCCGAGGTCTCTTGTTACACTGGAGTCATAGTTGCCTATACCCCGACCCCAGGCATATGAGGTAGATTCCTCCATAGAACTCCACCAGTAAACATAGAAGCCAATGTCGTAGTACGCTCCATAATAGTAACGGTAGCCACTCGGAATCGCTGTAAAACCGCTGCTGTTGTTACTTTCTTGGTCGTTGCCAACTGTGCCTGATGTTAAATATGTAGTCCATCCCGATGTTGCTGCCATGGATTTGGCAATGTCGCTTCCACTGCCCCCATAACCATAACCATTGTTTGTGAGGTAATCTGTTAATTTTGTCCACTCTACATCACTTGGGACATGCCAGCCAGTGGGGCAAACATTTCGGCTGTCAGTTACTGCATACCAAGTATATAATCTGCCATAAGTTGCTACATTACTCTCATTGCCATTATATGCCCATTGGTATTTTGGAGTATTTTCTCCAGATATATCCAATGTTGCAGGTGTTGTAGTTCCAATAAAATCACCATTTCGGTACTTGGTTGTTTTAAGATTTTCTTTCATCCATACCTGAGTACCAATAGTTACGGCGTTATAAATATTGCCATCTACATCAGTTGCAGTAGTGATAAATGTCACATCACTTCCATAAGTTGTTCCAAGAGAGTTTACAGCTTTAATTCTGTAAAGATAGGTTGTACCTGAAGTCAAACCTGTAATTTCCGCACTGACATTTGTATCCGTATTACCTGTGACAGGACTTTGTGTTGCTGTTACAGTACTACCATAACTTGTAGTTGTACCATATTCAAATGTCACTGTTGTAGATAACCCATAGGCATTGATTATACCGTTTAATATTGCCCCATTTGCTAATACCTTTGAAGCTGGTTGAGTTATGCATGAAGGCGCTTGTCCTGATGTTGAAATTATTATATCAGCTCCATAAGCAGTGCCAACTGAATTGGTTGCATATGCTCGTATATGATAAGTCGTTCCAGGAGTTAATCCACTTAAACTACTTACGAACTGACCAGTTCCTGTTCCATCAGTAGTTTTTGAATCTGAAGTCGAAGGATTGGCTGTTGTGCTCCAACATACTCCTCTGGCCGTTACAGATGCACCACCATCAGATGTTATATTCCCTCCAGAAACAACACTGGTCGGTGTAATTGCACTTGTCGCTGTTGTCGCAATGGTAGAAAGCGTAGGGGGAGGAGAATCTTTCTGACAGGAGTTGATTAGAAAAATTACTAGTGAACATAGGGTCACTCCTGAAATTCTAAATATCTTTTTCATTTCCGATCAGGTTAAAATATATTTCTTAAAATATGTAATTTACCAAAGTTAATAGCTGATTAATACAAACGTGTTGTACGATTGAAAATTAAATGAAAAAGTTAATAATTATCAACGAATAAATTACGCATAATACTGACAAACAGTATATTATAAGTGTCATTCACCATAAATACACTTCAGATATGCAAAATTTAAAGACAAATTTCTAGAAGTTCTTTAACATAACCAAATCGGTTTTTTAAAGCTCTTTTAAATGAATCTGATAACCTTGAAATTCTTAACTCAATTCAACAAAATAAAGATATCAACCCGAACTCCTTATAAAATTAACAATTTTAGAAAAAACCTAAAATGGGGAAAATGTATTAATAAATGAATGTCTTGGAGTAAATTTATGTGTATTCATCAAATCTCTTACTGAAACTTTTGATTTATTCGGAACAGGTGTCAAATCGGGATTATTATCAATTTCACCATCATTTTCCATAAACTCAAAAATCTGGGCATAATTGCCACTTCCATCCTCATAAGTATATTCAGTCCGCTCTTTATATTTGCTAGTTGCTTTTTCAATAAGATAACCATTATTGTCATAGGTATATTCCTCATCCCATTCTTCAACCCATGAAGTTTGATTTTTCCAGTAAGATATCATTTTAGTGATTTTTCCGAGATTATAAGTGTAATTTTTTTTACTTCTTTCAATCCAGTCACCTCCCGATTCTCTTCTAGAATAAACTTGGTCATTAAGTTCATCTCCATTGTATGTGAATGCATATCGGTATTCACTAATTGGCACTTCAGTAGGATAAGAATACATAATCTGTACAAGCTTACCTGAGCTATAAGTAAAGGTATCTTCAGAGTAAAAAATCCAACTGCCATCATAATCATAATATTTTATTGATTCAATTTCCCCATCGGAATTATAAACGAGAGTAGCTTTATATTTATATTCACCGTATGGACCAATGTCATCCATAGTAATCTCAGTTACTTTATTGTCAACAAGTGTAATAATACCTGAGCCATTATCTGAAAAGTCAGGCCCGTCTGATCTAAAGTAGTTATAAGTTATTTTATTCTTATCGGGGTATTCAAAAAGCCATTCTAAATTACCCGAGCTTGATGATAATCTTGAGAGTTTATTTCCAGAATATTCATAAGAAAGTTCATAAGATAATTGATTATCAGAATACCATTTTTCAGAAATAATTCTGCTGTTAACCGCTTCTGCATTAGTATCGCTGCTGTCTTTCTTGCATCCTACTAAAGTAAAAATGACAAGCAATGTTGTTATTAGTTTTATTACTCGGCTTTTCATGGATTAAAAGTTTAAGGTTTTTATTTTAGTAAATTAATAATATTTATTGGTTATGATTATAAATTCAATACCTATACTTGAAAAAGAAAATCCATCTGCATAGGAATTAACCGGATGCATGTAATAGGTTTTACAAAAGAGAGTAAGCCAAACACCGTTGTCTAATTAGGTTGAGGTTCCCTGTATTCTTTGAAATCAAAATCAGGCCCTATTAAGTCAAAATACTCAGTAATCTTACAGTCTTATGCGCAGTCAATATATAGACAAAAAGTTAATTATTTTTGTGGCAAGTAGTTATTTTGACTAATGATAAATATTGCTGGATTAAATTCTATTTTATAAGGATAAAAGTGGTTTCTCAAAATCCCTTAAATACTGTAAATTCAGCACTCATGGTAAAAGCCAGTGCCCTTGATCACCCCACGCCGGAGAAAATTGACCATCCTTGGCCGGAATTAAATGCTTGATATTAAAACATCTATGATAATTGCACTTTGACCGGCCAGATGTGGTCAACACTCCCGGCTTTTCCACATAATCTGTTTACAGCTTTGATTTTTACTTTAAAGTTAAGGAACAATTACTTGCTCCAGACCAATAATCCTGATTAGATATTTCTTTTCGGGGTTGAAAACAAGAAGACCATCATTGAAATATTTGAGTTCACCACCGAACTTATCGGTAATTAGAACTGCACTTGAATCTTTCATGGCAAAAACCATGCTGTCTGTTGAAAAGTATATCCTTTTATTTGTATTATCAACAGCTATCGATTTTAATTCACTGCCTTCAGGTAAGGCAATAATGGATTTTATCTCTTTGTCCTCAAATTTATAACTATAGACAGCATTTTCTGATGCAAACAGAATCGAGTTTGTCATATCTGCTACGGCCCGGATCGGAGCCGGAATGCCAAAAAGTGGGGCAAATAAACCACCTTTGGCAATCACGTAAATCATATTTTTTTCCTGGTCTTTATTACGGTCGTACAGAAACATTCCTTGTTTTCCTGCACTTATTCCCATCCCTTTCCCGGGTAATTTATACAAAGTAGAAAGATTGCCAAGCGAATCGAAAGTGCAAAGCTCATTGTTGCGAATCGTCATTAATAGACTATCAGTAGTAAAAGCATAAGCGCAGATATTGCCTGTAACTTTTTCCCCAAAAGGAACAATACCTCCCCAACCTAACAAATAGAATTGGTCGCTTGTAGAAAGCAGTATAAGCCTGTTAGAAGTAATAGCAACAACCGGAATAAATTTTTCATTGAATTGAATATCGTCAAGCATTTTACTGCTCAGTAATATTTCATATTGCAACGAATCGTCATTGGCCGACATTGGGTGTGTCGTTGACGATCCTATAGAGAAGATAGAAGTCAGGCATAATGTGATAAAGGTTTTATTAATATAATTATGCATTGTTACAATTTTATGTATTCAGTTAATACTTCATATTTCTCATCAGATCTGCCTTTCTGGCCGCATCTGCTGCATCCTTTCCGCTAATGGAACCCCATATTTCCTTGCCACCATTCCCCCATATTTCGTTACCGGCATCGGCTACATTAAAGATGGTATTAAACGACTTGCTGCCTAAATTAGCAAATTTAGCCGGATCAACGCCAGCTTTTGTTGCAACAATAGTTCCCCATTTTTCACTGAGCTTTTCGCCAATTGGTGTTTTAAGATTATTCTCTTCGCCAAATAAAACATTTTTAAAAACCTTCGATTTTGATGGACAATCACCACTTATGCAATTCTCTAAAGGATTAATAATGCCCTCTTCCAATATCGGCGTCCCCAATGATATTACTGCTGCCACCGTTCCCCCTGTTGTTGCCGTAGCCACCAACCCGGCACCAACAATTATTAGATGTTGTTCTTTTTGCAGAAGCTCTTTTGTAAAAAATGGTGCAGTTTCGTACTTAAAATTACTGCCGTCAAGATCATTTTTGGACGTTATTGGTGAAAAATGAGTCCTGAAATATTCTTCTGCATAGGCTTCATTTTGACTTCTCATTACTGGAACTGTTTTATTAATATCATCTAAGCCTTTAAAGGTAAGACTCTTATTATCCAGGGCTTTCGTGCCTATATTCTGTGAGCCATCCAAAAGCTTGTATGAACCCATCATTTTATCATGCTCGGCTTGAGCCTCCTGTTCTTTGATCCTTTGCTGTTCGGCTGCAAATTCTGCTTCTCTTTGTTGCGCTTCTAAATCAGCCCTTTGCTTGGCTTCAATTTCTGCCTGGCTTGGAGTGGGGGAACTGCTGAATAGTGAATTCAACAAACTACCTATTACTGCCCCTGCTACAACATTGTTAAGGTTAGTTGAGGAAGAAGACGAACTATTAATTTTTTGTCCTGACATGTTTTCTAACTGTCCAATTGCAGATTGACCATAAATAGGATTATTACTTGCTATTATTCCACTTATAAGCAGGATAATAAGGCATTTAATTGTACTTTTCATATACAGGATTTTATATAATTACCAAACGTTATTTCTGCATCAATATTTCCCACTCATAAATTTTATCCTGTGCACCACGCGCATCAGCAGCATCCGGCTCAAGCATCAGGTATTTTTTCATATAATAAATAGCGGCTTCAAACTCATTTACCTGGGCCGAGAGCAAAGCTAAATTGGAATAGGCTGCCGGATAAGCCGTTTGATCTGTTTCAATGGCTTTCTTATATAACTCAATGGCTTTATTATACATCTTCTGCTCATTGAAACCGTTGGCCTGAACAATGTATTTTCGTTGCTCTTCCGGAACTGTTGGTTTTACTGCTAATTTGCGGTACTGTGCGGCAGGAAGTTCAAAAAGTATAAGTTGAGCGCTAATTTGATTGTTCTGTTGTTGTTGTTGAATGACCTGTTGTTGTTTTTGAATATACGCCAGGCAGTTTGTCATTTGCATTCCGGTCTCATAATCCATACGGTAATGAAGCGTAAGATTTCCAAGATTCAGCTCGTAACGTATCAGGTAAAATACGCCGTCCTCCCCGGTCATCGAAAGTTTATCAAGTTCAATCGTATAACTCAATAAATCGGAATATTTAATAATCGTTTTTTGATTTTTAAGCATGAGTTCAATTCTATCGTCCAGCACCAGAATATCTTTTGGGTGGGCATAGATATCAGTTGTCCTATCCAAGATTTTGGTTTCCTTTTGTAAAATACCGGCAATGTTTGCTTTTACCTGCCTCATTTCCAGGTCCTGAAAATTTGTCGGATAACATTTTACTGTTTTATACCTTGTCTGTGCATTTGCAATAGTTGCGAAAAGTACTACGGTCAATAATGTCAATAATCGAATCGTTTTCATAGTTGTTTGCATCTTATTTATTTACCTATCGAAATATCCCATTCGTAAATTTTATCCTGCGCGCTTCGTGCATCCGGTGATTCGGGCTCAAGAAGTAAGTATTTTTTCATATAGTAAATGGCTACATCGTATTTCTGTACCTGGGCTGAAAGCAACGCTAAGTTGGAGTATGCTGCTGGATAAGTTGTATGATCCAATTCAATTGCTTTAATGTAATATTCAATTGCCGCATCGTACATCTTCTTTTGATTGAGTGAATTGGCTTGTACGATATATTTTCGTTGCTCTTCTGAAACTGTGGGCTTAACTTTTAATGCACGATAGTGTGCTGCTATTGGTTCAAACTGTGCAATGAGTGAGTCGTACAGTTTACTGTTCGATTGATGTTGAAAGTAAAATAAATAATCTGCTAATTTTTTAAAATCTAAGAAAGAAGTTTCGCTAAAGTTGCGTTGGATGAAGAATTCTAATTTTCCTATCCTTATTTCATAGTTCGAATATGCTTCATAATTTGTTGCAGCAGGGTGCTTAATTTGAATAATCTGAATAGTGTAATTGGATAAGTCCGAAAAATAGAAAGTTATATTTTGTGGGTTAACCGTTATCTCAAATCTATCCTCAAATACAGAAACATCTTTTGGATTACCGTAGCCATTTATATGGATCAATTTAGGATGATTCAAATTTCCGGTTTCTCTTAAAATACGGGTTAAAGTAGTTCTTGCTTCACTCAACTCAACCTGAGGCAGTTTTGGGGAATAAAAAATTTCTTCAGTTTGTGCATATGTAGCAGTTGTGAATAGCACAACTATCAACAATGTCATTATTCGGAAAGTATTCATAGTTCTTAGTATGTTAATTATTTGCCTACTTTAGCTTCCCATAAATAGATTTTATCTTGGGCGCTCCGTGCATCCGTTGATTCAGGTTCGAGCATCAGGTATTTTTTCATATAATAAATGGCTGCGTCAAACTGATTTATCTGAGCTGATAATAATGCCAGATTTAAGTATGCTGCGGGATAGGCCGTTTGATCGACTTTAATGGCTTTTTTGTACAATTCAATTGCTTTGGTGTATAGCTTTTCATCATTGAATCCATTGGCTTGCACAATATATTTCCTTTGTTCTTCTGTAATAGGTGGTTTTACACTCAAAACACGATATTGCTTTGCTATGGGTTCAAAAAGAGTGAGCTCAGAGCTAAATCTTGTTTCGTTAAGATGAAATTGAATAGAAAATAAATCGTCGGCCAATTGCATGATCGGCTCATTATAATAACAGGAAAATGTAAAATTTCCGAGCGATAAGTAGCTCCAGATTACAGAAACAGTCCCATTGTCTTTCTTCACAGTTTTACTTTCGTGGGCTTCAATAATATTGTCGAATAGTAAGTCGGAAAAATAGATTATCGTATTTTGACGTTTAAGCTTACATTCGATTCGATCCTCCAATACCAATATATTACCTGGTTTATCCGACAGATTATTCTTTTGATCATAAATGGTAATATAATTTTTTTTAAAAAGCTCGCCTATATGTGCTCTTATTCTGCTCATTTCTTTACTGCAAGTTAGAAGTTTTAGATAAGAAGGTTTTACTTCGGTCTGTGCATTAGATTTTGCAATAAAAAGCAAAACGAACATCAAAGTCATTAATCGCATGGTTTTCATAATTTTCACTGTATGTATTTGTTCGAAACGAGAAATCATAGTGCCAAATTTGATTTTAGACAAAACTTACAACACTGTTATTTGTAAAATCTGCAAACCGTTCAGGGGCATTAACAGGAGCATTGTTATTAATCAGTTCCAACATAGCCCTCTTTTGCTCGTCCCTGTTATCCTGAAACCTGATTGTCCTGAATTTCGCAGTAAATTTTGTCGGAGATAAGCTCATTATATAACTTCCAAACTGTCCGTAATAGTCATCGGATGCTTCCTGAACGAATTTTCGCCCGGCTTCTGAATAAGCACTTTTTTGTTGGACCCCTGAAGCAGTATATTTGAAATTAACGACTATCTCTCCATTTTCTTTTTTGCATCCTGCGAGAGATAGTAGTATAAGCAAAAAATAAAATGTCATTTCCAAGGCAAAGTAATTTTATTGCATGTCTTCAAACCAAAGTGCGCCGTTTAAGGTCACAATATAAGGTGTTATTAGGTAAAGATATTTCAAATTCTTTCATAATTACATACCAGTTCTTCATTAATGTAATTTCTACGACTTTCTTTTAAGGTCTTTCTAATCTGTAAAGTGAAACCATGACTACTAACCAAATGTGTAAGGTTTTTCTAGGATGAGACAATTTAACCTCACGCCTCACTACTCACACCTCACTCCTTTTTAAGCAGGTGGTTTTTTAATTCTTGCCAGGTTCTTTCCAGGCTTTGGGGGATATGGTTTTAAAATATCGGGAATCCCAAGGTCTTTGCATATCTTGCGACAAAGATTTTCCTTAATGTCGGGGTGACAAGGAACAGTGGATATTTTGCCGTTGCCGATATTCCTTTAGAGAGTATGATTGCTCCCTTCACGGACAAAGGAACAACCATTTTTTTCAAGATACTTAACAAGCTTGTTTCTCTTCATCAAAAAGTGAAAGTCATCGTTTGAGTTATCATCTTATTTCCTTTTCCCTTCCTGCTTCTTGATCTTATATCTTCAAAACCCAGATTCACTGCGTCAGCGAGGTTCTCCTTTGCTTCCTCCAGAGTTTCACCTTGAGTATTGATCCCAGATATCTCCTGCACATAAGCAATAAACCCACCTTCCTCACAAGGTTCAAAAACAGCAGTCATCTCAATGTTTTTCATAATACCACTTTTTACAAAGTTATGATATTATTTACCAAACGGAAATGACTTTCTCTTAGTGTGCCATAATTCACTAAGTGATTGATCCGGCAATTATTTTTTTAAATTCCGGTAAATTCCATAGAGGCTTCCAAGCCGGATCCAGAAGAAGTAATTGAACGGAAAGGAATGAAGGGATAGAGAGCAACAATTTAATTTGTTCCAAAGCCATATCGTATTCCCCTACCATTACATATATCCTTGCCAGGTCCTCAGCTCTTAATACGCCTCTAAAAGCTTCTTTACTTATGGGCATCAGTTCGACACCTATTCTTCCTGCCTCGATAGCTTTTTCTTTTAATCCCAGTCCTGCATAGGCGATTCCTATTGCACTATATAACCTGGGATCGTCAGAGTCTTTCTGAATTTTTGATTCGAGGGAAATACGGGATGAATTGAAAGATTCAGATGCTTTTTCCGGCAAATTCAGAAGAACATATACTCTTGCATAAAGTAAGGATTTGAGATTAATATAAAACTGACTTTCAATAATATCATAATCTTTTAAAGATAGTTCAGTTAATGCGTCCTGATATCGGCCATCATATAAATCCAATAAAACTTTCCTTTCAAATATCCTTGGATCCCTGATATCTTCATTGATCTTATAAGCTTCTTCAATAGTTGCTCTTGACTCTGAAGTATTTCCTTTCCATTTCAGGTACATGAAACTCTCCTGCCAAAAAGCTTCAATAAACGTTGGATTTAGAGAAATAGTCCTCTTGAAATATTTTTCAGCTTCCAGATATTCGTCTAATAAAGAGAAAGTTACTGATAAACTATGAAGTAATGGTGGTGAGCATGGATCCAGCTTATAAGCTTTCAAATAATTTTCTTTAGCCAATGACCACTTCCCGGCTCTTCGATAAATATTAGCTTTAAGAAAGATACATTCCGGATCATTCTTAAGTTTCTCCTCAGCAATACTTACATTTTCTAATGCTTTTGTATAATCTAAAAAACCAAGATAATAATAGTTTCCAAGAGCCAGATAGGCATCAGGCAATTCCTGGTCAATCTTAAAAGCAGAATCAATGGCTTCTTTACTTTTTGTTAATCTATCGATACTTTTATCATAATAAAACCAATTCAACTGCAAGTAGCAGAGTGATAACCTTACATAAGCCTTTGCAAAACCTGGATCCAATTCAATTGCTTTCTCGTACATTTTTATTGCGATCTCAAAATTCTGTTTTTCATAACCTCGCCAGTAATATTCATTACCCCGCAGATAATAATTGTAAGCCTCAAGGTTTTCAGAAGGTTTTTTATCAATCAGGTTGCTTTCTTCAGGTTTTAAGGCTGTCCTTAATTCACCGGCAATTTCCTTCGCAATCCTGCTTTGTAGTTCGAAGAGTTGAAGTTTTTGCTCCTTATAATCATTTGTCCAGATCGTCTTATTAGTTATTACATTAATCAGCTGAACCCATATTTTAAGAAGATCACCTTCCATTCCTATACTGCCAGTTATCAGATAATTAACATTCATCTCCTTCCCGATAATTTTTGGTTCCTCGATAGTCTTTCTGTACTGATCTGTTGAAGTTCTGGGCCTTACTGTATACTCTTCCACTCTCTGGAGGTTATTCAGCAATTCTTCCGTAAATCCATCGCAGAAATAGGCCTGTGTTGTATCATTACTTAAATTCCTGAATGGCAAAACAGCAATGGTTTTTTCAAGCACTGATGAAGATTTAAAAACCTTTGGAATAAAGAAATACCCAAGCAATATAAGTGAGAAGAATAATAAAGATCCGACAAATAAATTTAATTTCAGTTTCTTCCGGGGAGGAATTGTTTTGTCAACAACATCCCTAAACGCTCCACTGCCAGGCTGATCCGGCCTTCTAATCGCTGTAATAATCTCCTTAACAGCATTTGCCACCTTGTTGATCTGATCGCGGTAGTAAGTTTTATTGAGATTGTCCTTTTTATCATCTGTTGGTTTAAGGGGCCGGTTGACACCGGCCTCTTTATAAATAAACTCGATTGCCCTTAATGCTCCACCCAGTTCATCTTCAAGAATCGATTTATCCTCCTGATCGAGGGTATGAATCTTCACCGGTAATATTCTGCTGGACACATTTCCACTGGCAAGTCTTATATCTCTTCCGAACTGATCGTCTTTAGCTAGTTTATTAAATACAACAAACTCATGCTGCCAGGCAAAACTTTTTGAATCACAATAGGTTTGGGAAATTATGGGAATGAAAATCAAGCATTTAAGTTTCTCTCTAAGAGAGGCATTTACATCATGCGTCTCTAAAAGTCCATCATGAGGGTTGATATCAAAATAGACGCTGACATCTTCTTTAAAGGTTGCTTCGAGTTCCTTCTTCAGATTGACAACAAACTCTGTGACCCACTCATCATATTTATTGTCTTTCTGGCGATAGCTGATGAAGATATCGTATTCAAAACCCGGGATGAGACTTGACATTTTAGTTATTCATTACTATTCTTGCATTCGAAATATAAACTAAATAATTGAATACGAATATTTATTTGATTGTTAAATATTTAACAGCCAGATTTCATATCCCAAATAAGGTAATTAATAGTAAAGAGCGGAAAAGCCAGTGACCTCGATCCTGTTTGGCCAAATTAAATTGACCTACGAAAATCGGAATTAAACCTCCGTTGTTTTATTATCTACGTTAATTGTTCTCAGACCGTCTTATAGTGGTCAAAGAAGGACGGATTTTACATTTGAGTTTGACTTTCACCTATGTCCTGATAACCGATATACTTAATCTGAGATTTGCATTTATTAAACAATCCCGTTCATTAATGTCCCACTTGTGTATCCTTCCGGCAAGATCAACCTCTTCTTCTGAAGTAATCAGCTTAATCCTGAAGATTTGTGTATCGTCTGACTTTTAAACAGTGAATATTATTGTAATTGACTGTAGCGTTTCAGCGGGAACTTACGTATTAGTAAGAAATGTCAAACTTTATAAAATAATTATGAAAAAGAAAACTTTAAAAGCAGCTGCTTTATTTACCATCCTGATTACCGTAATAATTTCCTGCGATAAAAAGAAAACCGAACAGGCTGATCCGTCTGAAAAAGTCAAGAAGATCATGGAGCTTGAGACCCGGATGAATGTAATGAACACAGGGACCGGTAAAATGAACAATTATATGTCAGTAATCGGCTACAGCCAGTTGAAAGACGGCGACCTTACTATTGAAGGAGCAGATTCAGACCCTGCTTATATCGACAGTTTAGGCTCCGATACGACCAATTACTGGACACCAGTCACATGTGCCAAGGTAACAGAAAGCGATAATGAAGATGGTACTCATACAACTGTTTATGATTATGGAGATGGTTGTGATGAATACGGAAGTCTATTCAGGGGTAAAATTACCTATATCTGGAAAAATGAAAATAACG
>Ga0209254_10003300_pt1 | contig 14718 bp, 12 predicted proteins | sample FrelakmetDIP11DI_FD_187148 | JGI IMG/M metagenome (GOLD analysis project Ga0209254, IMG submission 187148) | Freshwater lake sediment microbial communities from the University of Notre Dame, USA, for methane emissions studies - DIP11 DI (SPAdes)... | ecosystem: Environmental > Aquatic >...
CGGCGCCGGTGCGCTCGGCGTGCTCGAGCGCCGCGACCACTGCGTCGTCCACCGAGGAGCCGGCGAACTCCACCTGCGCCCCGTAGGCCCGGGTGGCGCGCTCCTTGACCAGGGAGGCTCCATGCGGCATGAACACCATTGCCGGTGCCCCGAGCAGTGACGCCGCCAGCGCCACCCCCTGCGCGTGGTTGCCAGCGCTGGCCGCGACCACGCCCCGGGCACGCTCGGATTGGGTCAGTCGGGAGATCCGGACATAGGCGCCGCGGATCTTGAACGAGCCGGCCCGTTGCAGGTTCTCGCACTTGAGCAGCACCAGCCCACCGACCCTGTCGGTCAGCCACCGGGCCGGCTCGAGCGGGGTGCGTCGCACCACCCCCTCGATCTCCTCGTCGGCTCGGGCGGCGTCGGCGGCGGTGGTCGCCAGCAGGTCGGTCACGACTGAGAAGTCTGGACCTCCGGCGAAGGGGGTGACGCCATGGCCGGCCGACCTTATAGTTGCGTGGTGCAAACAACCTTGCCCGGCGTGGCCCAGGCCCTGGTGGCTGGAGCCGACGTTGCCCCGGTGGTTCCCGACCTGTTCCGGGTGGTGCGGCGACTGCGGCGGCTCAGCGGGCCCGGCGAGGGGGACCTTGCTGCGATGCTGCTGCTGCACCGTGTCGGCTGCGGCGGGCCGATCCGCCCGTCCGAGCTCGCCGCAGACGTGGGGCTGGACATCTCGACGGTCAGTCGACACGTCCGGAGCCTGGAGGAGTCCGGACTCGTCTCCCGCCGGCCGGACCCGGCGGACGGACGGTCGTTCCTGCTCAGCGTCACCGACCGCGGGTCTGCCGCGATGACCGAGTCCCTGGCCCGGCGGGAGCAGGCCCTGGACCGGGTGCTGCAGACCTGGTCGCAGGCCGATGCCGCCGACCTGAGGCACCTGCTCAGCCGACTGGCCGACGATCTTGACCGACTCGACGAGGAGACCCTATGAGCCAGCAGAACACCCCGGACGCGGCAACCGCCACAGCCGACCAGGGCGCCGAGCGAGCGGGGTTCATGACGCACCGCGAGGTGCTGGTCGTGATCGGCGGCCTGATGGTCGGGTTGTTCCTGGCTGCGCTGGACCAGACGATCGTGGCCACCGCGCTGCCGACCATCGTCGGCGAGCTCGGCGGTCTGGACCAGTACTCCTGGACGGTGACGGCCTACCTGCTCACGGCGACCGCCTCCACCCCGCTGTACGGCAAGATCGGGGACCTTTACGGACGCAAGTCGGTGTTCCAGGCAGCCGTGGTCATCTTCGTCCTCGGATCAGTGGTGTCCGGGTTCGCCACGACCATGGGTGTGCTGGTGGTGGGTCGCGCCATCCAGGGCCTGGGAGCCGGCGGTCTCATCGCGTTGACGCTGGCCATCGTCGGCGACATCGTCAGCCCCCGGGAACGGGGCCGCTACCAGGGGCTGTTCGGCGCCGTCTTCGGCATCTCCAGTGTGCTCGGCCCGTTGCTGGGCGGGTTCTTCACCGAGTCGTTGTCCTGGCGCTGGGTGTTCTGGATCAACGTCCCGCTCGGGCTGGTCGCGTTGGTCACCATCCAGCGCACCCTGCACCTTCCCAAGAAGCGGGTCGAGCATGCGATCGACTACGTGGGGGCGGCTCTCATCGTGGCCGCGGTCACCTCGATCCTGCTCGTCACCGTCTGGGGCGGGCAGACCTACGAGTGGGACTCCGCGATCATCATCGGGCTCATCGTGGCCAGCGTGGTGCTCGTCGTCGCGTTCGTGTTCTGGGAGCTGCGGGTACCCGAGCCGCTGCTGCCGATGCGGCTGTTCAAGAACTCCGTGTTCACCAACACCAGCATCGTGAGCTTCCTGTTCGGCTTCGCCTTCTTCGGCGCGATCATCTACCTTCCGATCTACCTCCAGGTCGTCAAGGGCTACAGCCCCACCGCGTCCGGGCTGCTCCTGCTGCCCCTGGTGCTGGGCATCTTCATCGCCTCCGCCGGCTCCGGTCAGGCCATCACCCGCACCGGCCGCTACAAGATCTTCCCGCTGGTCGGGTTCGTGATCATCCCGGTCGCCTTGCTGTGGCTGTCCATGCTGGAGGTGGACACGCCGATCTGGAACCTGTCCCTGCGCGTGTTCCTGCTGGGCGTGGGCCTGGGTCTGGTGATCCAGACCCTGGTGGTCGCCGTCCAGAACGCGGTCGAGCCCCGCGACCTCGGGGTTGCCACGAGCAGCAACACGTTCTTCCGCTCCATGGGCGGTGCGATCGGCACCGCGGTGTTCGGGTCAGTGCTCAACACGACGCTGCAGAGCTCGCTGGAGAGCCGGTTCCCCGGCGGGCCGCCGCCAGGGCTGGACGCCGGCCAGCTGGGGGGGACGCCCGAGACGATCGCTGCGTTGCCCGACCAGGTGAAGCAGCCGCTGCTCGAGGCATTCACCGAGGCGCTGGACCGGGTGTTCATCGTCGCGGTCCCGGTCACCGTCGTCGCACTGGTCTTCCTCATCTTCCTGCGCGAGCTGCCACTGCGTGAGACCTCCGGTGTGCAGGAGGCCGCGCGCGAACCGATGGCGTGAGCCAGGCGCGCAGCGACCCTGGGCCGACAGGCCGCGTCCGGCCACGCCGCCTGCTCGGTGACCTGCCGGGCGAGGTGGCGGTCCTGGCTGCGATCGCGTTCTCGGTGGCGATCGGCTTCGGACTCGTCGCCCCGGTCATCCCGCTCTACGCCCGCGACTTCGGCGTGGGAGAGGCAGCAGCCGGTGCCGTCGTATCGGTCTTCGCCGGCATGCGGCTGGCCTCCGGGCTGCTCGGGGGCCGACTGGTCGACCGGTTCACCGAGCGCTCCGTGCTGGCCAGCGGGCTGATCATCGTCGCCGTCTCCAGCCTGCTGGCCGGACTGGCCCAGACCTACGGCCAGCTCCTGCTCATGAGGGGCGCCGGCGGCGCCGGCTCGGCCATGTTCACCGTATCGGCGTTCGCGCTGATGTACCGCGTGGTGGCTCCCGACCAGCGGGGTCGAGCCGCGGGGCTGATCCAGGGCGGGTTCCTCGTCGGCGGCATCACCGGACCGGCCATCGGCGGGTTCCTGGCCGAGATCTCGCTGCGCGCTCCCTTCTTCATCTACGCCGCGACCCTCGGCGTCGCCACCGCCATCGCCTGGTTCGCCCTGGACAAGGCGACGCACCCCCCGGGGCACACCGCTGGCGCGGCGTCCGACGAGGCGAGAACCACGCTCCGCCAGGCCCTGCGCTCCCGCGCCTACCTCGCCGCCTTGGTCACCAACCTGGGCACCGGATGGGCACTGTTCGGTATCCGCTCCTCGCTGATCCCGCTGTACGTCGCCGACGTCCTCGGCCAGTCGGCCCGCTGGGCCGGGATCGGCTTCGTGGTCAGCGCAGCCGTCCAGGGTGTGCTGCTGGTTCCCGCCGGACGGTTCGTCGACAGGGTCGGACGGCGGCCGGCGATGATCGGCGGCGGGGTGGTGGCGGCCGGCTCGATCGCCCTGCTGGCTGTGTGGCCCACCCAGACCGGCTTCCTGCTGGCGATGGCCGCGTACGGGGCCGGGGCGGCGCTGCTGGGTACCGCTCCGGCCGCGGTCGTCGGGGACGTGGTCGGCAGTCGCGGCGGAACCGTCGTCGCGGTGTCCCAGATGGCCTCCGACCTCGGTGCGATCCTGGGTCCGCTGGTCGCCGGCCTGCTGGTCCAGACCGGCTCCTACGCGCTGGCGTTCTGGGTGACCGCGGCCGTCGTCGCCGCCGGGGCACTGGTCAGCACGACGATGCCGGAGACGCGTCGGCGCAACACATCGGCGCGCGATGACGGCGTCGGCGACGTAGCGTCACGGCCGTGACGTCCAACCCTGCCGAGGTCGAGCGCGCGCCCGCCCCGACCGCTGCCACCCTCGGCGCGCTAAGGGCAGCCGGGCACACCTACCGCACGGTCAAGGAGGAGATCCGGCACAACCTCACGCAGGCCATGCGCGACGGCCGGGCGAGGTTCCCCGGCATCGTCGGCTACGACGACTCGGTCCTGCCCGAGCTCGAGCGGGCGCTGCTCGCCGGGCACGACATGGTGCTGCTCGGGGAGCGCGGTCAGGGCAAGACGCGCATCGCCCGCTCGCTGGTCGGGCTGCTGGACGAGTGGACGCCGGCGATCGAGGGCTCGGAGATCGTCGAGCACCCCTGCCACCCGGTCACCCCCTGGTCTCGACGGCTGGCCGCCGAGCTCGGCGACGACCTGCCTGTGACGTGGGTCCACCGGTCGATGCGGTACGGGGAGAAGCTGGCCACCCCCGACACCAGCGTGGGTGATCTCGTCGGCGACATCGACCCGACGAAGGTGGCCGAAGGGCGGCGGCTCGGCGACCCCGAGACCGTGCACTACGGGCTCGTGCCGCGCACCAACCGTGGCGTGTTCGTCGTCAACGAGCTGCCCGACCTTGCCGAGCGCATCCAGGTGGCACTGCTCAACGTGCTCGAGGAGCGCGACATCCAGGTGCGCGGCTACTCCCTGCGCCTGCCGCTGGACCTGCTGCTGGTGGCCACCGCGAACCCTGAGGACTACACCAACCGCGGGCGCATCATCACCCCGCTCAAGGACCGCTTCGGCGCCGAGGTCCGCACCCACTACCCGCTCACCGTCACTGACGAGGTGGCGCTGGTGCGGCAGGAGGCCCGGCTGGTGGCCGCCGTCCCGGAGCCGGTGCTGGAGGTCATCGCGCACTTCGCCCGAGGGGTGCGCACCTCCCCCGCGGTCGACCAGCGCTCAGGGGTCTCGGCCCGCTTCGCCGTCGCCTGCGCCGAGGGAGCGGCCGCCTCCGCACTGAGACGCGGAGCCCTCACCGGCGAGACCGACCCGGTCGCCCGCGTCGGGGACCTCTCTGCGGTGGTGCCGACGCTGCGCGGCAAGGTCGAGTTCGAGATGGGTCACGAGGGACGCGAGCGCGACGTCCTGGACCACCTCGTCCGGATGGCGATCGCCGAGGTCTTCCGGGAGCGGCTGCGCGGCCGGGACCTCACCGCGGTCACCGACCGCTTCGCCGAGGGGGCAAGGGTCGAGGACGGCGACCTCGTCCCGTCCGCGACGATGCTCGAGCAGCTGGGTCCGGTGCCCGGTCTGGCGCGCATCCTGGACGACCTGGGGATGGGTGAGGCCACCAGCCCCGAGGAGGTCGCCTCCGGAGTCGAGCTGGTGCTCGAGGGGCTGCACCTGACGCGGCGGCTGGCCAAGGACGCGGTCTCGGACGGACGGGCGGTCTTCTCCGGGTGAGCCGCTACCGGTACGGCCCGTGGCGCGGCGGGGGCGACCCGCTGGAGCCCCCGTACGACGTCGCGGACGCGGTGGACCGGGTCGGCGAGCGGGTGCTGGCCGGGCAGTCCCCCCGCGAGGCGATGCGCGACCTCATGCGGCGCGGCATGGCGGACCGGCGTGGCCTGGACGCCCTGCGCGAGCAGCTGCGCCGGCGCCGTGACGAGCTGCGGCGGGGCGACCTGTCGGGGATCCTCCAGCAGGCGCAGGCGCTCCTGGAGGAGGCTCTGGCCACCGAACGCACCGCGCTGGCCGACCATCCGGGGCCGGATGCCCGGGACCGCGAGGCCGCGCTCGACCGGCTTCCCGACAGCCTCCCGCAGGCCGTCCGGGACCTCGCCGACTACGACTGGGCATCCCCGCGCGCGCGTGAGCTGTACGAGCAGATCCGCTCGATGGTGCGCGAGGACGTGCTGCGCCAACAGCTGCGCGGCCCGGCGTCCTCGTCGGACACCTCCTCGCTGAAGGACCTGCTGGCCGACCTGAACGCCCTGCTCGCCGCGCACGCCCGGGGGGAGGACACCACCGAGCAGTTCCAAGCCTTCATGCGCCAGCACGGCGAGGCCTTCCCCGAGGGCCCGCGGTCCACCGACGAGCTCATCGACCTGCTCGCCCAACGCGCCGCAGCCGCCGAGCGGCTGCTGCGCAGCCTCGACCCCGAGCAGCGGGAGGCACTGCGCGACCTCATCGCCCAGGCCATGGCCGACGACCTCGACCTGGCCGCCCAGCTCAGCCAGCTGCGGGACAACCTGCGGACGCTGCGCCCGGGCATGGACTGGTCGTCGCGCCAGCCGATGCGCGGTGGCGAGCCGCTGGGGTACGTCGAGGCCACCGACGCCCTCGACGAGCTCGCCCGGCTCGACGACCTCATGGACCAGCTCGGGCAGCAGTACCCCGGGGCCACGCTCGACGACATCGACGTCGAGGCGCTGGCCGAGGTGCTCGGGCCCAGCGCGGCCACCGACGTCGAGGCCCTGCGCCGGCTCGAGCGTGAGCTGGCCGACCAGGGCTGGGTCACCGGCACCCGGCAGGACCTGCAGCTGACGGCCAAGGCGGTGCGCCGGCTGGGGCAGAGCGCGCTGCGCCGCGTCCTGGACCAGATCAGGACCGGACGGGGCGGCCCGCACGAGCAGCACCGGGCCGGATCGGCCGGCGAGCCGACCGGGGCCTGGCGCGGCTGGGAGTTCGGCGACGAGGAGCCGCTGGACGTCGTGCGCACCGTCCAGCAGGCCCTGGTCCGGGCGGCAGCCGAGCCTCGGGACGGCGGGGCGGTGGCGCTGGAGGTCGCCGACTTCGCGGTGGTGGAGACCGAGGCGCGCACCTCCGCCGCGGTGGCGCTGCTGGTCGACCTGTCGTTCTCCATGGTCGCCGAGGGCCGCTGGGGGCCGATGAAGCAGACCGCGCTGGCCCTGGCTCACCTGGTCAGCACCCGGTTCCGGCAGGACGCCCTGGAGGTCATCGGGTTCGACCGGTGGGCTCGTCCCCTCGGCGCGGTGGACCTGGCCGCGGTGGAGCCCTCCTACGTCCAGGGCACCAACCTGCAGCACGCGCTGCTGCTGGCGCACCGCTTCCTGCGGCGCCATCCCACCGCCCAGCCGGTCGTCGTCGTGGTGACCGACGGGGAGCCGACCGCTCACCTCGACGACTCCGGCGAGGCGGTGTTCTCGTGGCCACCCTCGGCTGAGACGGTCCGGCGAACCGTCGCCGAGGTCGACGACCTCACCCGTCTCGGTGCCGTCCTGACGGTGGTGATGCTCGGCGAGGACCCCGGTCTGGAGCGCTTCGTGCGGGCCATCGCCCGCCGCAACGGCGGTCGGGTGCTCAGCCCATCCGTGGAACGGCTGGGCGAGTACGTGGTCGCGGACTACCTGCACGCCCGCCGCGGGCGCCGCTGAGCGGCGCGTACCGTCCCGCTACCCGGCCAGCGCCCACCGAAGGTCGTCGATCAGGTCCTCGACGGCCTCGATCCCGACCGAGAGCCGCACGAGGTCCCCGGGCACCTCCAGCGGGGAGCCCGCCGCGCTCGCGTGGGTCATCTGCCCGGGGAGCTCGATGAGCGACTCCACCCCGCCGAGTGACTCGGCCAGGGTGAACACCTGGGTGCGTCCGCACACGCGGCGCGCCGCGTCCGGGCCACCGACGAGGGTGAACGACACCATCCCGCCGAACCTGTCCATCTGGCGCGCCGCGACGGTGTGCCCGCGGTGCTCGGGAAGCCCAGGGAACAGCACCTGTCCCACCCCGGGATGAGTGAGCAGGAAGTCCGCGACGGCCTGCGCGTTGTCGCAGTGCCGGTCCATGCGCACACCGAGGGTCTTCAGACCGCGCAGGGTGAGGAAGGCGTCGAACGGTCCGGGGACGGCGCCCATCGCGTTCTGGTGGAAGGCCAGCCGCTCGGCGAGGTCGTCGTCGGCCATGACAAGGGCCCCGCCGACGACGTCGGAGTGCCCCCCGAGGTACTTGGTGGTCGAGTGCAGCACGACGTCCGCCCCGAGCGCGAGCGGGCGCTGCAGGGCTGGCGTTGCGAAGGTGTTGTCCACGACGAGCAGGGCACCGCCGCGGTGGGCGACGTCGGCGACCGCGGCGATGTCGGCGACGGTCAGCAGGGGGTTCGTCGGTGTCTCCAGCCACACCAGCCGCGTGCGTTCCTGCAGGGCCGCGGCGATCACTGCGGGGTCGTCCACCCCGACCGGGGTGAACCGCACCCCCCAGCGGGCCAGGACCCGGGCGAACAGCCGGTAGGTCCCGCCGTAGGCGTCGTCGGGGATCACCACGTGGTCGCCCGGCTCCAGCACGGCACGCAGCAGGGTGTCCTCGGCGGCCATCCCGGAGGCGAACGCCAGCGCCGTCCGTCCCCCCTCGAGAGAGGCCAGGCACCGCTCAAGCGCGGTGCGAGTGGGGTTGCCGCTGCGGCTGTAGTCGTAGCCCTCGCCCAGACCCGTCCGCAGGCTGCCGACACCGTCCTGGGCGTAGGTGCTGGTGGCGTAGATCGGGACGTTGACCGCCCCGGTCGCCGGGTCGGGCGGCTGCCCGGCGTGGATGGCGCGGGTGGCCAGCCCACGCTCGAGGTGGAACCACACCAGCATGACCTCGGAGGCCTCCGTCGTGGGGTACCCCTGGGCCGCCCAGAACCGTCGGTGCGCCTGGGCCCAGTGCTCGACGGAGGTGAACCCCTCACCCTCGGCGTCGGCGAACTCCCAGCTGACCTCGCCCATCGCCCGACGCTCGACACGCTCGACCGCCACCACCCCCAGCCGCGACCCGGTGTTGTCGACGAGCACGAGGCGCTCCCCGGGGTGCTCGAGCGCCTCGTCCTCAGCCTCGTACTCGGCCAGCAGCCCGGCGGTGGCGGTCTTGCGTCCGGCCAGCACGAGCGCGTTCAGCTCGTCCCGCATCGGCCCGGGCGTGCCGAGCTCGAGCGTGCGAAGGCCGTCGACGGTGGGGAAGCTCATGGCGGCAGCCGATCATCTCGACCCGTGACACGGCAAGTCGCGCCGCCCCGCGGAACACCATCGGTCGCCGACGGGTTCCCCCAGTACCGGTCACCCCAGGCCGGTCGAACGAGAGGAACCCGATGTTCGACTTCCTGTTCTCCGGCACCGCGCTGAAGCGGCGCATGGTCGAGCCGGCGCAAGCGCTGCCCGGCCGGGAGTCCCGCGTCTACCCGCTGCACGGAAGGCACGCCGTGCTCGGGACCCCGATCGAGGCCGAGCCGCCGGCCGGCATGGAGGAGATCGTGGTCGCCATGGGCTGCTTCTGGGGAGCCGAACGGCTGTTCTGGCGGCTCGACGGCGTGTGGACCACGGCGGTCGGCTACGCCGGCGGCTACACCCCGAACGCGACCTACGAGGAGACCTGCACCGGGCAGACCGGCCACACCGAAGCGGTGCGGGTCGTGTACGACCCGTCCGTGGTGTCGCTGGAGAGGATCCTCGCGACGTTCTGGGAGGGCCACGACCCGACCCAGGGCATGCGCCAGGGCAACGACATGGGAACCCAGTACCGCTCGGCGGTCTACTGGACGACCGAGGAGCAGCGTGCCGCCGTGCAGCGGACACGCGAGGAGTACGCGACGCGGCTCGCGGGCGCCGGCTACGGCCAGATCACGACAGAGGTGCGTGCGCTGTCGCCCGCCCTCCCCGACGGGGCCGGCCCGTTCTACTACGCCGAGGAGTACCACCAGCAGTACCTGCACAAGAACCCCAACGGGTACTGCGGCCTGGGCGGGACGGGTGTGGCCTGCCCGACGGGCCTGGGCGCCTGAGCCGCTCGAGCGCACCCATCTCGGGGGCCCCTGCGCATCTAGGGGCCCCTGCCCTTCTCGGGGCCCATCTCGGGGCCTTCTCGGGGCCCTTTGCACGGCCAAGGTGTGGTTCACACGGTGTCGACACAGTGCAAACCCCATGCGAGCGTGCCAAACGTGATCAGTGGGGGGCGCGGCGGGCGCGCAGGACGACGTCGATGGCGGTGCCGGCGGGGGTGACCCTGTCGACCTCCTCCAGGCGCTCCACCACCAGGCCGGCGGCGGCCTGCGCGAGCAGCTCCTCGTCGTGCAGCAGGTCGACCTCGGGCGGGCCCCCGACGCCCTCGGCCAGGTTGCGGACGGCGTGCGCGACGACGACCAGGTGACCGCCGGGACCCACCCAGGACGCGGCATGCGCGAGCACCTGGCGCATCTGCTGGCGTGGCAGGTGCAGGTAGCACACCAGGACCAGGTCGAACGTCCGGTCAGGGACGTAGCTGGTGACGTCGGCGACCTGCCAGTCCACCTTGTCCCCACCGGGTGAGGCCCGACCGCGGTCCGCCGCGACGGAGGAGAAGTCGACGGCGGTCACCTGCCAGCCGCGCTCGGCCAGCCACAGCGCGTTGCGGCCCTCGCCGGCTGCCACGTCGATGGCCGAGCCGGGGTCGAGGTCCTTGGTCAGGGCCACCACGAAGGTGTTGGGCTCGGCCGACCACACCCGGTCGGACGCGGCGTAGCGCTCGTCCCAGTGCTCAGCGTTCATCGGCACCCACCTGCGACGGGGTGACCCGGCCGAGCAGGTCCTGGCGGGTCAGCACCCCGATCGGTCGGCCGTCGTCGAGCACCAGGACGGCATCGGCGTCGCGCAGCGCATGCACGGCCGCATCCACCGGTTCCCCGGCCCCGATCTCGGGCAGCGGGGCGTCCATGTGCCGCTCCACCGCGTCGGTGAGCGCGGCCCGTCCAGTGAACAGCGCCTCGAGCAGCGCCCGCTCCGAGACCGACCCGGCCACCTCGGCGGCCATCACGGGCGGCTCGGCGCGTACCACCGGGACCTGCGACACGGCGTACTCGCGCAGGATCGCCACCGCCTCGGCGACCGTCTCGTTCGGGTGGGTGTGGACCAGCGCGGGCAGGTCGCCACCCTTGGCGCGCAGCACGTCTCCGACGGTGGCGTCACCGTGGGCCCGCAGGAACCCGTAGCGCGCCAGCCACGCGTCGTCGAAGACCTTCGAGAGGTACCCACGTCCCCCGTCGGGCAGCAGCACCACCACGACGGCGTCGTGGCGACCTTCGGCGGCGAGCTCAGCGGCCACCCGCCGGGCCGCGACCGTGGCCATCCCGCACGACCCGCCCACCAGCAGACCCTCCTCGCGGGCCAGCCTGCGGGTCATGGTGAAGGCGTCCGCGTCGGACACCTCGACGACCCGGTCGCACACGCTCGGGTCGTACGTGCTGGGCCAGAAGTCCTCGCCCACGCCCTCGACAAGGTAAGGGCGGCCGGTGCCGCCGGAGTACACCGAGCCGGCGGGGTCGGCGCCGACGACGGCGACTTCGCCCTGCGAGACCTCCTTGAGGTACCGCCCGACCCCAGTGATGGTTCCCCCGGTGCCGATCCCGGCGACGAAGTGCGTGACTCGACCATCGGTCTGGTCCCAGATCTCCGGGCCGGTCGTCTCGTAGTGCGAGAGGGGGTTGTTCGGGTTGGCGTACTGGTCGGGCTTCCAGGCGCCGGGGATCTCGCCGACCAACCGGTCCGACACCGAGTAGTAGGAGTCCGGGTGGTCCGGCGGGACGGCGGTGGGGCACACGTGCACCTGCGCGCCGTAGGCGCGCAGCACGCTGATCTTGTCCGGCGACACCTTGTCCGGGACGACGAACACGCACCGGTAGCCCCGGTCCTGGGCGACAAGGGCCAGTCCCACCCCGGTGTTCCCGCTGGTGGGCTCGACGATCGTGCCGCCGGCACCGAGCTCGCCGGATTCCTCTGCGGCCGTGACCATCCGCAGCGCGATCCGGTCCTTCACCGACCCGCCCGGGTTGAGGTACTCGACCTTCGCCAGCACCAGCGGGCCCGACGCGTCCACGACGTGACGCAGTCGGACCAGCGGCGTGTTCCCGACGAGGTCGACCACGGACTGCACGTAGTGCACGCCCCGACTCTAGGCGTCGCAACGCCCGGCCCCGCGTCACCCGCTAGGGCAGCGCTCGCCTGATGCTGACCAGCACGTCGTACCCCTGGGCGGCCAGGTCGTTGCTGGGGCGAGCCCGCAGGGCCGCCACCAGGTCACGGCCCAGCACCTCCACCTGGTCCCCCAGGGCTTGCCGCCCAACCCTGGGCACCGGGTGCCCCGGCTCCCCCTCGGCTCTCAGCGCGACCGCGGCCAGCGCGGCGAGCAACCGGCCCACCTGCGCCTCGACGACCCGCTGCCGCGCATCGGAGAGGTCTCGGAGCCGCTCGGCGACCTGCTCGACGAGTCGTTCGAGGTCATCGACGTCGTTGTGTGAGCGTTGCCGCATCCGGGTACCTTCCCAGGTGTGAGCGACAACCGGGGTCTGCGTGGGGTCCCGCAGGACGACCCGATGCAGCAGACCCAGGTCTTCAGCCGGGTCAAGGTGCCCGCGGTGCCTGCCGAGCCTGCGACCACCGTGCTGCCGACCGGCGCTCCCCCGACCTTCACACCTGCCCCTGCTGCACGCCCTCCTGGACCGCCGCGTCGACCGGGGCGGCTGCTACGCATCCTCGCCCTGGTGCTCGCCGTGCTGGTCGGCTATGCGGTGCTGCTGGCGGCGGTCGGCCTCGTCGGGCTGGACCGCGTCGAGGCCGCCCCGGCCGGTGACCGGCCGGCCGGCGGTCCGGGCAGCACCTGGCTGCTGGTCGGCTCGGACAGCCGTGAAGGCCTCAGTGAGCAGGAGCAGGCGACCCTGTCGACCGGCTCCACCGACACGCGGCTCACCGACACGATCCTGCTGCTCACCACCGCCCCGGGTGGCGTCCCGACCCTGGTGAGCATCCCGCGGGACTCCCTGGTGAGCATCCCCGGCTACGGCGAGAACAAGGTCAACGCCGCCTACGCGCTGGGTGGCCCCGCCCTGCTGGTCCAGACCGTCGAGCAGGCCACCGGCGTCCGGGTCGACGGATACGTCGAGATCGGCTTCGACGGCTTCTACCAGGTCGTCCAGGCCGTCGGAGGAGTCGACCTCTGCCTGCCGGCGCCGATCACGGACGAGCGCGCCGGCATCAACCTTCCCGCCGGCTGCCAGACCCTCGCCGGTGCCGACGCCCTGGGGTACGTACGCGCCCGCTACAGCGACCCGAACGGCGACCTGGGGCGGGTCGAGCGCCAGCGGGCGTTCCTGTCCGCGCTGGCCGACCGGGCCACCAGCCCCGCCGTCCTGCTCAACCCGTTCCGGGCGGTACCGCTGGCCGCCGCCGCGGGCCAGGCGCTGACCGTCGACACCGCGACCGGACCGATCGACCTGGCACGCTTCGCGCTCGCGTTGCGAGCGGCGACCGGCGAGAGCGGCCAGATGCTGACGGTCCCGTTCGGCGGGTACGCCACCACGGACGCCGGCTCGGTGGTGCTCTGGGACCCCGGCCCCACGCAGGCGCTGTGGTCGGCGATCCGGGACGGCGCCCCGATCCCGGCCGAACTGGTCGAATAGTCTGTTCTGCCATGAGTTTGCGCATCACCGCCATCGGTACCGGGTACCTCGGGGCCACCCACGCGGCCTGCATGGCCGAGCTGGGTTTCGAGGTCGTCGGCGTCGACGTCGACGAGACCAAGATCAAGGCGCTGGCTGCGGGCGAAGTCCCCTTCTACGAGCCGGGACTGGCCGAGCTGCTGGAACGGCACGTGTCCTCCGGGCGCCTGAGGTTCACCACGTCCTTCGCCGAGGCCGGCGAGTTCGGTGACGTGCACTTCCTGTGCGTGGGCACCCCGCAGCGCCCCGACGGCCTGGCCGCCGACCTCTCCCACGTCGAGGCCGCGACGGCTGCCCTGGCTGCGCACCTGACCCGGCCCGCTCTCGTCGTCGGCAAGTCGACCGTGCCGGTCGGGACGGCCGCCCGCCTGCAGGTGATGCTGCACGAGCTGTCCCCGGTGGGCACCGGCGCCTCGCTGGCCTGGAACCCGGAGTTCCTGCGCGAGGGTCACGCCATCGAGGACACCCTGGCCCCCGACCGACTCGTGTTCGGCGTGACCCGGCAGGCCGACGAGGACCTGCTGCGGGAGGTCTACGCCTGCGCACTCGCGGCCGGGACGCCGCTGGTGACCACCGACTGGGCCACCGCCGAGCTGGTCAAAGCCTCGGCCAACGCCTTCCTGGCCACCAAGATCTCCTTCATCAACGCCATCGCCGAGATCTGCGAGGTCGTCGACGCGGACGTCGTCGCGCTCGCCGACGCCATCGGCCACGACCCTCGGATCGGGCGACGCTTCCTCAACGCCGGGTTGGGTTTCGGCGGCGGATGCCTGCCCAAGGACATCCGCGCGTTCATGGCCCGCGCGGGCGAGATCGGTGCCGCGGACGCCCTGTCGTTCCTGCGGGAGATCGACTCGATCAACATGCGCCGACGCCAACGTGCGGTGGAGGTGACCCGCGAGGTGGCCGGCGGCTCGGTGCTCGGGGCCAACATCGCCGTCCTCGGGGTCGCCTTCAAGCCCGAGTCGGACGACGTGCGCGACTCCCCCGCGCTCAACGTCGCCGGCCAGCTGCAGCTGCAGGGCGCCAACGTCCGCGTCTACGACCCCAAGGCCACGGCCAACGCCCGGCAGGTGTTCCCCACGTTGCGCTACTTCGACTCCGCCGAGCAGGCCTGCAGCAAGGCCGACGTGGTGCTCCACCTCACCGAGTGGGACGAGTTCGCCGCGCTCGACCCGGCCGAGCTGCTGCGCATCGTCCGAAAGCCGGTGGTCGTCGACGGCCGCAACACCCTCGACGCGGCGCGCTGGCGGCAGGCCGGGTGGACCTACCGAGGCCTCGGGCGACCATGACGGGCACGCCGTTGTCGGGAATCGGCGACTTTACGCTGACCGTGTCCGATGCGAGTGACCTGAACAAGACGTGCGACCAGAGATACGAACTCAGGGTCACTTCCTCCGGCGGCGGGTGGGGCGACCCGCACATCAGCACGGTCGACGGGGTCAACTATGACTTCCAGAGCGCGGGCGAGTTCATCGCCCTG
>Ga0209254_10003301_pt1 | contig 14716 bp, 13 predicted proteins | sample FrelakmetDIP11DI_FD_187148 | JGI IMG/M metagenome (GOLD analysis project Ga0209254, IMG submission 187148) | Freshwater lake sediment microbial communities from the University of Notre Dame, USA, for methane emissions studies - DIP11 DI (SPAdes)... | ecosystem: Environmental > Aquatic >...
GTGATATTCGGGCCGGGTTGTATCGACCAGGCGCACCAACCCGATGAATACCTCGCGATCGATCGCATCACGCCGGCCGTCGACGTGCTGACGCGGCTGATCGCCGAGGTCTGCGTCTCCTGAGAATTCACCGGCACGCAAAAGGCCGGCCGACACAGTCCAATCGATGCCGCTATAATCGGCCGCTCTCCGGGTACCTCGAACAATGACAGATTCAACTCAATACGCGCGCTGGTTCCGCGACTCGACGCCTTACATCAGCGCGCACCGACACAAAACGTTCGTGGTCATGGTGGGCGGCGATGCGATCGTGCACGACAACATCACCCACATCGTCCATGACCTCGCGTTGTTGTCGGTACTGGGCGTGCGTGTAGTGCTGGTTCACGGTGCGCGCCCGCAGATCGACGCGGCGGTTGCGGCTGCCGGTCTCGAACCGCGGTTTCACGACCATCGCCGGATCACCGATCAGCCGACGATCGAGCAGGTCGAAGCGGCGGTCGCGCGCGTTCGCGTGCGCATCGAAGGGCTTTTTTCGATGGGACTGCCGAACACTCCGCTGCACAATACGAAGATTCACGTCCTGTCCGGGAATCTCGTTACCGCGCGGCCATTCGGCGTGATCGACGGCGTCGATCACTTGTTCACCGGCCGCGTCCGCCGGATCCACAGCGAACGGATTCATCAGCTGTTGAACGAGCGCTGCATCGTGCTGATCTCGCCACTCGGCTATTCCCCGTCCGGAGAACCGTTCAATCTGTCGAGCGAAGAGCTTGCAACCGACGTGGCCATCGCGTTGGGCGCCGACAAACTGATCGCATTCGACACGTTGTCGGCAATCGTCGACGCCGATGGCAAGCCCCGCTCCGATCTGTCGCCGAGCGAACTCGATACGCTGCTCGACACGGGATCATTCGACGCCGCGACCCGGCTGCGCCTGAGCGAGTTGCTGCGCGCCTGTCGCGCCGGCGTGCCGCGCGCGCATCTGGTCGGTTACCCCGACGATGGCGCACTGCTGCGCGAACTTTTCACTGCCGCGGGGTGCGGCACCCAGATCAGCGAAGACGGTTTTGAGCACATCCGGCGTGCAACCGCGGAGGACGTCGCAGGCATCGTCGAGCTGATCCGCCCGCTCGAGAATGCCGGCGTGCTGGTACGTCGCCCGCGTGATCGCCTCGAACGCGAGATCGACCGGTTCTTCGTCGCAGAGCTCGACGGCAACATCATCGGCTGCTGCGCGCTGTATCCGTTCGACGACAGCCGCGCCGGCGAGCTCGCCTGCCTCGCGATCCATCCGAGCTACCGCCTGGATACCACCCAGCACGGCGCCGCACTGGTGCGTAAGGTAGAGGCAGAAGCGCGCAGGCTCGGCCTGGAGCAGCTGTTTTTGTTGACGACCCATACGCGCGACTGGTTCAAGGAGCAGGGATTCGCCGAAGTCAGCGTCGACGATCTGCCGGCGCCGCGCAAAGCGATGTACAACTACCAACGCAATTCCGCCGTGATGGCGAAGGCGCTGAAAAAGCCGGCCTGATCAGCAAAGAAGAGGAACTCATGGCCATCGACAAACGCCCCTACTCGTCCCGTGTCGTCGACGGACTGACCAATGCGCCCGCGCGCGCCATGTTGCGCGCCGTCGGTTTCACCGATGCCGATTTCGGCAAGCCGCAGATCGGTATCGCATCGACAGGGAGCGCGCTGACGCCGTGCAACATGCACATCAATGCGCTCGCCGAAGCCGCAGCGTTAGGCGCCGACGAAGCCGGCGGCAAGGCCGTTATCTTCCACACAATCACGGTCGCCGACGGCATCTCGATGGGCTCGCCCGGCATGCGCTATTCGCTGGTATCGCGCGAAGTGATTGCCGATTCCATCGAGACGGTCGTCGGCGCAGAAGGCTTCGACGGGTACGTGGCACTCGGCGGCTGCGACAAAAACATGCCGGGCTGCGCGATCGCGATGGCACGCATGGATCGGCCGAGCGTGTTCGTCTACGGCGGCTCGATTCAGACCGGCAAAGAACGCCGCGATGTCATCTCGGTGTTCGAAGCAGTCGGCGCGCGCGCCGCCGGCCGCATCACCGACGCGCAACTGAAGGAGGTCGAAGAGACCGCGATTCCCGGCCCCGGCTCGTGCGCCGGAATGTACACGGCCAATACGATGGCGTCGGCAATCGAGGCACTCGGCCTTTCGTTGCCCGATAGCTCCGCGCAAGAGGCGGTTTCGCAGAACAAGCGCCGCGACTCATACGACGCCGGTGCCGCAGTGATGAATCTGATCGAACGCGGCATCAAGCCGTCGGACATTCTGTCGCGCGAAGCATTCGAGAACGCGATCACCACCGTGATTGCGCTGGAAGGCTCCACGAACGCCGTGTTGCATCTGCTGGCGATCGCCCACGCGGCACGCATCCCGCTCACGCTCGACGATTTCACGCGCATCGGCAAACGTGTTCCGGTGCTCGCCGACATGCGTCCCGCCGGGCGCTACTCGATGTCCGAGCTGATCGAAATCGGCGGCATCCGGCCATTGATGAAGATGTTGCTCGACGCCGGCCTGCTGCACGGCGGCTGCATGACGGTGACCGGACGTACACTCGCTGACAATCTTGCGCAGGTGCGGCCGTATCCGGTGGGTCAGGAAATCGTCCGGCCCCTGACCAATCCGATCAAACCCGACAGCCACCTGGTCGTGCTGTACGGCAATCTCGCGCCCGGTGGTGCGGTTGCGAAAATCACGGGCCACGAAGGCCTGCAGTTCTCGGGTACCGCGCGCACCTTCCACGGCGAAGAAGCCGCGATGCAAGCGATTATGAATGGCACAGTCGGCAAGGGCGACGTCGTCGTGATTCGTTATGAAGGACCAAAGGGTGGCCCGGGAATGCGCGAAATGCTGTCACCGACCAGCGCGATCGGTGGCCGCGGCCTGGCAGGCGATGTCGCGCTAATCACCGACGGCCGCTTCTCCGGCGGATCACGCGGCTTCGTCATCGGCCACATCACACCGGAGGCCTTCGTCGGCGGGCCAATTGCGCTGATCGCAGACGGCGACCGCATCACCGTAGACGCGACGAAGCGCGAGATAACGCTCGAAGTATCCGACGCCGAACTCGCCGCTCGACGCGCCCGTTGGCGGGCGCCGGAACCGTATGCCGACCGCGGCGCGCTCGCGAAGTATGCAAAGCTCGTCAGCTCCGCGAGCCTGGGCGCGGTCACCGACCTCTAAGGAAACGCTGAACAGGAGCGTCGGGCGCTCAGGCGTCAATCGATCGGATGGGCCGCGTGAATTGCGGAGATTTTGTTCCAGATCTTCGCCGACAAGCCGGTCGTCAGCACTTCGAGTTCGTTGACGGCCGAAATCACTTCGCCGTCGCTCGAGCTCTGCGCATACAACGCCGCTACCTTGCCAGTCAGCGATAACATCTCGCTGCAATAGTCCAGATACCGCGCGAGTTCGAATTCGGTCAGGTCGCGCTCCGGCGACGACGGTGTCGACACGGTATCGACCCCATGGATTACCGGGTCCTTCGTCAGCTGGTGCATGTCGATCACGTGCGCAATCGAGCGCAACTCATTGAGCGCCTCGAGCACCCGCGAACGCTTCAGTCGCGTCTCGAACGTCACGACAAAAAATACCGCGGCGCCGATGTAGATCAGATTGTTCAGCGCGGCCTGGGTCGCCTGCATCAGCTCGCCGACATTCAGGCCCGTCAGCGACACTTCGAACATCGACACCGAATACACCAGCGCCGCAAGACTTGCGATGCTGATCACCGCGCCGGCGATGCGCAGCCCGTAGTACGGCTGCGCGATGGCGGTCGCGCGGTCCTTGCTGATACGCGCGAGCGTGAGCAACTCGGCGCAGACCCGGCCGAGATTCGAACGCGGAAATCGTTCTTCGATGCGCGAGTGGAGCGCAACGAGCGTCGCCTCGGTCTTGTCAGGATCCAGGCTTCGATACATCGAATTCCAGAACCGGTGCGAACACGCGCATCACGACGAAGCGGTACAGGCCAAGCCCCAACAGGATTCCGATGACGTCGACCGCCAGGTCTTTGAATTCGGCACTGCGCGCCGCCTCGAACGACTGAATGACCTCGATGCCGACACCGTACAACAACATCCATGCGGCCGGTTTCACTCCCGTGTCGGTGGGGTGGTGCGCAAACCACAACGCGGCCGTCAGGTACGTGAACGCACCGACGTGCAGGATGATATCGCTGACCTGAAACGGCATCGGTACGCCGTGCGGCGCGAAGGCCGCATAACTGATGCCCGCGAACGGTACCCAGAACGCAACCAGAATCAGCCAGCGCGGCGGCACCATAGTCATTCGCGCGCCGTTTGCTCGTGCACAAAGTCCACGAGGTATTTGACGTTGTCGACGGGTGTTTCCGGCACGATGCCGTGGCCGAGATTGAAGATGTGGCCGCGACGTCCGCCGACTTCATCGAGGATCATTTGCGTCTGTGCCGCCACCGCGGCGCGATCTGCGCACAGTACGATCGGATCGAGATTCCCCTGCACGGCAGTACAACCGAGGCGGTCCCAGGTCGAGCGCAGCGGTGTACGCCAGTCCAACGCCATCACGTCGGGGCCGGCTGCATACATGGCATCGACCAGATGTGCATTGCCGGTGCCGAAATAGATGATCGGCACACGCCCACGGATGCGGTCGATGAGCTTCTTACTGTACGGGGCGACATAGCGTTGGTAGTCGGCAATCGAGAGGCACCCGATCCATGAGTCGAACAACTGCACGGCGTCGACCCCCGCGTCGATCTGCAATCGCACGTAGTCGGCAATTGTCAGGACGAGCTTCGTCATCAACACGTCCCACAGTTGGGGCGCGCCATACATCATCTTCTTGACCCAGATGTAGTTGCGCGACCCGCGCCCTTCGATGGCATACGACGCCAGCGTGAACGGTGCACCGGCGAAGCCGATCAATGCGGCCGACGCCGGCAGATCCGCGAGAATCTGTCGTACGGTTTCGCGGATATACGGTGTGCCTTCATCCGCCGGCACGACCGCAAGACTCGAGACATCTTTGGCGCTGCGCACCGGGTTGGCGAACACCGGACCTTCACCGGGCTGGTAGCTGAGTTGCATGCCCATCGGTTCGAGCACCGGCAGCAGATCGGCGAACATGATCGCCGCATCAACGCCAAGAATGCGTTGAGCATCAAGCGTGACGCGCGCCGCCAGATCGGGTGTCTTGAAGAAGTCGAGACTGGTGGTCGACCCCTTCACTTCGTGATACTCGCGCATATAACGACCGGCCTGGCGATTCAGCCAGATCGGCGTATGTGGCACAGCTTCGCCACGGCAAGCTTTCAGAAAGATGCTGTCTTTGCGTGCGTCAACGGACATCGCGATGCCATTCCAGTGAGGTCCGGCGCACCTTAGATAGCCGCCTGACTCGCGTCAACCGAGCCCGTCACACGAAGCCGAAACGCAGCTACAGGCTCGGCGACTCCCTTCACCACGAATGTGCCCAGCGGATCGAACAGATCCGCACCAACAAGATCCCGCGTCGATTGTGCTGCCCAGGTTTCACCCGACGACGCCAGACCCTCGAGCCGGCTGGCGAGATTCACCGCAGAGCCGATCATCGTATATTCGAGCCGCCGTCCCGCCCCGAAATCTCCGACCGAACAGTAGCCCGATGCGACCCCCGCCCGCACCGCCAGCACGGCCGGAATGATGCGCGCACGCGCGGCTTTGTTCAGCGCCACGACCAGTGTCTCGAGCTGTCCGAGCATCGCGACGCACGCCTGCGCATCACCGCGTCGACCAGAGCTTTCAACCTCGCCGAAGCTGATCAACGCGCCGTCGCCGAGAAATTTGTGCACGCTGCCGCCATAACGATCCGCAGCCGCAGATAGCGTCGCAAAAAACGCATCGAGCAGCGATGTCAGATCCTCCGGTTCGAGCAGTTCCGTCAGCGCAGTGAAGTCGGTGATGTCGACGAAGGCGACCGTCAACCAGCGCCGCTGCAGCGGCGCCATTGTGTTCGTGTGTCCGTTCATGCGCGCTGCAACGGGCGCCGCCACATAACGTGTGAGCCGATCGCGTTGTCGCTCGAGTTCGTTCGAGAAGGTGCGCAAGCGCTCCCGCATCCGATGCATCCGCATCGTCTCCTCATAGCCGAGTGCACAAAGGGGCGTTGTATACAACAGCATGAATGCCAGACAGAGGCCATCTACAACAGTGCTTGCCGAATAACTGATCCCAGGGGCCAATAGACTGCCCGCACACCAGCCGGCAGCCGCAAGTCCCGCGCTACGTGGCAGGCAACGCCAGCCAAGTTGGGCGACGGTGCCGGTCAGAAGGGCGCCGAGAACCGCGGCGGTGGGCAGCATCGGTAGCCCGAGTAGTCCGATCAGTGACGGCGTCGCCGCGTTTTCTACGTCGGAAGCCGTGGCGCCAAGCGATCGCTGTGCGATAGCGAGCAGCGCCGGGATCAAAGGCAGAACCAGCACGCTGCTCCAGACGAGTTCCGCAGGTTCAGCGCCCAGCGCAAGCACCCCGAGCAGCAGCGCGAGCCACGAATACGCGCCAAAACGAAACTGTTGGATGCGACGAGAGAGGGCGGCGCGGTGCGACATCGGCCCAAGCTGAACGATACGCGCCGCGTCTCCCAGCGGCACGCACCGAAGTGCGCGTGCGAAGCCGCCTACAGTGACATGATCGCCGGATCGAGATCCTCGTCGTAGTCGACACCGGCAAAGCCGAAGCCGAAGATCTTCAGGAAGTCGGCGCGGAAGCCTTCCAGATCGGCGAGAGTGGCGACCGTGTCCGTCGTGACGATCGGCCAGCGCCGCTTCACTTCGGTCTGTATCGCCTCGGACAACTCCACCTCGTCCATACGAATGCGTTGTGCATCGTCGAGTCGTAGCGTCGCGCCGCCATATACCTGGCTGCGAAACAGCCGATCGATGTGTTCGATGATGCTTTCATGCACACCGGCTTCCTTCATCACGCGGAACAGCAGCGATGCATAGAGCGGAACCACCGGAATCGCCGAACTCGCCTGCGACACAACCGCTTTTAATACCGCAACGCGCGCTTGCCCGTCGAGCGCGCTCAGGCGCTGCATGATGGCGCGCGCGGCGCGATCGAGGTCTTCCTTCGCTTTGCCCAGCGTCGCATGCCAATAGATCGGCCAGGTCAGCTCGCTGCCGATGTATGTGTACGCCAGCGTTCGGAAGCCGCGCTCCAGGACGCCGGCGGAGCTCAGCGCATCGATCCAGAACTCCCAGTCTTCGCCGCCCATCACCGCAACTGTCGCTGCAATCTCCTCCGCGGATGCCGGCTCGAGATCGATCTCATGGACCTCGCCGCGATCTACGTTGAGCGTCTTCACGTGGTACACATCGCCGATCGGCTTTATCGCCGAGCGATACAGCACGCCGCTGCGCGGATGCTGTCGCACGGGCGATGCGAGACTGTAGATGAGCAGGTCGATCCCGCCCAGATCGTTCTTGATACGCTCGATGACCTGCGCCTTCATCTGATCGGAGAACGCGTCGCCGTCGAGCGTTTTCGCGTACAAACCCGACGCATGCGCGCGTGCCTCGAACGCACGGTTGTTGTACCAGCCCGCGCTGGCGGTTCGATTGACTTCCGGCGCCTTCTCGAACGAAACCCCGAGCGTCGCCGCGCGGCAGCCGAATGCCGCGACGATTCGCGACGCGAGCCCATAGCCGCCCGATGAACCGATCACGAGCGCCTTTTTAGGGCCGTTGGCGAGTCGGCCGCGACCGGTTACCGTATCGATTTGTGTATCCACATGCGCGGCGCAACCTTTCGGGTGTGCCGTCGTGCAGATGAATCCACGGATGCGGGGCTTGATGATCATCGATTGTTCACCCGGTGGTGGCGGATCGAAAAAAGCTGTATGAGCTAACCAATCATACCGTGGCGCACCGCGTGTCGCATCGACGCTCCGGCATCGAACGACCACGGACCGTCGCGCTCGATCGTAATCCGCGCCGTCAGACCATCGTCGAGTTTGTGGTCTCGATCGCCGTCGAGTGCAAGCACGCCGGGGCCATCGAATACGACTGGCGAGCCGAACGGGATCCGCGTATGACTGCGCACCGACACCTGGCGAAAGTGTCCCGGCGACAACGGCGCGAGGAATTCCCGCCCTGGCCCCATCTCGACCAGCAGACCCCAATCGTCGACCACGCCCACCGGATCCACGAAGCCGCCGATGGGCGACATGCCGACGGAGTCGGGTTCCGCGCGCGTCAGCAGCACTCGCACGATACGATCCGCATCGAATGGCAGCAGGTTGCCGACGTAGTCATTGCGCAGCAGGGCTGCATCGATCAGACCGACGTCGGTCCTGCCGTCGGAAAATTTCAGCCGCAGAATTTTCGCCCGGCGCGCCAGTTGATCGCGCGGCAGGCGACCGGCTGCGGCGAGACCGGCGACCATGCCGGCGATGGTCGGTTCGAGCAATTGCGGAAATACATTGTTGGTGCCCGTCGACAGCGCGATCAGATTGATGTTCGACGCACTGCGTACGATCGCGCGGTTGGTGCCATCGCCACCCAGACTAACGACCGTCTCGCAGCCTGCTTCGAGGTACGCCGCCATCGCCCGCTCGGTATCGCCCGCATCGTTCGCGAGCGCATGATCGACAACATGCACGCGCGCCTTCAGCTCCATGTGCTGCAGCGCAAGTGTCGAGATCCGAAACGGTTCGCGGGCGATATAGATATCGGTAACGCCGACCGCATCGGCACCCGCGGCAACGCGTGCGACGATGTCGCGTTTGGCTTCATGGGTCATGTTGGTCGCCCTCGCCGCGAGACGCCGCACATCACGACCCGACATGGGATTGACGCAGATTGCGAGCCTGATGGGGTTCATCGATATCAACCTTCGGGGAGGCTGCTAAGCTATTGGCTCGATCAACAAGAGGCAAGCGCAATGGCGAAGGCCGCGCTCGAAAACAAAGCCTGTGCACATCTTGTCGCGTCCACGAGCGCGGCATTGCCCTTCGTCATCGAGATGATTCTCGACGGTCAGTCGGGTCCCACGGATGCGATCGTCCGCTGTCGCACGTGCGCGCAGGCCTACCTGATCGAAATGCTCGACTGGTCCGGCGCCCACTTCGAACGCAGATCCTTCCGCACGTCGCTGCTGGACGACGAGGTGGTTGCCCGCTACTCGCACAATCGGGAACGATCGAGCTGCGATCTGAAGCGCGCCGCGGCAGAGTGGTACGCCGTGCAGACGCAAGCCCGGCTGACCAACCTCGAGATCACGATCGATGTCGATGCGTCGACGCTTGTCGGAGTACGCCTGCTACCGCACGACAGCGATATTCCAATGGCGCATTGGCGCGAACGATTAGGTGCCCGCTAGGGAAGCTCTGCACAAGTCATTGTGATTGATCGATACTGTGCGCAGACGTTAGCAGCGATCGAGGAACGATGAAGCAGAAGACGTTTGCATCGGCGGCGTGGGACACCAAGGGCAAGCTGACGCGTCGCGAACGGTTTTTGGGTGAGATGGACGCAGTGATTCCGTGGCCGAGACTGATCGCGCTGATCGAACCTCACTACCCGAAGGCTGGCAATGGCCGGCAACCGCACCCGCTGGAGCGGATGCTGCGCATCTACTTCATGCAGAACTGGTTCAATCTGTCGGATCCACAGGCGGAAGACTCGTTGTACGACAGCGAGTCGATGCGACGCTTTGCCGGGATTGAGCTGAGTGAGGATGTGGTTCCGGATGAATCGACCATCCTGCGTTTCCGGCATCTGCTTGAGCAGCATGAGTTGACGCAGGCGATCTTTGCCGAGGTAAGGACGTTGCTCGAAGAGAAACGGTTGTTGCTCAAGAGCGGCACGATCGTCGATGCCACGATCATTGCAGCACCACCGTCGACGAAGAACGCGGAGCGAGCGCGGGATCCGGAGATGAAGCAGACGCGCAAGGGCAACGAGTGGCACTTTGGGATGAAGGCGCACGTCGGCTGTGACAAGCGCGGTACCGTGCACAGCCTGACCACCACGCACGCCGGCGCTGCGGACATCACTCAGATGGGCAACCTGCTGCATGGTGAAGAGTCGGAGATCTTCGGTGACAAGGCGTACTGGAGCGAAGCACACCGACGCGAAGCGAAAACCCGCGGTGTCCGCTTCCGCGTCAACCGCCGGGGGACCCACCAGAAGCCGCTGACGCCGTATCAGCGCGAGATCAATCGGCTGCGTTCGAAGGCACGGGCGCGCGGTGAGCATGCCTTCCATGTTGTGAAGCGGCTCTGGGGTTTTACCAAGGTTCGTTATCGGGGTTTGGCGAAGAACACGGCACGTTTGTTCACCGCCTTTGCGCTGGCCAACCTCTACCTGTTGCGGCGACGGTTGTTGCCAACACAGGGGACGTGTCGGTATTGAACGAGAATGAGATGAAAAACCCAGCGAAAACACTGAAAAACCGACACTAACTCGCGCTTCAGAGCCATTTTCCATGTTCAAACTCATCAATCACCATCCACACCCTGCATTGGCGTTCGCTTGTGCAGAGCTTCCCTAGTGGCCCGTATCAGCTGCATCGATACAGGTCACTAGAACCCCAGGAAGCTTCGCGACAAAATCTGCAAACCCGCGCACGATCCGGTTTGGTGGCCCCGCCTAGGATGATCTGCTCACGGGCGACGGCGCGGCGAACAGCACAGGATGTGCGATGAACAATCCAGAGACTCCACTTCGTAAACCCACGGTAGACACGCAGGTCACGCCGTTCGGGACGCTGGAGCTGTTGTCGCAGCGGGAAGTGCAACAGCTGCGCAGCACGGCCGATTCCCGCATTCTCGAACTGTTTCGACGTTGCGCGTTGGCGGTGCTGAATACGGGCGATGAGTCGGATGACGCTGCGGCGATTTTCGATGCCTATCGGGACTTCAGCATCGAGATTGTGCAACGCACCCGTGGATTAAAACTGACCATAAAAAATGCCCCGTCGAGTGCATTCGTGGAAGGGCGCATGGTCGAAGGCATCCGTCAGCATCTGTTTGCGGTGCTGCGTGACCTCGTCTACATCGGCACCGAGATCGAAAACAATCGACGCTTCGATCTGAACTCGAGCGAAGGTATTACCGACGCGGTGTTCCATATTCTCAAACAGGCCCGGGTGCTGGTGGCGGATGTCCGACCCAACATCGTGGTCTGCTGGGGCGGACACTCGATCTCACGTGTCGAGTACGAATACACCAAGGAAGTCGGCTACCACCTGGGCCTGCGCGGACTCGACATCTGCACCGGTTGTGGACCGGGCGCAATGAAGGGACCGATGAAAGGCGCGGCGATCGGGCACGTCAAGCAGCGTAAATCCGACGCGCGTTATATCGGCCTGACCGAGCCCGGCATCATCGCGGCGGAACCGCCCAATCCGATGGTCAACCACCTCGTGGTGTTGCCGGATATCGAAAAGCGCCTCGAAGCATTTGTACGTATGGGCCATGGAATCATTGTCTTTCCCGGCGGTGTCGGCACGGCAGAAGAGGTTTTGTATCTGCTGGGGCTGCTGATGGATCCGGTCAACGCCAACCAGAAGTTTCCGGTGATATTCACCGGGCCGCAGTCGAGCGCGGACTATTTCGCGAGCCTCGATCAGTTGATCACGCTGACGCTCGGTGAGGACGTGCGACGTCTTTATCGTATCGTCATCGACGACGCATCGGGTGCCGCGCAGTGGATCGGTCGGAAAATTCGTAAGGTGCAGGGGCAACGCCGCACGACCGGCGATGCGTACTACTTCAACTGGCTGCTGACGGTCCCGCTGGCATCACAACTGCCGTTTCAGGTGACGCACGAAAGCGTCGCCGCCCTTCGGCTGCGACGAGATATGGAACCGCACGAACTCGCGTTGAATCTGCGCCGCGCGTTTTCGGCGATCGTTACCGGCAACGTCAAGGACAACGGTATCCGGATGATCCGGGAGCACGGGCCCTTCGTGCTGCACGGCGACCGCGACATAATAGAAGTGTTGGACAAGGTCCTCGGTGAATTTGTCGCGCAGGGCCGGATGAAACTGCCCGGTTCGCGCTACGACGGCTGCTTCCGATTGGCGGCAGATTGAACCGCTGTCCCGGCTTGGATGATCGATCGCCCTGATTCGACATCGCTTCCCCGATCTGGCTGAATGACCGTCGTTCGAGTCCGGGGATCACGTGCAGATGACGCAGCCCGCATGGCTCGCGCGGGCGGTCTTCTACCAGATCTACCCGCAGAGCTTCTACGACGCCAACGGCGACGGCATCGGCGATCTTGCCGGCATCGAGGCGAAGCTCGATTACCTTGCAGACCTCGGCGTCAACGCGCTTTGGATCAATCCCTGTTTTGTCTCGCCGTTCAAAGACGCCGGCTACGACGTCGCAGACCACGACTCTATCGCGCCGCGCTACGGAACCCACGCAGACTTCGTGCGGTTGTTGGCGCAGGCGCATCGGCGCGGCATGCGTATCTGTCTCGATCTCGTCGCCGGTCATACCTCGGATCAGCATCCGTGGTTCGTGGAGTCGCAGCGCTCCGCAGCCAATGACTTCACGCAACGCTACATCTGGACGAACAATCCCTGGGTGCGACGCGACGAAGAACTCGACTTCATCAGCGGCACGTCGGACCGCTCCGGCGCGTATGCGACCAACTTCTTTGCACACCAGCCGGCACTGAACTACGGTTTCGGCCAACCGACGCGCAGCTATCAGCAGGACGTCGATGCGCCGGGGCCCAGCGCGACTCGCGCGGCCCTTCGACAAACCATGAAGTATTGGCTTGATCTGGGTGTGGATGGCTTCCGGGTCGACCTCGCCGGCAGCCTCGTAAAACGCGATCCGGAGCACTTCGGGGTGCGTCGGTTGTGGCGCGAAATCCGCGCGTGGCTAGACGCGAACTACCAGGACCGGGTACTGATTTCGGAGTGGGGTAACCCCGAGATCGCGATCGATGCGGGTTTCCATGTCGACTTCATGCAGCATGTCGGCGTGCCCGGTTACGACGCGTTGATGCTTGGACCGGACTCGTTCCCGAAACGCCGTGAATTACCGTATTTCGACAGCCGCGGCAATGGTGATTTTCGACGCTTCTGGCGATCGTTCGAGTTCCAGCAGCGCCGCGTAGCAGGCCGCGGTCTGATCAGCCTGCCGTCGTCGAATCACGACTTCGTCCGGCCGCGCCATCAGCGTGACTTCGACGATTTGAAGGTTCTTTACGCCTTTTTGTTCACCTGGCCGCAGCTGCCGTGTTTGTACTACGGCGACGAGATCGGCATGCGCTACGTCGAAGGCCTGACGAGTAAAGAAGGGGGCTACGAACGGACCGGATCGCGAACGCCGATGCAGTGGGATGATTCAGCGCTTGCCGGATTCTCGACCGATCCCGGTGCGACGCCGTATCTGCCGATCGATCCGCAGAACGATCGGCCGACCGTTGCCGCGCAGCGCGCGGATCGAAACTCGTTGTGGCATCACGTGGAGCGGCTGATCTATCTGCGCGTCACCGAATCGGATCTGGCGCCGGATGCCTCGCTCACACTGCTGACGGAAAACTCGGGTTATCCGCTCGTGTATCGGCGCGGCGGCTCGTTGATTGTCGCGCTGAATCCGGGACTCGACACCCATACGCTCGAGTTGCCGCCGCTCGGTGACGCGGCGGCCGTGCTCGCGCAGCGTTGCCAGGTGATGCATGGACCGACCGGTTGGCGCCTGCGCATCGGCGCGCGCGGGTACGGCGTTTTTACCGTCAGTTGACCGGAACTCGATCGACGTTTTCGCGCGATCGAGCGGTTACTATCGCCCGCGTGGCAAAACTCCCGGCAGCAAATTCGATCATGGCGTGGTGCATTGCATTCGCGCTGGTACTCGTCTGGTCGTTCATCGACGCCAAGGAGCGTTACACGTGGTGGCTCGAGGTGGTGCCCGCGTTGCTAGCGGTGGTGATTCTGGCGGCTACGATGCGACGCTTCCCGCTGACTGCGCTCGTTTACTGGCTGATCCTCATCCACGCGGTCGTGTTGATGGTCGGCGGTCATTACACCTACGCCGAGGTGCCGTTCTTCGAGTGGCTCAGGGAGCCACTCGGGTGGGAGCGCAACAACTACGACAAAGTGGGGCATTTTGTTCAAGGATTCGTGCCGGCTTTGATCGCGCGTGAACTGCTGATCCGCCTGACGCCGCTCGTGCGTGGCGCGTGGTTGAACTATCTGGTCGTCAGCGTGTGTCTGGCCATCAGTGCGTTCTACGAACTGATCGAATGGTGGGTCGCGTTGATGAGTGAGCAGGCGGCCGAGTCGTTTCTCGGTACGCAGGGTTACGTCTGGGACACCCAATCCGACATGGCGTGGGCGTTGTTCGGCGCGGTGTGCTGCGTGACGTTGCTCGGTCGCTGGCACGATCGACAGCTCGCGGCACTCGGATATGTGTGATCCAGGTCCGAATCCGCGATCCGGCGCCGGGGCAATCCCTTTTTAGCCCGCTATACTGCGCGCGGCTTCACGGACGGCCACGGGCAATTGCACGAATCACTACTCACAGCGCGGGCGCTCGAGTGCGAGCGGGACGGCCGCGTGCTGTTCCAGCACCTCGACCTCGACATCGGCCGCGGTGATGTGATCGAACTGACCGGCCCCAATGGCAGCGGCAAGACGACGCTGCTGCGCGTATTGGCGGGACTGACGGGCGATTTCGACGGTGAGAT
>Ga0209254_10003302_pt1 | contig 14709 bp, 11 predicted proteins | sample FrelakmetDIP11DI_FD_187148 | JGI IMG/M metagenome (GOLD analysis project Ga0209254, IMG submission 187148) | Freshwater lake sediment microbial communities from the University of Notre Dame, USA, for methane emissions studies - DIP11 DI (SPAdes)... | ecosystem: Environmental > Aquatic >...
ATTGTCCCTCTTCGGAAAGGACAGACAAGGATACAGTTAGAGGCGTCAATGAAATACCTCTTCTTTGGCGCCATATCAACAGGCATTATGATTTATGGCATGAGCTATCTTTACGGGATGACCCACTCCACATTTCTTGCGAACATCATGTTTATCTTACCAAAGTTCCTCGACCAGCCCATAGGAATTCTCGCTATAGTGCTGACCCTCACAGGATTTTTCTTCAAGCTCTCCCTCTTCCCATTCCACTTCTGGGCACCGGATATCTATGAGGGGGCTTCAAATACGACCACCACGTTCATTGCTACTGTCCCCAAAATAGCTGCCGCCGCCCTTCTCATCCGGATTGGTACCCTGGCATCGGCGGCTGATCCTGCGTTTGTAACCATCCTCATGGTGCTAGCCGGCCTTTCCATGACCTTTGGCAACCTCGTGGGGCTTGTCCAGAAAGATATCAAGAGGCTCCTTGCCTATTCAGGCATTGCCCATGCCGGTTATGTGATCATGGGTATACTGGCAATGAGTCGGGATGGAAATGCCGCGGCAATCTATTACATGGCGGTATATCTCTTTATGAATCTTGGTTGTTTTTATGTGGTTCTCCTTCTCTCAAAGAGTGGCGAGAACATTTCGTTAAATGATCTGAGTGGTCTTGCCAGGAGGGCACCGCTTCTGGCCTTTACCCTCGCTGTATCGGCCTTCTCCCTTGCGGGTATCCCTCCCACAGGGGGCTTTACCGGAAAGCTCTTCCTTTTTACCAGCGCCTTCAAGGCTGGCTATCTCCCCATTGTACTCGTCGGTGCTGTTAATACGGTTATATCCATCTTCTACTATTTGAACCTCGTGAGGATGAGCTATTCAAAAGAACCCGTCTCGACAGAGCCTATCCATCTCTCCTTCAATGAGAAGGCCCTCTGTTATGTTCTGATATTTCTCGTCCTTTATCTGGGACTCATGCCTTTCGGCCTTACTCAGCTCTTTAGTGCTGCGGTGTAAAGGCAAGCTCAAAGCTAATAGTCCAGAAAAGACCCTCGGTGCTATCTGAATATTGATATTGGCACCGTATCAGCCAATATCCTCTTTCCCTGTTATTTCCTCAATATCGATGCGAATTATGGCAGTGATGGTGAGCTTCTCGGGCAGGAATTCTCCATAACCCCCTTCGGGCTGATATTTCTGCATAAGTGATTTTAAGGCGAGAAGCCTTTCAGCATCATCGTTAACTATTGCGGCCCTTCCCTTAATCATCACACTGCGGTAAAGATATTTGGCAGAACAGGGGTTGATATCGCTCTTCACGTAACCCAAGGGCTCATCTATCTCAAAGATGACCCTGTTGTCCCGGTCGATGTCATCGATCTTCTCGCCTTCCCTTGCGGAGTGGAAATACATTGTGCCGTCAAGGTAAACGAAGTTAAGAGGTTTTATACGAGGATAGCCATCTTTCCCAATTGTACCCAGCCTGCCCACAGGGCATATATTCAAGAGCTTATCAATAACTGCCCCGTTGCGTATCTCTTTTTTCTCCCTTCGCATGGAAGGCCTCCCATTGCAGCCCTTGTTGATAAATAGTTGCGAAATCTCTCTTAAGGATTTTACAAAAGGAGCACTAATATGTAAAATAAAAAACGTAGTTAAACAGGAGAATAACCATGGACAATATGACTCTGAAGAGACTTCTTGATGTTGCACAGGGATCGGCACCGGCTGATGTAGTAATAATACGGAATGGAAAACTTGTTAATGTCATTACCAACAATATTGACATCGTGACCAGGGATAATAGTCAAGGATGATAAGAAATAAACGATTGTGGGCTCGGCGTGCAACACCGGTAGGTTTATGTCAAATTTTCCATTTCCACCTTGCCCGTTGTAACGGACCAAAAAAGGTGATAATCTTTGCCGGAGAAGGGGATTGCGGTGAAAGGAACGTTAGACTGGGAAAACATTATTTTGGGCCTAAAACGAACCACAAAAGATTTTCTCGAAACAGTAGTAGAGAACTTGAGCGAATCCATTATAGTAACTGATCTGAATGGAAAGATTGTCTATTACAATAAAGGTTCAGAGAAGATTTTCGGGTACAAGCCAGAAGAGATTCTTGGTAAACATATCGTCACGCTGGGGGTGAAGAAGCCAAATGTTCTTGAGGAGATACGAAACGGAAATATGTTTCGAGGTGAATTGGTCCATAGCCGAAAGGGCGGCGAACGCTGCCCCTCATATGTGATATGTATACCCCTCAAGGACGAACATGAAAGGCCTATAGCTATGGTAGGGTCTGCCAGAGACCTTACAGAAGAGAAGGAGATAAACAGGCTAAAGGCGTTTAATGAGAAGGTGGTCACCTCTTTAAATGATGGGATCCAGATAATAGATAGGAACGGCCATATCACCTTCATCAATCACAGGTTTGAAGAAATTATTGGGTGGGAAAGAAAGGAGATCATCGGTAGGCATTATCAAAGTTTTGTTGCAAAAGAAGGTCTCGATAAATTCATAAAGGAAATGGAGGCGTGGGATCCGGCAAGGGGAAAGAAGGTGTTGGAGACAACTTACGTAACAAGAGACAATACTAGAATACCGGTCCTTGTGAGCACCTCCTATCTCCAGAATGACAATGATTACGATGGTATGATCAATGCTGTCACGGATATCACAGAGATAAAAATTCTTAAGGAAGAGCTTTTCCAGTCCGAAAAGATGACGCTACTAGGGAAACTGGCAGGAGAGATAGCGCATGAGATCAATAACCCGCTGAGTGGGCTTATCATAGCTACCCAGATGCTGATCGAAGATTCTCAGGCAGGACAAATAGACCCGAAAGGGCTGCTGAGAGAACTGCAAGGGATTGAGGATGACGCACGGCGCTGCAAGAAGTTCATAGAAAAGGTCCTCAACTTTTCTCGGATAATACCGGAAGAGAAGTGTGTATTGAATGTCAATGATACCATCGAGGATGCACTGTTGCTTGTCCAGCGACAGGCCAAGCTTGACAATATAACTATTGTCAAGGATTTTTCGGCAGCTGAGCTTCTCGTTTGGGGAAATTCGAACAACCTTCAGCAAGTTTTTATCAATATAGTGAATAACTCACGTGAGGCTCTTTCTCCATCAGGGGGAGTAGTTGCGATAAAAACATATGCGGTTAATGAAAAACATAAAAAGTTAGCGTTGATCGAAATCAATGACACAGGGAGGGGTATCCCAGACACTGTTATGTCCAAGGTATTCGATTCATTTTTTACAACTAAAGAGAAGGGGACAGGGTTGGGACTGTCAGTTAGTAAGAGAATTATAGAGGAACATGGGGGGGCAATTTCGGTATTAAACAGGGAGGTAGGCGGGGCTTTGTTTATCGTTGCCCTTCCACGTGAATAGCGCAATGGGAGTCTATTGCAAGGGAAACCGACATGAGTGAACGGTTTGAGATACTCGTTGTGGATGACGATGCTAGCATACGAAAAAGGTGCGTTCAACTTCTCCACAAAAAAGGGTATGCTGTGGAAGGTGTCACCAATGGCGATATAGCACTTTCTCTGGTGAGGAATAAATATATTGCCCTGATCATTGCCGATATACGGATGCCGGGTCTCAACGGGATAGAGGTGCTTGAAAAAGTCAAAGAAATTAGCCCTAGCACTGACGTGATCATGATAACTGGTTACGGTACAGTGGAAAGTGCCGTGAAGGCGATCAAGCTGGGTGCATACGATTACCTTACTAAACCCTTCGACATGGACAAGTTGCTAAAAGTGGTAGATAATGTGTCGACAAAATTCTCGCTCAGCGAAGAGGTACGAGTTCTAAAGGAACGACTCAAGGCCTACTCGGATACATATGATATCGTGAGCGTAAACGAAAAGATGCGGCAGATTTTTGAACTTATTGAGAAGGTTGCGCCAATAGACTGCAATGTCCTTATCCAGGGCGAAAGCGGGACAGGTAAAGGCCTTATAGCCCAACAAATCCACAGGAAAAGCCCGCGGCGTTCGAATCACTTTGTTGTTGTGGACTGCGCATCCCTGAGCGAGACTTTGCTAGAGAGTGAATTATTCGGCTATGTGAAGGGAGCGTTTACGGGGGCCTATGCCAATAAGGATGGTTACTTTAAGGTGGCAAACAAGGGAACCATATTGCTGGACGAGATAACCGAACTTTCAATGGCCCTTCAAGGCAAACTTCTCCGTATAGCACAGGACCATGAAATCATACCCGTGGGAAGTACCAAACCTGTAAAAATCAATGCCAGGATTATTGCGGCGACCAATAAAAATCTCGAGACTCTAGTACGAGAGGGACGTTTCAGGGAGGATCTCTTCTTTCGTCTGAACGTGGTCTGCATCGAAGCCCCCCCTCTCAGGGACAGGCGAGACGATATAACTCCTCTTGCATATTTCTTCCTCGAGAAATTCAAGAAAAGGTTCCAGAAGATGGATTTGATACTTGACAAGAAGGTTCTTACTTCGCTCCAAGTCTACGAGTGGCCGGGAAACGTACGGGAGCTGGAGAACCTGATGCAGTACCTCGTTGCAGTTTCCGATGGCGCTGTTGTCAGGCTCGAATCCGTGCCGGAGAAAATAAGGAAGGCCTTCGTGATAAACGGGAATAACGATAATTCTTTTCTCGAAGCGAATTTTGCCAGTGCAAAAAAGCTATGCTTGGATAACTTTACCCGGAAATACCTAGTCAGTTTCCTCCGAAAGAACAAGGGAAACGTTTCGGGTACCGCCAAACAGATCAATGTCTGTCGGGCGTCCCTTCAGAGGATGATCAAACGATTTGCCATCACAAAGACAGACTTGGCGTGACACTGTCTGAGGCATGCCGCCCCATGGAAGCATGCGTTGCAAGTGCCTGAGGTTAGTCGGCACCCAACACAGGGTGAGCTTCTTCTGCTATTAATTCCGATAAGATAGAATTCAGTTTCGTCAGAATCTTCTGTTGCTCAGCTGTTTTTGTCCTGCTTCCATATGGAAGCACTTGAACGAGAACCAACTCTCGTATTTACCCGTAATTACGGCGCATTAGAAGTTGGCGGACAGTTTGGCGGATTTCTTGCTTTAGACAAAGTCAATCATAGCAACAAGGAGGTCCCAATATGAAAATACCTTATTTCGATTTCCGTGCGCCCTCAACGCTTGAAGAAGCTCTCTCTATCATGGATGACTACAAAGGTGGCGCACGAGTACTAGCTGGAGGGACAGACCTTATTCCGATCATGAAATACGGCCTTGACGCCCCCGATACCATCATGAGTCTTAAGAAAATAACCGACCTAAGGGGGATTAAGCTGGAGAACAAGGAAATCAACATAGGGGCAATGACACCTTTGGCTGATCTATTGTCTTCCCATATCATTAAAGAGAATTTACGAGCCCTGCATCAGGCAGTTGAAGCGGTCGCGGCACCCCCTATATGGAATGTTGCCACCATTGGAGGCAACATTTGTCAGAACAGCCGTTGTTTCTATTATAACCAATCGAAGACATGGCGGATTGAAAGACCACCGTGCCTCAAGGCAGGCGGGAATGCTTGCCATGCGGTTCCCAAGGGGAAAAAGTGTTTCAGCGTTTATTCAGGCGACTTGGCTCCTGCCCTTATTGCCTTGAAAAGCAGTGTGTTCGTCGAGAGAAAAGGTAGGTCTAGGATCCTCTCCCTCCAGAATATATTCAGCGGCAATGGCACGGCCCCATTTACGCTGGAGAAGGAAGAGCTTCTTACCAGCATAATTGTTCCACTGCCCGATAAAGGCACTGGCTCGAGCTATGTGAAAATGCGGTTTAGGCCCTCGGTGGATTATCCCCTTCTCTCAGTAGCCGCTTCAGTGTCGTTGGACGGAAGCAAAAAGATAAAAGAAACCACACTTGTCCTCGGCGCTGTCGGCCCGGCCCCTGTGGTTGTCGCTGCAGCAGGGAAACTCCTCAGAGGAGGGACGAAGGACACCGTCGACTTTGATGCCCTGGGTGAAATTCTACGTAAGGGGACCCAGATGGTAGACAATCTTGCCCTTCCGGGATCATACAGAAGAAAAATGATACCTGTTATTGCTAAAAAAGCCATCCGGGCGGCTATAGAATAGATTGTGAGAAAGGAGAAGACATGAAGAAATCACAGAAACAGCTCATTTCATTGAAGATTAATGGACAGGAATACGAGCTTGCAATCCATCCGAACCGGACACTTCTCGAAGTGCTGAGAGAAGACCTAACACTCACCGGAACCAAAGAAGGCTGTGATGACGGAGTGTGTGGCACCTGTACTGTACTTCTGAACGGGGCCCCCATAAGGTCATGCCTTTATCTAGCTATTGAAGCGCAGGGCAAGGAAGTAACCACGATTGAAGGGCTTGCTGAAGGAGAGAGGCTGCACCCGATTCAACAGGCCTTTATCGAACACGGCGCCATACAGTGCGGATATTGCTCTCCGGGCATGATACTTACCGCAAAAGCCTTACTCGACAAGAACCCTACGCCTACAGAGCAAGACATCAAGCTCGCCATTGCAGGAAATTTCTGTAGATGCACGGGGTACAACAAAATCGTCACCGCGATCAAAGCTGGCTGTCAGAGCGCTGAGGGAGGTCAATAATCATGGATAATCTCTTATATGTAGGCAAATCAATCCCGAGAAAAGATGGTCCCGCGAAGGCTACAGGGAGAGCAGAGTATACAGTTGATATATCACTCCCTGGAACACTCACCGGGAAGGTACTGAGAAGTCCTTATCCTCATGCACGAATCCTGAGCATAGACACGAGCAAAGCGCAGAGATTGTATGGTGTCAAGGCAGTGGTCACGGCGGCGGATTCACTTAAGATCAAACACGGTTTTGTGGAGACACCACGTTACCCGGCGGACCAGTACCCGATCGCTGTTGACAGGGTGCGGCATGTGGGTGAGGAGATCGTGGGGGTAGCTGCAGTAGACGAATATACGGCAGATGAGGCGCTTTCTCTCATAGAAATCGAATACGAAGAACTTCCGGCGGTCTTTGACGTTGAAGAGGCTATGAAGCCGGGCGCACCAGAGATCCACCCATCCCACGAAATGGTTAACGAACCATACCGGAATATAGGAGGTAAGACGGAGACCTCGTGGGGAGACGTTGAGGAAGCCTTTGCGCAAGCATCCCTCGTTCGTGAGGATAAATTTTACTGCCAAATGCGTACCCATGCATACATGGAACCGCAGGCTACGGTTGCATATTTCGATTATTCGGGAAAATTGAATGTATGGACGTCTAGCATGGGTGTCTTTCTCAAACGGGCAAAACTAGCCAGAACACTTGGGCTTCCTTTCGGAAGTGTGCGGGTGCTGAAAACTTATGTTGGGGGAGCTTTTGGAGGCAAGATAGACCTTTTTAATCACGAATACATAGCCGCCCTGCTCTCCATGAAGTGCCACCAGCCTGTAAAGATTGTCTACAGCCGTGAAGAAGTGTTCAAAGGGTCGCGTCACGCTCAACCGTTAATCGTGGAACTTAAGACCGGTGTTGCAAAGGACGGCACGATAATGGCCCAGAAGATTAGAACTATCAACGACAGTGGCGCATATAGAGGAAGTGGAGTAGTGGTAATCTTCTTGGCCTGGGGGTTTGCCATGGCCCCTTATAGGGTGCCTAATATGCAGTATGAAGGTTATTCGGTCTATACGAATAATCTTGTGCATTGCCCGCAGAGAGGACACGGAGCGCCGAAGATGAGATTAGCTGCCGAGTCCCAACTCGACATGATCGCTGAAGAACTTGGCATCGACCCTGTTGAGATTCGCCTTAAGAATGCCAGGAGACCGGGGGAGCCTCTACCGAATGGGGATTCTGTGAAAAACTTTGGCCTCATCGAGTGTATTAATGAGGTAGCTAAGAAAACTGATTTTAGAAACAAATACGGCGCTGGCAAGCGAGAGCGCGAAAAAGACTCGAAGATTAAACATGGGATTGGCATGGGTGTGACATCCTATTTTGGTGGTTCACTGGTTTACCCGAACAGCTCGTCGGTGATAGTTAAGCTGAATGATGATGCGAGCGTCTCCCTTATCACTGGAGCGGTAGACCTTGGGCAGGGGGCCGAAACTGTGCTTAGTCAGATAGTTGCAGAGGAGCTTGGGGTACCCATTGAAGACGTGCAGGTCAACGCCGCCGACACTGAGACCACAACGGTGGACATAGGTTCGTGGATAAGCGGTTTGACATGGGTGACAGGCAACGCAGCCAAGAAGGCGGCAGCGCATGCCATGAAAAAACTTCTTGACTGTGCAGCAGAAAAACTGAATGAGGATGTGAACGACTTGGCGGTTCGTAACAAAGAGATCTTCGTTAAGCATTCTCCAGACAAGAAGATAACTTACGCCCAGGCAGTTGCAGCAAGCATCGCAAAGAACAAAGGCGACTCTGTAATAGGTGAAGGTCACTTTAGGACGATGAAAGAAGAACCGACCCACCCGAGTCTCGCTACAGCCAAAGGCAGGTGGACAGAAAACTACTCCTGCTATGCCCAGGTTGCAGAGGTGGAGGTGGATACCGAAACAGGCGTAGTGAAGGTGCTAAAAGCAACGACGGCACACGACTGCGGATTTCCGTTCAACCCGATGCTGGTTGAGGGGCAGATCGATGGACAGGTCTCCATGGGGCAAGGACAAATCCTTTCGGAAGAGCTCCGCATAGAAAAGGGCTGCATCATAAATCCCTCATTTCTGGAATACAAGATTCCCTGTGCGCTCGACATGGTGGATACAGCCTATATCGATGTGATAACCGAGAAATACAGCAGGGACCACCATTTTAATATTAAGGAGGTGGGTGAAGGTTATGTATCTGGAACGGTTGCGGCCGTGGCTAATGCCGTGTATGACGCCACGGGTGTGAGGCTGAAACAGACACCATTTTCCCCTGACAGGGTTCTGGATGGTCTGGAACAAATCCAGAAAAAGATAGGGAAGTAGGACAATATGACAGGCACTCAACCACACACACTCCTGTCTAGGGGATGGACATCCGTATTATTATAGAAGAAACGGGAAGAGGCTTTGAGTTTTTTCGCCCGGATGTTTGGGTAGGACAGTAAGTAGATAAGTAATAAGAAAGGAGGGACAATGGGAAATATGCTTGGAAATATTCTCAGGCGTGTGACTAATGTACTTGATGCTATCGGTAGTGGTGCCCTTTTTTTCATGATGTTGTTGACTATTGCTGATGTTATCATGCGTGCCTTTGGCCACCCCATCATCGGGACATATGAAGTTGTAGGTTTGTTGCTGGCTGTTGTCATTGGATTTACTATCCCCAAGGTCTCATATGACAAGGGACATGTGTTTATGGAGGTCGGTATAGATCACTTTGGCCCGAAGCAGAAAGACGTTATACAAACGTTTACCCGTATTCTTTGCATTCTTCTTTTCTTCTCTATAGGGTACAAGCTCATTGCCGCAGGTAACGAGTTTCGTTCGTCGGGCCAAGTGTCACCTACTATTCAACTGCCGTTCTATCCTTTTGCTTACGGCGTGGCGATCTGCTGTTTCATTCAGTGCCTTGTATTTTGTAATGATATAATCAGCATTTGGAGGAAAGGCCAACATGAATGAGGTGATAATAGGCACTGCAATGCTCTTTTTGCTTTTAATCCTTTTTGCAACAGGCATTGAGTTAGGTTTTGCTATGGCAATCGTGGGTTTCATCGGTTTTTCTTACCTGAGCGGTGTTTCTGTAGCCTTGAATCTCTTGGCCAGGGATACATTTGATGTTATCACCAATTACGGATACACCGTCTTTCCCCTCTTTATCTTTATGGGGCAGCTTGGTTTCAAGGCCGGTATAGCGAAACGGCTTTATGACTGTTCGCATAAGTTCATCGGCCATATTCCCGGTGGCCTTGCGATGGCGACAGTGCTCGGAGGCAGTGCTTTCAAGGCCATTTGCGGTTCCGCAACGGCAACAACCGCAACCTTTGCGAGCGTGGCAATGCCTGAAATGGACCGCTATGGATATGATAAAAGACTCTCAACGGGAGTTATTGCAACTGTGGGAACGCTGGGCTGTCTCATACCCCCAAGCGTGGTCCTGATCCTGTACGGAGTTATCACCGAACAGTCCATAGGAAAGCTGTTCCTCGCCGGTATAGTGCCTGCGATCATCATCGCAACTTTTTTTATCGGGATTATCTATGGATGGGTGAAAATGAACCCAGCACTTGCCCCTGTGTCGGATCGCTCAACGTGGAAGGAGAGGTTTCAGAGCTTGCCACCAACTATCTGGGTTTTCATGATCTTTATACTTATGATCGGTGGGATCATGGAAGGATTTTTTACCCCCTCGGAGGCAGGCGCTGTGGGAGCTTTTGCGGTATTGATCCTAGCAGCTGCAACCCGTGAGCTCACGTACAAGAATCTTAGGACCTCGCTCAGCGAAGCCATTCGTGTCGCAGGAATGTTTCTCATGCTCCTTGTGGGTTCTTCGATTCTTGGTCATTTTATTGCCATTACCAATATGCCTCAGAACATAGCAGAATGGCTAGTAAGCCTGCCGATTAACCGATATTTCATCCTGATCGGTATTTGCATCGTCTTTGAGATTGGTGGTTCTTTTATTGAAGACCTTGCATTCATGGTCCTTGCGCTCCCCATTTTCTATCCAACCATTGTCAGGCTTGGTTTTGACCCGATCTGGTTTGCTGTCATTCTTTGCGTTATCGTCATGGTCGGAATGATTATCCCACCCGTGGCTATTTGCGTCTTCGTGGTAAAAAATATTACCCAAGTGCCCATGGGTCAAATATACCGGGGCTGCGCCCCATTCTTGATTGCTCTCATGGTTAGTTGGGTCATTCTCTTACTCTTTCCGCAGTTGTCGCTCTGGCTTCCTTCCTTGTTTTTCAAATGAGTGGGAAAAAGGACGGAATATGTTTTAAGTATGTAAGGCCCGGCTAAAAAAGGAACATGTATCAAACGTCACAAGATGTAAAAAAACTATAAGGAGGTTCGAAAATGTTAAAAAAAGCGTTAGTACTGATGTTTGTTGCTTCAGTTGTTTTGTTTATGTGCGCGCCGCATTCCGGCGCAGCAGATGTGATTAAGCTGAAGTTCGCCAATTACATGCCCATTTTGCATATCAATGTGTCACTCATGCAAAAGTTCTGTGATGAAGTGAACAAGAAACTTGCCGGCAAAGTTGAGATAACCCAGTATCCCGCAGGCACGCTCCTTACGGCACCAAAGATGGCTGCCGGTGTCGCCGATGGTATTGCTGATATCGGCCTTGCACATTGCTCTTACTCGAGGGGGCGTTTTCCTGTCATGGAGCTGACCGAATTACCTCTTGGCGCTTCAAGTAGCTTCATACTCACCCATGCGATCAACGATTTTTATGAGAAATTCAAACCAAAAGAGTGGGACGTCTTCCATGCACTCATGTTCAGCGCAAGTCCGCCATCCACAATACAGACGCTTAAGAAACCAGTCAGGACGCTGGAAGACCTCAAAGGACTTAAGATCAGGGGTACCGGCAGGAGCGGTGATATCGTAAAAGCCCTCGGTGCTACTACGGTACCTGTTGAGATGATGGATATGTATGAGTCACTGAGAAGAGGTGTTATTGATGGCAACATGGGTCCCTATGAACAGTTGAAGAGCTTTAGAACCGGTGAGGTCTTGAAATACCATAATCTCGCATGGCAGGCTGGCAGTGGCTACACCTTCTATGTAATCTTTAATAAAAACAAATGGAATAGTCTCCCAGAAGAGGCCAGAAAGGTTATTGACGAAACCGCCAAAACCTATATCGATCCTTGGGCAATCGAGTGGAACAAAACGGACCTTGCTGGTTTGGAATTCTTCAAGCAGCAAGGAGGCCAGACCATACCTATAACAGACATCCCGAAATGGGTACAGGCTGTACAGCCAGTTATCGATACCTACAAGAAAGACATGGTTGCCAAAGGTTTCAAGGCAGAAGAAGTTGATAGCTGGATCAACTTCCTAAAAGAACGCATCGCGTACTGGAAAGGTCAGGAGAAGGCAAGGAAGATACCTACAGCTTATGACTAACCAATCTAGGTCGTGGCGATTTTTGAGGCAGTTGTGCTTGGCTTCTGTTCAGAATAGAGCGTAACTGCCTCACATAAAGCTCCATATATGATGAGTATTTGCAGACGAACGTTTGTCTGAATTGTGCAGGACTTTGAAGACGGTTTTTATAAACAAGGGGAACGGTAAAATGGAAAACAACATGAAAATTTTTGTCGGATCTGAATTCCAGATTTGTTTCTGCATCGCAGGCGTTTATTTATACATGTAAAGCCTCATGTGCGATAGAAACACCTTTACGCCCCGATTCGTTTATTTGGATTGCCATGCCTGCACGAATGCACTACATTGTCATTTTTTCAGTCAAAGAGTAATTCTTATTATTAGCTTTCAAGCGTGAGGAGGTTTTTATGACGAGAATAAAGATGTGGAAACCAGATGTGGAAACGTTGCCGAGGAAGGAATTAGAAAAAAGACAGTTAAAATACTTCAGGAAGCGGATGAAGTATGTTATCGAGAAAAGTCCTTTTTACATGAAGAAATATAAAGCAGCCGGGGTAACACCCAATGACATCAAGACTATGGACGATCTAAGGTCGGTTCCCTTTACGACGAAACAGGAGTTACTGAAATCACAAGAAGAACATCCTATATTTGGTGATTTCATATGCATCAGGCCCGAAGAAGCAGTGAGGGTTTTTCAGACATCGGGAACGACGGGAGTTCCCTTAAAAATACCCTTCAATACAAAAGACTGGTTTAAAATCTGTTTTGATCAGTTCGCCCATTTTCTCTACGGTTATGGCATAGAAAGTACGGATGTTGTTTTTTTCCCATTCACCTATGGGACCTTCATAGCCTGGTGGGGAATCCAGGCCGCAATGGAACAACTCGGAGTCATGATAGTCCCCGGCGGTGGCCAAACATCGGATGCGCGAGTGAAGAGCATTATTGACTGGGGAGCAACGGTAGTCTGCGGGACACCTACCTATATCATTTATCTAGGCGAATTAGCACAAAAAATGGGGATCGATTTGCCCAATTCAAAAGTGAGGGTCGTTATTACTGCAGGAGAGCCCGGGGCGCAGGTCCCAGCGACAAAAAAACTTGTAGAAAAGCTCTGGGGAGCCAAAAATTATGATGATATAGGGAGCACAGAGATAACTAATTTTGGCTATGAGTGCGTCATGCAGAAAGGAACCCACCTGAATGAAGGCATGTTTTTACCTGAATCACTCGATATAGTGAGCGGTAAGCCGGCGGCTGAAGGCGAGGTCGGTGAACTTGTGCTATCCAATCTCTTCTGCGAGAGCGAGCCTCTCCTACGTTATAAGACAAAAGACCTCGTTCGGTTCAATTACAAAAAGTGCGATTGCGGAAGAACATTTCTCCGAATGGATGGTGGAGTATTGGGAAGGGCTGATGATATGTTTACCTTAGGCGGGGTGAACATCTTCCCTTCAGCGATAGAGAACTTTATCAGGGGGATACCAATATTTTCGAACGAGTACCAACTGGTTATTCCTAAACAGGGGTCCGGGAAAAGGCTGGCCATTCGGGTAGAACCGGCATCGCCAGAGGTATCGGACGAGCAGGCAAAAGAGGCAGTGAAACAGTTGGCAGAAAATATTCTCTACCATATAAAAGTTACCGCCAATGTTGAAGCGGTTGCACCTGGGTCCTTGCCAAGGTTTGAGGGAAAGGCAAAAAGACTTATAAGGGAGAGTTAGACGATTAACATAGTTTAGCTGCAAATTATCCTATTGAGAAAAAAGTATGTAGCAAGTTCATCAGGGTAATGTCAATGAGTTGACCATCCTCTCTTTGCGAGGGTATCTCTTTTATAAGCACTGTTTTCAGAACCTTACCTCAAAGCAATTGGGATTTTATCTATAAAAGACGCGAACCTTGTCGTCACAGTAACGCCAACTCACTATCATCGGTCCTTGCGTTGTTCCCCGGGTAAAATTAGTGAGCCTTGTAACCACCTTTGATTCGAGAAGAGTTTTACAAAAGCAACCCTAATATGTAAGAATAACAAAACATAATATACCTTGGAGAAAACTAATGAACATGACTATATTGAAGAGACTTCTTGATGTGGCACAGGGAACAGCCCCGGCAGATGTAGTAATACGGAATGGAAAACTTGTAAACGTTTTTACTGACAGCATAGAAGATAATGTTTTCATCACCATAAAGGATGGTCGTGTCGTATCAATTGAGAATGATAGTGGTAAATCTTCCTTTGCGAGCACTTCGGAAATTGACGCCGATGGAGCATTTCTCTGTCCTGGCTTCATTGATGCCCATACACATCTTGACAATATGTTTCCCTTCCACGAATTTGTTCCTTTTTCCCTCCAGGGAGGGACAACGACGATCATTACTGAATGCGCCATGGCCGCCGGCGCGTGCGGAATGAAAGGCGTGGAATCCTTTGTGGAGAGTACGAAAGAGTATCCCCTGAGGTGCTACTTCGTTGCTCCGCCAATGACCCCTCCATTCCCCAAAATGGAAAGGGCGGCACCCCTTACCTTAAAAGAGTTTTCAACCTTATTAAAAAGGGAGGACTTCCTCGGTATTGGCGAGGCTTACTGGACGCGCATGGTTGAGGGAGACGACAGGGTGTTGAAACAGGCAGCCCTTGCCCAGTCACTTGGTAAATGCCTCGATGGCCACTCATCGGG
>Ga0209254_10003303_pt1 | contig 14708 bp, 14 predicted proteins | sample FrelakmetDIP11DI_FD_187148 | JGI IMG/M metagenome (GOLD analysis project Ga0209254, IMG submission 187148) | Freshwater lake sediment microbial communities from the University of Notre Dame, USA, for methane emissions studies - DIP11 DI (SPAdes)... | ecosystem: Environmental > Aquatic >...
GCGGGGTCAAGGGGGCACAATAAAAACGACATTTCCTTTCCGGGAAGCACCGGCCTCTGGCCGGGGAGCTTCCATAGCCCACCCCTGGACCTAAGGTGTACTTGCGACCGTAACTGAGGGATTATCCGAAAAAACCATATCTTCTTGAAAGGTTTGGATGGATTTGTTAAGATGAAAGAGTTTTTAAACATGTGAGGAGAAAAGGATGGTTTTCAACTCGCTCATCGGATTGTTTTCCACAGACCTAGCGATTGATCTGGGAACGGCCAATACCCTTGTTTACGTGAAAGGCAAAGGCATCGTTTCTTCGGAGCCTTCGGTGGTAGCCATTCAGAGAGATTCGCGAGGAGAGCGCCGTGTTATCGCAGTCGGCCGACAAGCTAAAGAAATGTTGGGGCGTACGCCGGGGAACATCTTTGCCATCCGTCCAATGAAAGATGGCGTGATCGCCGACTTCGAGATCACCGGAGAGATGCTGAAGTACTTTATCGCGGCGGTCCATAACCGGAAAGCACTGCTTCGTCCGCGGGTGGTAATCTCCGTCCCTTCAGGAATCACACCGGTCGAGAAGCGGGCTGTGCGCGAATCCGCGCAGTCCGCCGGAGCCAGGGAAATCTACCTCATTGAGGAACCCATGGCTGCCGCCATTGGAGCGGGACTTCCCATCACTGAGGCCTCCGGCAACATGGTGGTCGATATCGGAGGAGGAACAACCGAGGTGGCCGTCATTTCCCTGTCTGGCATCGTTACAAGCCAGTCGATCCGCGTGGCGGGTGACAAGATGGACGAAGCCATCCTGCAATACATCAAGAGGAAATATAATCTCCTCATCGGAGAGCGGACCGCCGAGTTGATCAAGATCAACATCGGAACGGCCTACCCAGAAGAAAACCCTCAAACCATCGAAGTGAAGGGAAGAGATCTGGTCACGGGAATTCCTAAGACCCTCGAAATCACTAGTGAAGAAGCCCGGGAGGCTCTGGCTGAATCGATCAACATGATCATCGACACGGTTCGGATCACTCTCGAAGAAACACCTCCCGAATTGGCCGCAGATATTGTGGATAAGGGCATTGTTCTCGTCGGAGGGGGAGCGCTCCTGAAGAACCTCGACGTTCTTCTCCGGGAAGTCACGGGCTTGCCCATTACCATTGTTGACGATCCCCTCTCAGCAATCGTCCTCGGTGCCGGGAAGGTTCTCGACAACGACAAACTGCTCCACACGGTCACAGCCCAATACTAAAGATTGATGCGGATTCGGAGTCCCTCTTTTTTTCGAAGATATCCTATTCCAGCCTTTATCATCCTCCTTTTGTTGTCCGGCTTGGTTCTCATCTCCATGAGGATCAAAGAACGTGAGGGTGGCACCTTTTTTGATGCGCTTCTCATGGAAATCTGCTCTCCTTTCCAGAGTGCGGCTACCTCGGTCAGCCGTTCGATCGGGGGAGTGTTTCAGCGATACGTCTCCTTGACGAAGGTTCAACAGGAGAACGAAAAACTTAAGCGCCGTGTGGCTGAGCTTCAAAATGAAAACCATCAGATGAAGGAGATGGCCCTTGCCAATGTGCGGCTGCGGAGCCTGCTCGAGTTTCGGCAGCAGTGGGTGACCTCGATGATGGGTGCAGAAGTCATTGGTCAAGATCCCTCTCCCTGGTTCAAAAGCGTGACGATCGACAAGGGCGAGAAGCAAGGCCTTCGCAAAGGGATGGCCGTCATCTCTCCAGAAGGGGTCGTGGGCCAGATTCTCAAAACGTCTCCCGATTATGCCACAGTTCTATTGATCACAGACTACAACAGTGGCATCGATGCCATTGTCCAGCGAACCCGCGCCAAGGGAATCGTAGAAGGGAAGGAAGGGAATCGATGTCAGCTGAAATACCTCTTGCGGACAGAGGATGTAGAGCCGGGTGATGTCGTGATTACCTCGGGGTTGGACGGAAAATTTCCGAAAGGGTTGATGGTCGGAGAAATTCAAGAGATAGATAAGAGGCACTTTGGTGTGTTTCAATACGCTGAACTTGTTCCCAAGGTCGATTTGGCCAGGTTGGAGGAGGTGTTTGTCATCACCGAATTCTCGATTCCAACCCCCCTGCCCCAAGAGGACAAAGGGACCACAGTAAGAAAACCAACAGGAGGGAGTCCCAAGAAGAAATGAAACGGGCAGCGTTCTTCTTGTTGATGGTCGTTGTTTCCCTCACACTTCAGACCACACTCCTGACCTTTGCACCCCTTCAGAGGGTGAGGCCGGATCTTCTTCTCATCCTTACGATCTACTTTGGGTTCTCCACGTCCACGGTCTCCGGCGGTCTTCTCGCTTTTTGCATGGGCACTCTCCTCGACCTCTTCTCTGGGAATGTCTTCGGTCTTTATGCTTTCACCCGGTCGCTCATTTTCTTTACGACTCGACTCTTCAAACATGAGTTCTATTGGGAGGGGTTTTCGTTCCAGTTGGTCTTCGTATTCATCGCGGCCATGTTGGAGGGACTTCTCCTGCTTGTTCTGCTTGCCGGTTTGAGCTCCGGTCCATTACGCAATCTTTTTCCTGCCATGCTAACCACTCTTCTTCCGCAGTCACTCTGTACGGCCTTGATCACACTCCCCTTGTTCTTCCTGCTTCGCAAGGGAGCCCATGTCCTGATGGAGAGACACCGATTGACGATTCGAGGAGAAGGATAGCCCGCTGTGGAACTAAACGCCCAGAAAATGGAGGACTTTCAGAGAAAGTATTATACCTTTCTCGTTGTTCTGGGAATTGCTTTCCTGTTGGTCTCGGTCCGGTTGTGGCAACTCCAAGTGATCAAGGGAAGTGATTACAAACGACTCTCCGAGAACAATCGCATTCGCCTCCTCGACACCCGTGCCGACCGTGGGATGTTGCTCGATCAAAAGGGGGAGATCCTGGCCCATAACCGTCCTTCCTTCGAAGTTTTCGCAGTCCCTGAAGACCTGAAAGGAAACCCCGAGGTTTTAACCGCGGTCGCCCAGATCCTGAAAATCAGTTCAGCCGACATTCAGGAGAAAATGCGGAGTCAGAAACAACGGGCTCCGTTCCAACCGGTGAGGATCAAGACCGACATTGACTGGAATGAGTTAGCCCTGCTCGAATCGAATCGAGTCCATCTCCCGGGAGTCTACCTGGATGTCCGCTCTCGAAGGGCCTACAACTATGGCCATCTTGCTTCCCATCTCATCGGGTATATGGGTGAGTTGGATGAGACCGAAATTAAGCGATCCCCCCTCTCCTACCGCATGGGGGCCACTGTCGGGAAGTTCGGAGTGGAGCAGCACTGGGAAGCTGAATTGAGGGGTATCGATGGAGGCCGACAAGTGGAGGTGGATGCCTGGGGAAGAGAGATTCGAGAGCTCCGAAGGGTGGACGCCTTTCCAGGAGACAATGTCTTTCTGACCATGGATGCCGAACTCCAAAAAGTCGCCGAGGAAGCCCTTCAAGAACACAACGGAGCCATCATTGCCATGGACCCAAAGACAGGTCGAATCCTAGCCATGGTGAGTAAACCCTCCTATGATCCAAGCCTTTTCGCTGGAAACGTCCCCAAGGAACTTTGGACAGCCCTTGCGGAGAATCCTGATCACCCACTCCAAAATCGGTGCGTTCAAGGTCTTTATCCGCCCGGCTCCGTTTTTAAGATCGTGACTGCAGTGGCAGGTCTCGAGTCTGGACTTCTGACTCCACAAACGGCTTTCTTCTGCGCTGGCCTCTATCCCTATGGAAACCGGGATTTCCGGTGCTGGAAAGAAGGGGGACATGGCACGATTGATCTCCGTCAAGCTATCGTCTCGTCGTGCGACATCTATTTTTACCAGGCCGGGCTGAGGGTCGGTGTCGATCGGATTGCCCAGTACGCCAAGGAATTCGGTCTGGGAAGAAAAACAGGGATTCCTTTCCCTAATGAAAAACAAGGAATCGTTCCCTCCTCGTCCTGGAAGCTCAAGTCCCTGGGGGTTCCTTGGTACCCTGGTGAAACCCTCTCTCTCGCAGTCGGTCAAGGCTATCTTGCCGCCACACCGCTGCAACTCGCCGTGCTCATCTCAGCGGTCGCCAATAGGGGGAAGATCTATCGTCCCCAAGTCGTGGACAGGATCGAAGACCTTTACGGTCAGGTCTTGGCAGAGTACCACTCCGAGCAGATCGGAGAAGCGAATGTCTCCCAAGGAACGCTCGATTTCATCCGTGATGCCCTCCGGGGGGCGGTCAATGAGCCAGGAGGAACTGGAGGAGGCAGCGCCCTCAAAGAGTTCGTCGTTGCAGGAAAGACAGGAACCGCTCAGGTGATCCGATTGCCGAAGGACTTCAGAAGGGGCGATAGTATGCCTGTACGATTTCGAGACCATGCGTGGTTTGCAGCTTTTGCCCCCTTCGATGATCCCAAGATCGCGGTCGTCGTTCTGGCTGAACACGGAGGGTTCGGAGGAGCCGTCTCAGCTCCGATCGCTAAGAAGGTGATTCAGAAGTATCTTGCCCCAGAGAGTCCCTCTCCCCTCAAGATGACTGGACATCCCACGGGCTCTCAAGGGAGCGGGACGCAATAGCCCCTTCTGGCGTAACGTGGGAAGAAACAGGATTATAGCAACATGATGATCGATCGGCGTCTCATCATTCGTTTCGATTGGCCCTTGGTGGGCATGGTGATGCTCATTGCCTGCATCGGCATCCTTAATCTCTACAGTATCACCTCAAACGGTGAGGCGAGCGGGACACCGTTTTACCTTAAGCAGGCCTTCTGGTTGTTGATGGGCCTCGCGATCATGATCGTGATCGCCTTTATCGAATACCGTTTCTACTCGGATTTTGCCTACATCGTTTACGCCGCGGTTCTCTTCGCCCTCGTCCTCGTACTTGCCTTTGGCATGGTGACCTCAGGGGCCCAGCGGTGGATTAAGATCGGATCGTTTTCTTTTCAACCGTCGGAATTTGCGAAGATCGCCCTGATCCTCATCCTGGCCAAATTTTTTCAGAGACCCCCGAAACGAGAGGGGTTTTCCTTGAGGGAGCTTCTCTTGCCTTTTCTTCTGCTCCTTCTTCCTGTTACGTTGATTCTGAAACAGCCTGACCTCGGAACCTCTATTATCCTTGTCCTCATCTTCGTATCTGTTCTCCTCTTCGTGAAGGTCCGCTGGTCGTCGTGGCTGATCATGGTTGCGGCTGTCCTCTCCGTCCTTCCACTGCTGTGGAGCGTTCTTAAGGACTATCAGAAGAAAAGAATCATTACCTTCTTCAATCCTGATCTCGATCCCCTCGGAGCCGGGTATCACGTGATTCAGTCGAAAATCGCCGTCGGGTCCGGGGGCATCTTTGGGAAAGGGTTCATGAACGGGACTCAGTGCAAGCTCGGCTTCCTGCCTGAGCAACACACGGACTTTGTCTTCTCGGTCCTGGCTGAGGAGTGGGGTCTCCTGGGCTCCTTCTTTGTCATCGCACTCTATTTTGCTTTGGTGGCTTGGGGCCTGCGAATTGCCGTTCAGTCAAAGGATCGCTTTGGTGCCATTCTTGCCTTCGGTGTGGTGGCGATGCTCTTCTGGCACGCGTTTATCAATATCGGAATGGTCCTGGGAATGATGCCTGTCGCGGGGATCCCCCTCCCTCTTCTCAGTTACGGAGGGTCCTTCCTCGTTTCCACGCTCATGGGGATAGGTCTTCTTCTGAATGTGAGTATGCGCAGGTATCTCTTCTGATCAAGCGACGAGGACTGAGTGCTGAGGATTGAGGGGGATCTCTCATCACTCATGACTCAGTCCTCAGTCCTGTCAGTTCAAAACGGCACATCGTCATCTGGACCGGAGGCCATGTTTTGATCGAAAGGTTCTTTTTCGGCCTCCGGAGCCGGAGACGGACCCGCAGCCGGTGCACCGCCAGCCGCACCCAGCATCTGCATTTGGGTAGCCACGATTTCTGTGGTCGATCTCTTGTTTCCTTCCTTGTCTTCCCATGCACGGGTCCGGAGCCGTCCTTCAATGTAGACTTGTTTCCCTTTGTTTAAGTATTCGCCACAGATCTCAGCCAGTCGGCCGAAGGCCACGATACGATGCCATTCGGTCATTGTTGTTTTTTCTCCTGAGGTCCGGTTCACCCGATTCTCGCTTGTGGCGATGCGAAAGTTGGCGACGGTTGTCCCGTTGCTCAAGTATTTGACTTCAGGATCCGCCCCCAAATTGCCGATAAGAATCACCTTGTTGACACCTGCCATGGTTTCCTCCTCTTTTTACCCCTGATCTGTCCACACGTTCGAAGGAGGGCAGCCTTCTACCCTCGATAGACGCTCTTCTTTAGGATGATAGGTCAAATTACCACTTCTTCAAGTTCTTTTCAAGCAAATATTGCCGCTACGGGGGTGAGTATGTTAATTCTTAGTTGAAGATTTCTGCTCGCTTCGGGGAAAAACATGCTAAGAAAGATTTCCGTACTCTGGGCACGCGTATTGACCGTCGCTTTTTTGACCGGGTGCTTTCTGTTCTACCCTATTCCAACCTCATGGACGCAGTCGGACTGCCCTTCGTGCCCTTCCTTTGGGGTCCAGAGATTTCCTGAGAAGAAGGAAGCTCCTCCTTTTACCCTAAAAAATCTGGATGGGAATTCCGTGGCTTTAAGTCAGTTCAAAGGGAAACCCTTGCTCCTCTTCTTCTGGGGAACGTGGTGTGATGCTTGCAAAGAGGACATCGTGTTGTTAGAGAAATTTGCCGAGCGGGCGAAGGATCACGTGACCGTCGTTACAGTGGTGGTCGATGGAGAAAGGGAGAAACGGGCCCGGCAGATTGTCAGCAAACTAAAGCTCACATTACCCGTGCTCCTGATCTGTAAAGAAAATGTCATCGATACTTATGAAGTCAGGATGATCCCCATGGCTGTTCTCGTCGATCAAGGGGGATCCATCATAGGAAAGACCGTGGGTCAGAGAGATTGGTCTGGGTCCGTCGCCTGGTCTGTCGTCAAGGAACTCCTCAAGCTCAATTGACCGGCAAGTGCCCCGCAAGGCGCCGCCCTTTAGGGCGGGGAGCTTCACAAGCCCCCGCATTGTCGTGTAATCACTACACTCAGCTTCATTTTGCTATCGGTATGGCACCCTTTAAAGCAGGTTTTGTTTCCATTCTTGGAAGGCCCAACGTGGGGAAGTCCACCCTGTTCAACACCCTTCTCGGCGATAAAATGGCCATCGTCTCTGCAAAACCTCAGACCACGCGCAATCGGATCCTGGGTATCAAAAATGTAGAGCAGGCTCAAGTGGTCTTCCTCGATACTCCAGGAATTCACGATGGACAATCGAGACTCCATCAGCGAATGGTTTCCGTAGCCGTCGGTACCGGCCAGGATGCCGATGTCCTCCTTTTTCTGGTGGAGGCGGTCTTCCCTTCTATTGAAGGCGATCGGAAGGTGATCGATTCGATGGAGAAGAATCATGGCGTACCCTTCCTCGTCATCAACAAGATCGACCTCGTCAGGAAGGACAAGCTTCTCCCTATGATCGACCAATACCAGCACCTCCATGCCTTTCAAGAGATCCTCCCTGTCTCGGCACTGACAGGAGAAGGGATCGATCGCTTAGTGGACCTTCTGATCCAATACCTCCCCGAATCCGCTCCGCTGTTTCCTGAGGAGATGATTACGGATCAGACCGAACGTTTTTTGGTTTCCGAGTTCATCCGGGAAAAGGTCATTCAACAGACCCATCAGGAAATCCCCTATTCCGCAGCCGTGGTCATTGAATCCTTCAAGGAACAACCAGAGAAGAATCTCGTGGTCATCCGGGCCACGATTCTTGTCGAACGTGATTCCCAAAAGAAGATCCTTATTGGCAAGGGAGGCCAGAAATTGAAAGCGATCGGCGAAGCCGCTCGAAAGGAAGTGGAAGCCTTCCTGGACAAGAGGGTGTTTCTTGAATTGTGGGTTACGGTGGAGAAGGGTTGGACCCACAATGTCCGGGCCTTGGATCGTTTTGGATATTCCTCCCGATGAAAGAAGAGTCGAAAGCGTTCCCACCGGGAATAGGGCTCATTTGAATTGCATAGAAGAGAGAGGCTATAATGGGGAAACACCGAATCCCCCTATCTCGGGGTTGAATCGTGGATGAAACCGAGTCCCTGGGTCACTACCTAAAGAAAGAAAGAGAAAAGAAGAATATCTCCTTGAGGGATGTGTCCAGAAACACGAGGGTGAGGGAGCACCTCCTCGAAGCCATTGAAGCGGACCGATATGATCTCCTCCCCTCTCCGACCTTTGTGAAAGGGTTTCTCCAATCCTATGCCAAGGTCGTAGGTCTTGACCCGAATGAGGTTGTCCTGAGGTTCCAGGATGTGATGAAGGGTCCACCGAAAGAAGAACCGAGTCCTCCCCCTGAGGAAGAAATCTCACAGAAGACAAAACCTTTTTGGATCATTGGGGGCGCGGTCCTCGGAGGAATCCTCCTTATCCTTCTCTTGATCTATCTTCCGTCACCAGGACCTTCAACCCCTCCTGGTGCTCCAACCTCTCCAGAACCAGAAACGAAAGAGGGGCCAGCTCCTGCTTCGTCATCGCACCCTCCCTCGCCCGCGCCGGATCAAGAAGGAAAACCCCTGTCGCTTCAGCTCAAAGCAGCCGAGAGGACTTGGATCCGGTTCCAGATCGATGATCAAGTTGAGAAGGAGGCACTGTTGCAGCCAGGTGAAACCCTGAACCTTCGGGACGCCAAACGTGTCCATCTGCTTGTTGGCAATGCGGGAGGGCTCGAGTTAGCGGTGAATGAAAAAAAGCTGGAGAAATTTGGAGAATCCAGAGAAGTCGTGACTCTGATCTTCACACCCGAAGGGGTGGAAGTGAAACGCAGAGAAAAAACCAGCCCTCCCTCGGAATAAGCTCATTTCTTCTGCCAAATCACAAAATACCCGAGTCTAGAGCTTGTAATACATCAATTCCCTGGCGTACGGTCTTACCTTAGTCATCAGAATGTCCTGTTCTTTCTGATCCATCGGCTCAAATCCTTTTGCAACCGTGACATTCATCTCCAGTTGCTCTATAGTATCGCACCCCACGACAGCTGTCGTGATGGGCTGGGTGAGAGCAAAAGGGAGAAAATCCTTAACGGATTCCTCTCCAAAAATCTTGACACAGACCCCCCCGGAAAGGGTCTTCATTCCCAGAATCCCCATCTCCTTTTTCTGGGCTTTGGGAAGGACATCTTCAAAGAAGGACCAGTAGTGAGGTTCGGCTGGATTGACAGGCATGACAACGACGTCGAAGCGGTATAGATCGAGAGCCCTCGAGAGCACGGCTGGGTTCCGGTGGCCGGTTACGCCGATATACTTAATGAGTTTGTTCCGTCGGGCTCCCTCGAAGGCTTTGATCGCCCCTTCGGCTCCGAAGATGAGGTCAAGATCCTTGGGAGTCCTTACGTCGTGAATCATCCAGAGATCGAGGTAGTCCGTTCTCAGATTTTTGAGTGTTGTCTCCAGATGCTTCAAAGCGCCATCTGCGGTGCGTTCATGGGATTTACTTGCAAGGAAAACCTCCTTTCGTCGCTCTCCAAGGGCTTTTCCGTAATAGGATTCGCTTCCGGCATAGGCTCGGGCTGATTCAAAATAATTGATCCCGAGATCCATCGCCCGATGGATGAGAGCCACTCCTTCCTGTTCTTTCCCGAAGGTTCTGAGCACCCCTTCTCCCCCAAGCCCGAGGATCGTGAGTTCCTGACCCGTCTTCCCCAAAAGTCTCTTTGGCAGTCCGTTTTTCGCCTTCATGCCTTCACTGCTCCTGTCCCGTCCTTTTCTCTGTTCCCTCAAGGGCAACGGCCTTGAGAAATCGTCTAGCCAGAAGGACTCTCAATGAGTCGTCTGCTCGTCTCTGCAACCATGCACCAGAGGATATCCAGAGGCAGGTGAGCTTCGACAGTGGCGTCAAAAAAAATGCTGATTCTTGGAGGGAATTCATCATCCCCTTGCCACAGGACATAAGCCAAGGGCACTTTAGGAAACACCTCCAACGAGAACCCCTTATCCCCGTAAAGAATCTCACTGCCTCCGAGCTTTCTTCCGGCTCGAAGAAAACCCTCTGGATCTCTTCCATAAATCCTTTCGAGGTCATCCACCTGCAGACGATGGGGACCTCGGAAAAAGGTCGATCCTCCCTTGAGATCTTTTTCGCTGACCCACGTATGCGACACCTGGATTTCCTTCGCTTCGATCAAGTAAACAAGGACCATCAGAGAAAAGAAGAATGGGATTTCCTCCTCCACCCCTTGATCGTTCCACTCCACTCTGAGAATCCTTTGATCCTTGGGGAGGATGAGATAGCGCTGCTGATAAACAGGCAGAACGAACCCGTCACGAGAAGGATGATAAATCGCCTCCGACCGTGTACACACACCCGTGGGATGAAGTTTGGAGAGTTTCTCCCAGTACATGGGATCAGGTGCCGGCCTTCGCGTTGTCTCTCCCTCCACCCTTCCCTCCTCAGGTAGGTCAATAATAATCAAATTTCCTTTCCATTTCAACCATCTCTGGATTCTCATTCTCCCCCGGTTCTTATGCGTTGAGATTGAAGCTTTTTGAAAGGACCTCTGCCTTCACGTTGAAAAACGCTCCTTGGTTCGACATAATTATTTGTTGCGTACAGGAGATCCTATGAAGTCACTCTTTCATGGCTTATCGGTTTTTCCCCTCATGATGGTCCTCCTGTTTTCTCCATGTCATGAGGCCCTTCCTGCTCCACTGAAGAAACCTTTGTCCTTTCAGCATTTCACACAGAAGGATGGCCTTACGAGTGAAATGGTTTATGCCGTCGCTGTAAAGGGAGATGAAGTATGGTTTGGAACGTATGCTGGAGGAACGAGTCTTTACCACAAATCAAAAAAGACCTGGAAGGCTTACACAACGAAAGGTGAATCCCCGCCCAAAGTGGACGATGGGAATAGCATTCAATGGAAGAATCTCTTGCCGTACAACCATGTGTCTGTGATTCTTCCTGATGTGGATCGCATCTGGTTTGGGACTTACTTTTACGGATTCGGCGGCGGCGGGATTTCCTACTACGATCCTCAGAAGAAGCCCCCTTGGAAACCCTTCAACACCCATAACGGAGTGGCCAAGAAAGTCGTCTCTATGGCCGTCGATGGAGACCAGTTGTGGATCGGCTCAGAAAAAGGGCTTTCACTGCTCGACAAGAAGAGCGAGCAATGGAAGAACTTCTATTCAACGCAGCACGGCCTCTCAGGAAACTTTGTCAACGCCCTCTTGATCGACTCCGATGCGCTATGGGCAGGAACTAACGGTGGAATCACTCGTTTCCACAGGATCCAAAAGACCTGGAAATCTTACGGGGCCCACGAGGGATTAACGGAACTGGAGATTAAGACCCTCTTGAAGGTGGGTGAAAAGATCTGGGCGGGAGCCATTGAGGGATCGCTTTTCGAATATGATTCCGACGCAGACCGCTGGAAAAAGATAGACCCTTCCGATCCCTTGAACAATGGAGGAATTTACACGCTGCTCGCGACGAAAGACCGGGTTTTCATCTGCCGGGATAATGGCGTGAGCCTTTATGACGTTGCTACAGGAGAGTGGGACGCCATCACGGCTTCGGACGGACTCTTGGGCTCGACGATCTTTTCCGCGGCCGAGGACAACAATGGAATTTGGTTTGGAACGGACAAGGGAGTTTCAAAGCTCCTTCTGAATCCTTGATCCCCGGCTTCAGTGAAGCTCCCCGCCCATCCCGTTAAGACGGGACAGGCACGGCTGGGACTTCCGGGAAATGAACAATATGATTAGAGGGTCGACTTTCCTCCCCGCCCCTGCAGCAGGAAGGCGGGACATCCAGCCGACTTGCCCGTGACTTCCATGATTTAGGACACACGGCGATTGTGAAGCTCCCCGCGCCTCGCGCCTGTCTGTCGACCCCGGTCCCGACCGTGGGCGGGGCAGGCAGGCACAGAGTAATAGCGATAAAGGAGGAAACGACTTCATGGATTGTCTACACCGTAAACACCTCACAAGGAGGCAATTCCTGAAGGGAGCAGCGACGGCCGTCGCGTTGCCTCATCTGGTTTCCGTGCCATCTCTCCTCGACCCACCTCCTGTCCATGCCTCGGGAGAGTCTGACCTGATTATCGCCAAGCAAGGCAGCCCGACTCAGCTTCTTCAGGCGGCTTTGGCTCCTCTGGGAGGCATGGGTCGATTTGTCAAGCAGGGGCAACGGGTGGTGATCAAGGCGAACATCGCTTGGGCAAGAACTCCGGAGCAGGGCTGTACCAATAACCCTGAGCTTTTCATGGCCCTCATCAAAATATGCTACGACGCAGGAGCAAAGCGCGTCGCCGTTTGGGATCACACCTGCGATAATTATCAGTTCACCTTCTCCCGCTCTGGATTGAAGGACGCCGCCCAGAAAGCGGGTGCCGATATCTTCTCCGGTCACGGTCAGAATGTCTATAAGCCGGTGCAGATCCCCAAAGGGAAAAAACTGAAGAAGGCCGAGATCCTCAGAGATGTCCTTGAATCGGATGTCTTCATCAATTTTCCTATCCCCAAGCATCACTTTGCCACGGAACTCACCCTGGGGATGAAGAATCTTATCGGGATCGTCTGGGATATGGAGCAACTTCACAAGATCGACCTCCACCAGTGCATCGCCGATGTCAGTACCCTTCGCAAACCGGACTTGGTGGTCATGGATGCCATACGAATCCTCACGACCAACGGTCCGAAGGGCCCGGGAAAAACGGAGGATATCGGAGAGGTCGCTGCCTCGTCAGATATGGTCGCCATTGATTCTTACGGAGCCACCTATTTCAAAAATCCGAAGACCGGAAAACCCTTCAAGGGAGAGGAGATCCTGTTCGTCAAGCACGCTTATGATCTGGGATTAGGTCAGATCGATCTTGCCAAAGTCCAAGTCAAAAGGGTCAGTGCGACATGACACGAACGGTTCAGACTCTCCGAAGGGCCGTCCAGACCCTTTCTTTCTTGTTCCTCCTCTACCTGATCCTTCGGACCGCCTTCCCTCTCGAGTTGAAGATGCCGGTCGACCTCTATCTGCGACTGGATCCCTTCATCGCCATCATCACTCTTCTCGGGAAGAAGGCGTTCATCCTCAGCATGCTCCCTGCCTTCGGGGTCCTTCTCCTTGTCTTCGTTTTTGGCAATTTCTTCTGCGGGTGGTTCTGCCCGATGGGAGCTACCATCGATTTCTTTGATCGGGTCCTCTTCCGAGAAAAGAAGAGACCGAAGGGGTTCAACGAGCAACCCCTGAGGAGGCTCCGCTACGGAATTTTTCTCTTTTCCCTGGCAGCGGGCCTCATGGCATGGCAGTTGCTCTATCTTCTCGATCCGATCAGCCTCATCACGAGAACCCTCGTTATTTCCTTTTATCCACCCGCCATTTATGTGTTCAACCATCTGATCCCAAAAATTCAGATGATTCTGCCACGGAATCCCCATATCATCTCTGACATTCCCCTTCCCCTCTTTAAGGTCAATCTATTCATTTTTGTCATCTTCCTTGGCATTTTAGTTCTCGGCCTGGTGCGGAAGAGATTCTGGTGCCGGTATCTCTGCCCTCTGGGAACCCTCTTCTCTATGACTTCCCGTCTGCGAATATTTCGACGATCAGTGACGAACGAGTGTACTCACTGTTTGAAGTGCGTCAAAGACTGCCCGGGTGGAGCCATTCCCGAGCAGGAACCTCAAACTTATCGCCAACAAGACTGTGTCTCTTGCCTTAAATGCCTCGATTGTCCTCCTAAGGCTGTCTCCTTCAAGTTCGCCTTTCCGCGTTGGAAGAGTGTCGAACAGGTTTCCCTCTCGAGGCGGTACGTCCTCGGCTCCTTCGGCTTTGGTCTCCTTTCAGCCCTCGTCATCAAAACCAATCCTTTACAGACAGAGAGCACGTTAAAGAACAACCGTCTGATTCGACCTCCCGGATCCCTGCCGGAAGACGAATTTGTGACCGTGTGCACGGGATGCGGCCAGTGTTTGAAAGTCTGTCCCAACAATGCCCTCCAGTCGACTCTCCTGGAAGCCGGTCTGGCCGGTCTCTACACCCCCCGACTCGTTCCCAGGATCGGCTACTGCGAAGAGTTTTGTAATTTCTGTGGTCGGGTTTGCCCCACGGCAGCGATCAAACCTCTTCCGGTAGAAGAAAAGCGCCTCATCCAGGTGGGGGTCGCACATATCAACAAAACAAGATGCATTGCCTGGGATACAGACAAGATCTGTCTGGTCTGCAATGAGCAATGTTCCTATCAGGCCATTGTGGGTGATGAGAAAAAGCGCCCCATCGTCAAGGAGGAGAAGTGTACAGGCTGCGGAATCTGTGAGAATAAGTGCCCTGTTGACGGGGAATCTGCGATCATCGTCTACGCGTCCGGTGTCCAGAAGATATTGACTCCCAACAACAATTCTTAAATTTTGGAGACCCCTCCGAAATGTCCTTACCCTTTGGGACAACCTCCGTGTCCTGATATCCGGATTGTAACCCCTCAGTTACCGCACACCGGATCTTGTTTCCACGGAGGTTGATCTGCTCACCCGCAGCGGTCCAGTGGCGCATCCTTTTTCGAACAACTCGAGGCGATTCCTGGCAAATTATCGTTCATCAATGCCCAGAAGGCTAATTAAACCCACCTTAAAGACCCGCCTCTGAAACGCGAGCGGTGTACCTCAAAAATGGAACTCCGTTTGATAATCTCCATGACGGTGATCATTCGAGTCAAGCGTTCTTC
>Ga0209254_10003304_pt1 | contig 14706 bp, 15 predicted proteins | sample FrelakmetDIP11DI_FD_187148 | JGI IMG/M metagenome (GOLD analysis project Ga0209254, IMG submission 187148) | Freshwater lake sediment microbial communities from the University of Notre Dame, USA, for methane emissions studies - DIP11 DI (SPAdes)... | ecosystem: Environmental > Aquatic >...
ATGACTCACGTCAATTCGGCACGAATCCGCCCGTACGGTGGTGGGCTAGTTGCGCCGTTGCCCTGATGCGGCCTGGATCTGGCGTCGGGGTGGCGACCGGGTGGCGTCTGCACGCGGTGGCGGCGTTGCTATAGTCGCATCCGACTGCCTGCCACCAAGTCTCCATGCCTCTCTCCTGGAACGAAATCCGCGACCGCGCCTTCGCTTTCTCGAAGGAGTGGGCCGACGCGCACGACGAGGCCTCGCACGCCAAGCCGTTCTGGATCGGGTTCTTCGAGATTTTCGGCATTACGGACAAGCGTGTGGCTACGTTCGAGCACGCGGTGCGCAAGTTCGGCGGCGCGCATGGCCGCGCCGACCTCTTCTGGCGCGGAAAACTGCTGGTCGAGCAGAAATCGCGTGGCAAGGACCTCGACGCAGCGTTCGACCAGGCGATGGCCTACCTCGACGGCATTGCCGAACGGGATCTGCCACGCGTCGTGATCGTCTGCGACTTCGCTCGCTTCCGGGTTCACAACCTCAAGACGGGCAAGCAGACCGAGTTCCCCATTGGCCGCCTTCGCGACCACATCAAGCTGTTCGGGTTCATCGCCGGCTACGAAACGCAGACCATCGAGCCGCAGAGCCCCGTCAACCGTGAAGCCGCGGAACGGATGGGGAAGCTGCACGACCTGCTCAAGGCGAGCGGCTACGTAGACCACCCGCTGGAGCTGTTGCTGGTTCGCCTGCTCTTCTGTCTCTTTGCCGACGACACCGGCATCTTCCAGCCGGCGCAGGCCTTCAGGGATTGGCTGGAGGCGCGTACCGCCGAGGACGGTAGCGACCTGGGCAACCAACTCGCCATGCTGTTCCAGGTGCTGAATTCGCCCGAGCAGGCACGGCAGAGGACGCTCGACGACCAGCTCGCGGCTTTTCCGTTCGTCAACGGCAGGCTGTTCGAGGAAGCGCTGCCGATCGCGTCATTCGACCGCCGCATGCGCGAGACGCTGATCGACTGCTGCACGCTGGACTGGAGCGCCATCAGCCCGGCGATCTTCGGTGCGCTGTTCCAGTCGATCATGGACGCGAAGGCGCGGCGCAACCTCGGCGCCCACTACACCAGCGAAGAGAACATCCTCAAGCTGATCAAGCCGCTCTTCCTCGACGATCTGTGGGAGGAGTTCGGCAAGGTCAAGGGCAACCGGAACCGGCTGTTCGAGTTCCACAAGAAGCTCCGCACCCTCAACTTCCTCGATCCAGCGTGCGGCTGCGGCAACTTCCTCGTCATTGCCTACCGCGAGCTTCGCCGCCTCGAATTGGAGATCCTGCGCGCGACGCGGGCGGACGCGAAGTCGGCCGCACTGCTCGATCTCCACAGCTACATTTCGGTCGACGTCGACCAGTTCTACGGCATCGAGATCGAGGAGTTTCCCGCGCAGATCGCGCAGGTGGCGCTGTGGCTGGTCGACCACCAGATGAACCTCGCGATCAGCGAGGAGTTCGGGCTGTACTTCGCCCGGATACCGTTGGTGAGCACGCCGCACATCCACCATGGCCGCGAGAAGGGCAACGCGCTGCGAATTGGATGGAGCGACGTGCTGCCTGCGGGAAGGTGCGCCTACATCCTTGGCAACCCGCCGTTTGTGGGCTCCAAGTTGCTCGACGACACACAGCGCAAGGACATGCAGGCCGTCTTCGCCGACGTGCCGAAGAGCGGCACGCTCGACTTCGTCGCTGCCTGGTACAAGCTCGCGGCCGAATACATGAAAGGCACGTCGATCCGCGCCGCATTCGTCTCGACCAACAGCATCTGCCAGGGAGAGCAGCCGGGCATCCTGTGGGGCTGGCTACTCGGACAGGGCATTCACATCACGTTTGCGCACCGGACATTCCGCTGGGACAACGAGGGCCGGGGCGTGGCGGCTGTGCACTGCGTGATCGTGGGCTTCTCCTACGTGAACCCGTCGCGGCGGGTCATCTTCGAATACGACGATGTGCGCGGCGACCCGCACGCGACCGTGGCGAGCAACATCAATCCATACCTCGTGGATGCGCCGGATGTGGCGTTGCCTTCGAGGTCGAGTGCAATAGGAAGTGTTCCGGAAATCGTTTTCGGGAACATGCCAAACGATGGAGGGCACCTACTCCTTTCCGCGCCGGAGATGCGGGACCTCGTGGCACATGATCCCAATGTCGGAAAGTTGATCCGCCAGTTTCTTGGGGCAGACGAGTTCATCAACGGCATCGAGCGATATTGCCTCTGGCTCGCAGGCGCAACACCCGAAGACGTTCGAGGATCAGCGGAAGTTGTGCGGCGCCTCGGCGAGGTACGCAAGTATCGGCTGGCAAGCAAGCGAGCCGCCACCCAGGGCCTCGCAGCGCTCCCCGGTAGATTCGGAGAGGTGCGTCAACCGCAACACACTTATGTACTCATCCCAAGGCACTCCTCGGAACGGCGCCAGTTTGTACCCGTTGGTTTTGTTGAGCCCGAAGTCATCGTCGGCGATGCTAACTTCTGCATACCCAAGGCAACAGTTTTCCATTTTGGCATTCTCAGTTCGACCATGCACAACGCCTGGATCCGCTACACCTGCGGGCGCCTCAAGAGTGATTTTCGCTACTCGAAGGACATCGTCTACAACAACTTCCCGTGGCCGGAGTCGACGACCGCAGCGCAGCGGCACAAGATCGAGGCGGCTGCACAGGGCGTGCTCGACGCTCGATCCGCGCATCAGGGGGCGTCGCTCGCCGATCTGTATGACCCCGTGACGATGCCCGTGGATCTGGTCAAGGCGCATCAGGCGCTCGATGCTGCGGTGGATGCGGCCTACGTTGCCGGGACCGCCCGCAAGGCCTTCAGGAGCGACGCGGAACGGGTGGCCTTCCTCTTCGAGTTGTATCAGCGGTACACGAGTCTCCTGCCGATGGCATCGAAGCCCAAGGCCAGGCGCGCTCGACCGGTCGGGAATCCTGCCGCCCACTGATTCGCCTCGGTTACAGCCTCAAGGGCGAAGTTCGACCGTCGCGATGGATGGAGAACAACGCCGGCCGCTTGGCACCCGCCGCGGTGTTGCGGATTCGGGTAAGCACCTTGAGCAGGATCTCGGCCGTCGCGCCGGCGGTAAGATTGCCGCTGGTAAGCACGAAGATCACTGCCTTCGACGCACGGATCGCTGCAAGTTCGTTGGGTTTGCGGCGAATGTTCTGGTCGCGCGTGATGCCGATCCAGCCCTCGCGTCCCACCGCCGCGATCCACTCCTCGTCGAGGCTGTCGTGCGCAAATCGCTGCTTGTGCGCGACGAACGGGACGCCGTTCTCGACCAGTGCATTGCCGAGTCGAACCGACCAGGCATCGCGGTCGATGAACAGTGGCGGCGCTTCAGGCCGCGACGAGTTGCTCGTACCGGAGCGCTTCGAGGATTTCCGCTTCGCTGACACCGTAGTCGCCGGCCATCTCGGCGGGCGAGTCTCCCGCTACGAAGCGATCGTGGATGACGTCGGTGCGCACACGTGCGCTCGCCAGCACCGGTCGACCGAACGCAATGCGCGGGTCGATCAGAACGGCTCGGGGTTGAGTAGGCGTGGCGGCCGGGGAGCGCGTGAAGGGGAACAGGCGTACCGGGCTCCCTGCGTTGCCGCGCTCGATGCGATCGAGCGCACGCTCGAAGTCGCCTCGCATTGCCGTCTGCCCGCCACCGGAGACGCTGACGAGTTGTCCGGCCTGTTCAAGAAACAGGTCGAGTCCATTGGTGCGGAAGTTGTCCGCCAGCAGCGGGCGGCGCAATCCCATTCGACGGCGGACGTACTCGAGGGCGGGCCTCACTCGCTGCAGCGGAATGCCGTAGGTTCGCGTGATGGCGCCCAGGACATGCAGTTCGCACAGATTGGCGAACGACAGCAGCCGCGCTGCCTTCTCGGCGGCGAGGACGACGGGCGCAAAGGACTTCTGCGAGCCACTGGCGTCCTTGTAGCGCTGGCCGAAGCACCACGCCCGCACCGTCGAGGGCTTGAGCTTGAGCAAGTGCGCAACCTCCGTCGCCCGATAGCTCGGAGCATCGAAGATCGATTCGTCTATCGACGAGCGACTGCGTCGTGGCGTGTCCATCGGAGAATTCGCGGCTCTTCCCTCCATCGCCGCCATCATAGCGCCGCTGGGTTGCGACGAAGGCTCGTCCGTTCGGCCAAGCCGATCACGCTGCCCTATCGCTCGAACGGATCGAGCAGCTTCGCGCCGGTGCCGACGTGGTGGCGGACATTGCGCGTCACCAGGACCAGGTCGTAGACCAGCGCCGTGGCGGCGATCTGCTTGTCCAGCGGGTTCTCGGGGTGCGGCACGCGAAGCCGCCCCCAGACCTGCGCCACATCGGCATCGAACGGCAGGACGCTGTCGACGAAGTCCGACAGCAGCGTGCCGAGCCAGCTTTCGAGCGCTTGCGCCTGCGGGACGTCGCCTCGATGGCGCACGAGTTCGACGCCTCGCCGCAGCTCGCCGACCGTCAGCGCCGCCAGGTACAGCTGCGCGCCGCTCGACGTCGCACGCTCGATGAAGGCGACGACGCCGGGGTTGGCCGTCGCCTTCTTGCGCAGCTCGCTGACGACGTCGGTGTCAACCAGGTACACGCCCGGCCTCGCCGGGGTCTTCGGCGCGCGCGAAGTCGGCGTCGCTGCCGGCTTCGGGAATGGCCGCCAGCACTTCGGCCAGGCCCCGCTTGCGCGGGCGGCGCAATTCGCGGGCGAGAATGTCCCGGTGCTCCGCCTCGGCGCTGTGCCCGCGCCGGGCCGCACGCAGCTTCAGGGCCGCGACCAGTGCTTCATCGACGCCGCGAACGATCAGGCTTGCCATGGCCGCTCCTGAGTGCAACAGGACTGATAGCAATGATAGCATCCTCGCTGACGCCGTTGACGACAGAATGCGCCGCGGGTTTGCGCGCTTCGAATCGGGCGTTTGGATGACCGCGGGTCGGCGCGACCCTGTCCTCCGGCCGATTGACCGGCCTTCGCGCTTGGCGCTAGTATTACACACGTTATAACTTGCGATGGAGCGCTGCCATGTTCGCCTTGAAGCTCACCCAGATCGGCAACTCGATCGGTGTAATCCTGCCCAAGGAGATGCTCGCGCGCCTCAAGCTCGAGAAGGGCGACACGGTCTATGTCACCGAGGCGTCCGACGGGTACAGGATGACGCCGCACGATGTCGAATTCGAGGCGCAGATGAAGGCTGCGCGGACGATCATGAAGAAACGCCGCGCTGTCCTCCGCGAGTTGGCGAAGTGACCCGGTGGCGGTGGCTCGATGCACAAGCCATCTTGGCGGTGCACGATGCACAGCTTGCCGAGCACGGCGGAAGCGCCGGCACCCGCGACGCGGGCCTGCTGGAGTCGGCACTGGCGCGTGCGCCGAACCTCGCCAGCTACGGCAAGCCGGATTGCGCCGATCTCGCCGCCGCCTACGGGTTCGGCATCGCGCGCAACCATCCGTTCATCGACGGTAACAAGCGCACCGCCTTCGTCGCCGTCGAGCTCTTCCTGTCGCTCAACGGCCATGACCTCGTTGCAGGCGACGCCGATTGCGTCCTGACCATGCTTGCGCTGGCCGCCGGCGACCTCGACGAACGCGCCTTCGCGGCGTGGATCCGCACGCACGCGCGCCGTATCGAGCGCTGACGCCACCGGTCTTCGCCCCGGGCCTACGCCTTGCGGTAGACCTCGGCGCCCGCCTTTACGAACTCCACCGCCTTCGCCTCCATCCCCTTCGCCAGCGCCTCGCTCTCGGCGAGCCCCTGCTTCGCGGCATAGTCGCGCACGTCCTGCGTGATCTTCATCGAGCAGAAGTGCGGCCCGCACATCGAGCAGAAATGCGCGAGCTTGGCGCCGTGCTGCGGCAGCGTCTCGTCGTGGAACTCGCGCGCCTTGTCGGGATCGAGGCCGAGATTGAACTGGTCCTCCCAGCGGAACTCGAAGCGCGCCTTGGAGAGCGCGTTGTCGCGCACCTGCGCGCCGGGATGGCCCTTGGCGAGGTCGGCCGCGTGCGCGGCGAGCTTGTACGTGATGATGCCGTCCTTGACGTCGGCCTTGTTCGGCAGGCCGAGGTGCTCCTTCGGCGTCACGTAGCAGAGCATCGCCGTGCCGTACCAGCCGATCATCGCCGCGCCGATCGCGCTGGTGATGTGGTCGTAGCCCGGCGCGATGTCGGTGGTCAGCGGCCCGAGCGTGTAGAACGGGGCCTCGCCGCAGAGCCTCAACTGCTCGTCCATGTTGTGCTTGATGAGGTGCATCGGCACGTGGCCCGGACCCTCGATCATCACCTGCACGTCGTGCTTCCACGCGATCTGCGTCAGCTCGCCCAGCGTGGCGAGCTCGGCCATCTGCGCCTCGTCGTTGGCGTCGTGGATCGAGCCGGGGCGCAGCCCGTCGCCGAGCGAGAAGGCGACGTCGTAGGCCTTCATGATCGCGCAGATGTCCTCGAAGCGCGTGTAGAGGAAGCTCTCCTTGTGGTGCGCGAGGCACCACTTCGCCATGATCGAGCCGCCGCGCGACACGATGCCGGTCATGCGCTTCGCGGTCATCGGGATGTAGCGCAGCAGCACCCCGGCGTGGATGGTGAAATAGTCGACGCCCTGCTCGGCCTGCTCGATCAGCGTGTCGCGGAAGATCTCCCAGGTGAGGTCCTCGGCCTTGCCGTCGACCTTCTCGAGAGCCTGGTAGATCGGCACCGTGCCGATCGGCACCGGCGAGTTGCGCACGATCCACTCGCGCGTCTCGTGGATGTTCTTCCCGGTCGACAGGTCCATCACCGTGTCGGCGCCCCAGCGCGTCGCCCACGTCATCTTCTCCACCTCCTCGCCGATCGACGAGGAAACGGCCGAGTTGCCGATGTTGGCGTTGATCTTCACCAGAAAGTTGCGGCCGATGATCATCGGCTCGCTCTCCGGGTGGTTGACGTTGCAGGGGAGTATCGCGCGGCCGCGCGCGATCTCGTCGCGGACGAACTCGGGGGTGATGATGGCGGGAATCGCCGCGCCGAACGTCTGCCCGGGATGCTGTCGCGTCACGGCGGCCGGGAGCGCGGCCAGCATCGCCTCGCGCCGCAGGTTCTCGCGGATGGCGACGAACTCCATCTCGGGTGTCACGATGCCGCGTCGCGCGTAGTGCATCTGCGAGACGTTCGCGCCCTCCTTCGCCCGGCGCGGTGCGCGCCGGAGGTCGAAGCGCAGGCCGGCCAGCGCGCCATCGGCGAGCCGTTCGCGACCGTAGCCCGACGTAGGGCCCTCGAGTTCGACCGTGTCGCCGCGCTCGGCGATCCACTTCGCGCGGAGCGGCTCCAGGCCCTTGCGGATGTCGATGCGCGCCTGCGGGTCCGTGTAGGGGCCCGACGTGTCGTAGACCGTGATCGGCGGATTGCGCTCTGCGCCGAGGGACGCGGGCGTCTCCGATTGCTCGATCTCGCGCATCGGCACGCGCAAGTCCGCGCGGGAGCCGGTCACGTAGACCTTGCGTGAACGCGGCAGCGGATTGACGGCAGCGGCGTCGACGTGCGCGTCGCGCGCGAAGAACTCGTCCTTGGCGTTCATGGCTTCCTCCACGAGGGCAAGGCGGGCGGAGGAGCGTGCGAAACGCTTCCCTTCGCCGGCATGACCCGGATCAGGTTCCAAGGGACTGTCTCACCCGGCGGGCGTACACCACCGGGACCCCTAGCGTTCGGCTGCGAGGGTACGCGATCCGCTGCTGCTTGGGAAGGTGCGCAAGCTAGCGCAGGGCGGTCGCGCGTGGCAGGATCCAACTTTGACCGATCGTGCGGGAGGGGACCTGATGGGTCGCGCGTTCCTGCTTGTCATCGCCGTGGCGCTCTTCCCAGCGCCCGATGCGCGCGCCGGGCTCGCGTTCGCGGACGGGGACTTTGCGTCCTGGACGTTCAGCGCGCACTTCGAGCCGCCGTCGGCGCTGCCGCACGACGCCGTGGCTCGGCGCGAAGCCGCCGGCGGCCATCCGGGGGCCCACCTGACGTTTGAAACGCGCTATCTGGGCACCGGGGGCGCCTACGCCGTCGCGGTCAATCCGGACTTCGTGACCACGACGGCGCTGGCCGGCACGGCCTTCGCGGTCACCGTCGACGTTGCGTACGCCCTGCTGACGCCTACGCGCCCCCCCGGCCTCCACGTGGTCGCGGAGCAGGCGGGCGCGCTTTACCTGCTCGGGCTTTTCCCAACGTCGCAGCCCTCCGCATTCACGCGGATGACTTTCGCTGGCGTGCTAGATCCGGCGGCCTTTCAGTCGATCACGCCCGGCGCTCCGCCGCGACCGCTGCTGGATGGCGGCGTGCCTACCCGATTCGGGTTCGCGGCGTCTTCGGGGTTCTACCGGGCCAGGGTGCAAGTCGACAACCTCCGTCTTGATCTCGCCGCGCTGCCTCCGGACGCCGAGACCTTGACGGCAGTGCCGGTCCTCGGCCCGGCGTCGATCGCGTTGCTGGCTGCGCTGCTTTTCGCCGCCGGCACGGCGGCGCTGCGGGCCGTCCGGCAGTGAGGGCAGGCAGCGAAATTGGGGTCAGAGTGGAATCTCCGAAGTACAGGAGATTCAACTGAGCCCAATTTCGCCCACCGCCGCGTGCTCTCCCCGTTGGCGCCGGGCGAAGAACGCCGCGATGCCTCAGCGTCACTCCCCTCGCCCGCCGTCAGGTGGGAGAGGGGCTGGGGGTGAGGTGGGTTGCTTTCACCACCAGGCGTGGAAGTGGTGGGTCGGCCCGTGGCCCTTGCCGACCTCGAGCCGGTCCGCCGCCGCGATGGCCTTGCCGAGGTAGTCCTTCGCGCGCCGCGCTGCGGTCGGCACGTCGGGCGACTGCGGCAGGAGTGCGGCAAGCGCCGCCGACAGCGTGCAGCCGGTGCCGTGCGTGTTCTTCGTCTCGATGCGCGGCGCGGACAACTCGATCATGCGGTCGCCGTCGTGCAGCACGTCGATCGCGTCGCCAACGGGCAGGTGCCCGCCTTTCAGGAACACCCAGCGCTCGCCGTCGTGCGTCATCGCATTGCGCAGTCGCTCGGCCGCCCGGCGCATCGCCTTCAGGTCCTGCGGCGCGGCCGACTCCAGCAGCACGCCGGCCTCGGGCAGGTTCGGCGTGATCATCGTCGCGAGCGGCAGCAGCGATTCGCGCAGCGCGCCCACCGCGGCGCGCTCGAGCAGCCCGTGCCCGCTCTTCGCGATCATCACCGGGTCGAGCACGAGGTGCGCTGGCCGCCAGTGCGCCATCCGGTCGGCGACCGCGAAGATCACGCTGGCCTGGCCGACCATGCCGATCTTCGCCGCATCGATGCGCACGTCGTCGAACAGCGTGTCGATCTGCCGCGCGACGAAATCGGGCGGCACGGGGAAGATGCTGTCCACGCCCACGGTGTTCTGCGCGGTGAGCGCGGCCACGACGGCGCAGGCGTACGCGCCGTTCGCGCTCATCGCCTTCACATCGGCGAGGATGCCGGCCCCGCCGGAAGGATCGACGCCGGCGATCGTGACGACGTTGGGGATGCGCTGCGCCATGGCGGCGATGGTGCCACAAGCGGGCGCCCGGCCGCCGTTGGGTATGATGCGCAGCGGGTCGCGCGCGGGGGGATTCGGCATGGACGTGTTGCTGTGGGTCGTGGCGGTGGCGATGATCATCGTCGGCGTCGTCGGCACCGTGCTGCCGGCGCTGCCCGGCACCGTGTTCATCCTCGGCGGCATCGCGCTCGCTGCGTGGATCGACGGCTTCCAGCGCATTCCAGGCTGGGTCGTCGGCGTGGCGGCCGCGCTGACGGCGATCGCGTTCGTCACCGATTACGTCGCCGCGGCGCTGGGCGCGAAGAAGGCCGGCGCGAGCAAGCTGGCGATTGTCGGCGCTGTGGTCGGCACCCTAGTTGGCCTGTTCGGCGGCCCGCTCGGGCTCCTCTTCCTCCCGCTGATCGGCGCGACCATCGGCGAGTACGTCGCGCGGCGCGACGCGGCGCACGCCGGCCGCGTGGGCGTGGCGACGTGGCTCGGTCTGCTGCTCGGCACGGCGGTCAAGGTCGCGATCGCGTTCACGATGGTCGGACTGTTCATCGCGGCGCTGGTGTTCTGATCTGATGTCCGGACCGTGACCGCCCCCGCGCTGCCGCGCCCGCGCCGGCCCCGCATTCTTTCGCGCCGCAACCTGCGGCTCGCCTCCGGGCTGGTGCTGCTCGGGTATGCCGCGACGCACCTCGTCAACCACGCGCTCGGCCTGCACTCGTTCCGCGCCGCCGAGGCGATGCTGCGCGTCGCGGTGGCCGTGTGGTTCAGCGCGCCCGGCACCGTTGCGCTCTACGGCGCCGCCACGATCCACGTCGCGCTCGCCTTCGTCGCGCTCTACGAGCGGCGCACGCTGCGCATGCCCTGGGTCGAGGCGCTGCGCTATGCGCTCGGCTTCACCGTCCCGTGGCTGCTGATCGGCCACGTGTTCGGCACGCGCATCGCTGCGACGGCCGGCGCCAGCCCCGAATACGAGCGCATCGTGTGGCAGCTGCTGGTCAACGAGCTCGAGTGGCGGCAGCTGGCGCTGGTCACCGTCGTGTGGGGCCACGCGATGATCGGCGTCACGCTGTGGCTGCGCCACCGCGACTGGTTCGCGCGGTGGTCGCACGCGCTGCTGGTCATCGCTTGCCTCGTGCCGATCCTCGGCATGCTGGGCTTCCTGTCGATGGCGCGCGAGCTCGAGCTGCGCGCCGACGAGCCGGACGCCGTCACCGCGCAGGCCGGCTATGCCGCCGAGCTCGACGCTGCGACGCGCGCACGGCTGGCGGACTCGCGCGAGAACTGGGCGTGGGGCTACCTCGCCTTGCTCGGCGGCGTGCTCGTCGCGCGGCTGGGGCGCCGCGTCGTCGAGGCAAGCAAGCGGAGAGCGATTACGCTGCGCTACCCTGACCGCGAGGTGCGCGTGCCGCGCGGCCACACGGTGCTCGAGACCAGCCGCGCGCACCACATCCCCCATCTTTCGCTGTGCGGCGGGCGCGGCCGCTGCTCGACCTGCCGCGTGCGCGTCGCGCCGCACACCGGGCTGCCGCCGCCGAACGCCGACGAGGCCGCCACGCTGGCAAGCATCAAGGCGCCGCCCGACGTGCGGCTTGCCTGCCAGTTGCGGCCGACGCACGACCTCTCGGTGTGGCCGGTGTTCGCGATCGACGGCACGCCGTCGCCCGGCGGACGCCGCAGCGTCGAGCGCGAGATCGTCGTGCTGTTCACCGACCTGCGCCGCTGGACGGGGCTGGCCGAGCGCCAGCTGCCGTTCGACCTCGTCTATGTGCAGAACGCGTTCTACGCCGCAGTGGGCGATGCTGTCGTCGCCGCCGGCGGCCTGCCCAACCAGTTCGTCGGCGACAGCGTGATGGCGCTCTTCGGCCTCGAGGTCGAGCCGAGCGAGGCGTGCCGGCAGGCGCTCGCCGCGGTGCGCGGCATCGACGAGCGCATGCGCGAGGTCAACCAGCGCATGCGGCGGCAATTCGCGCACACGCTCGACTTCGGCGTCGGGCTGCACGCCGGGCCGGCCGTGGTTGCCGAGGTCGGGTGGCGCGAGACACGCACGGTCTCCGCCGTCGGCGACACGGTGAATATCGCCGCGCGCCTCCAGGAGCTGACCAAGAGCTACGGCGCGCGCGTGGTGCTCTCCGAAGTCGTCGCTGCGGGCGCCGGGCTCGAGCTGGCACACGCCGACGCGCACCAGATCGAGGTGCGCGGTCGGCAGGCGCCGCTGGCCGTCTATGCGCTGTCGGCACAGGGCGCAGACGCCGACCTGCCGACGGCGCCGGTGTAGAATCGTCGCCGCCCCGCGGGTGTAGTTCAATGGCAGAACGGCAGCTTCCCAAGCTGCATACGAGGGTTCGATTCCCTTCACCCGCTCCATCTCCCGCCGCGCCCGGCGCGGACTGTCACCGGAACGAAGACTGATGCGCGACGCCGGACTTCCCATCACGCTGATCGTGCTCGGTCTCATCGGGATCGCGTGGTACTTCCGCCTGTTCCCCGACCTCGACTGGATCATCGCCATCGCGCTCGTCGCGGGCGGCGTGGCCGTCATGCTGTTCGACGGCATCACCAAGTCGTCGATCGTCATCGGCCCGTTCCTGATCGCCACCGGCATCGCGTGGTGGGCGCACGAGTTCCGCGACGCGTCCTGGCGTGTCCTGATTCCCGCGCTGCTCGTGCTGCTCGGCGCGCTGATGCTCGTCGCGCGCCGTCCGAACATCCCCGACAAGCGCGCGCCGAAAGCCTGATCCGGCGGCGGGCTGGTAGACTGGTCAGGCCAGTTTGCCTTCGCCCGTCGCGCTGTCGCCCCGCTTCCGGACGGCCGTCGCGGAGGCGGGCCATCCCACAGCATCATGAGCCTCCCGGCCGCCCCCGCCGCGCCTGCGCACGTTCCGCTCTCCGCCGTCGCGCTGGTGTGCGGCGCGACGCTGTGCTTCGTGCTGCTCGACTCGATGTTCAAGCACCTCTCGCAGCACCTGCCGATCCCGCTGCTGGTCTGGGCGCGCTGGACGGTGCAGGCGCTCGCCGTCGCGCTCTGGCTGGGGCCGCAGGTGGGCCTGCGCCGGCTGGTACGCACGCGCAAGCTGACTGCGCAGTTGTTCCGCGGCACCGTGCTGATCGGCTCGTCCCTTTGCTTCGTCTCGGCGCTGAAGGTGATGCCGCTCGCCGAGGTCACCGCGCTCAACTACACCACGCCGGTGCTCGTCACCATTCTCGCCGTCGTGCTCCTCGACGAGCGCATGACGCGCATGCGCGTCGCGTTCGTCGTCGCGGGGCTCGTCGGGATGCTGCTCATCGTGCGCCCCGGCGGCGAGCTGTTCCAGGGCGTGGCGCTGTTCGCGCTCGGCTCGGCGTGGTTCTACGCGATGTTCCAGATCACCACACGCAAGCTCGCCGACGAGGACTGGCGTGCGCTGCTGTTCTACCCGGCGCTCGTCGGCGCGGTGGCGATGACGATCGTGCTGCCCTTCCTCGACTGGCGCTCGCCGGTCACCTGGCAGGACGCCGCGATGATCGTCGCCGCCGGCCTGCTCGGCTCGCTCGGCCACTTCCTGTTCCAGCGCGCGTTCCAGGACGTGCCCGCCTCCGCCATCACGCCGTACACCTACGTCCAGCTGGTGTGGTCCACGCTCGTCGGCTGGATCGCGTTCGCGTCGTTCCCCGACGCGTGGGCGCTGACCGGGATGGCGATCATCACGGGAAGCGGGCTCCTGATCGCGCTGCACGAGCAACGCAAGTCCAGGACCGCGGTCGCCCCCCAGGCGACCGTGGTCGACTAACCGACCCGCTCACTGCACTACACTTCCGCTTCAACGAATCGAGGAGACGTTCGATGGGCAAGCCACGCATCGGCATGATCGGCCTGGGCCTGATGGGCCACGGCATCGCGAAGAACCTCGTCACCAAGGGCTTCCCGCTCACGGTGCGCGTCCACCGCAACCGCAAGCCGCTCGAGGACCTGCTGGCGGCGGGCGCGAAGGAAGTGAAGACGAACGGCGACGTCGCGCGTGCCGCCGACGTGGTGATCCTGTGCGTCACCGGCGCGCCCGAGGTCGACCAGATCGTGTTCGGCGAAGACGGCATCGCCGGCGCGGCGCGCAAGGGGCTAGTGGTGATCGACACGTCGACTTCCGAGCCCGGCACGACGACGAAGATGCGCGAGGCGCTCGCCCCGAAGGGCGTGCGGTTCGTCGACGCGCCGCTGTCGCGCACGCCGGTGGACGCCGAGGCGGGGCGGCTCAACACGATGGTCGGCGCCGACGAGGCGACGTTTGCCGAGCTCAAGCCCGTGTTCTCCGCCTACTGCGAGAACATCGTCCACGCCGGCCCGCCGGGCCACGGGCTGGTCCTCAAGCTCATCAACAACTTCATCGCGCAGGCGTTCTGCGCGGCGTGCGCCGAGGCGCTCGCGGCAGCGGCGAAGTCCGGCCTGTCGGTCGCCAAGCTGCACCAGCTGATGTCCGCGGGCCCGGTCAACTCGCCGATGTTCCAGATGATCGTCGGCAAGGCGCTGGAGGGCGACCTGACCGGCCTCAAGTTCACGCTGGTCAACGCTGCGAAGGACCTGCGCTACTACACGCACTTCACCGAGTCGATGATGCTGCCTTCGATCATGGGCGAGGCCACGCACCAGAGCCTCGTCATCGCGAACGCGCTCGGCTTCGGCGAGAAGTTCGTGCCGTCGCTGATCGAATCGCAGGCGAAGTTGACGGGGATCGACGTCCTCGGGCACGCGAAGGCGAAGTAGGGGCGCGGCGTGGTCGACGTCGCGGCGGCGACCGAGTTCGCCTGGCAGACGGCGCAGGCGGCCGGCCGCGCGATCCTGCCGCACTTCCGCGCGGCGCTCGACGTCGAGAACAAGGACCGCGCCGGCGGCTACGATCCGGTGACCATCGCCGACCGCGCTGCGGAGATCGTGATCCGCGACGCGATCCGCACGCGCTATCCGGGGCACGGCCTGGTTGGCGAGGAGCACGGCCGCGAAGAGGGCAGCGAACGCTGGCGCTGGGTCATCGACCCGATCGACGGCACCAAGAGCTTCGTGCTGGGCCAGTTGCACTGGGGCGTGCTGATCGCGCTCAACGACGGCGCGCGTCCCGTGGCCGGGGTCGCGTATCAACCCTTCGTGGGCGAGGCGTTCGTCGCGCACGCCGGCGGCAAGGCGCAGTGGCGGCGCGGCGACGAGCGGCGCAGCCTGCGCACGCGGCGCTGCGCGAAGCTG
>Ga0209254_10003305_pt1 | contig 14702 bp, 13 predicted proteins | sample FrelakmetDIP11DI_FD_187148 | JGI IMG/M metagenome (GOLD analysis project Ga0209254, IMG submission 187148) | Freshwater lake sediment microbial communities from the University of Notre Dame, USA, for methane emissions studies - DIP11 DI (SPAdes)... | ecosystem: Environmental > Aquatic >...
CGGGCAGAAGGCGTACTGCGCGGTGAACTACTGGAACATGGCGCGCATCGTCGACGCCCTCTGCAACGAGATGGGGATCACGATCCCCGTCGCGATCCACGCCGACCACTACGGCATGAAGAACGACAAGGACCTCGCGCAGGCCATGGTCGAGGTCCCCACGATGTTCGAGGCGGGCATCACCTCCATCGCCATCGACGCCTCCCACCAGCCCAACGACCAGAACCTGCTCGCGAACCTCGCCGTCAGTTCGCAGATCCCGGCATGGGGCGGCCTTGAGACCGAGATCGGGGAGATCAAGGGTTCCACGGGGCTGTCCACGCCGGATGAGGCGGTGTTCCTCATCCAGGGCCTCAACGCGCACGGCATCTTCGCCGACTGGATCGCGCTGAACAACGGGACCACCCACGGCATCGAGGCGTCCGACGCCGGCATCCAGGTCGGGCTGACAGCGGAGGTCCACGAGGCCCTCACGCGCTACCAGGTGAGCGGCGCCCAGCACGGCACCTCGGGCAACAGCTCCGACCGTCTCCGCGAGATCGCGGCCCGGACCCACACCACCAAGGCCAACGTGGCCACCGCCCTCCAGATGATCTCCTGGGGGCTCGAGGTGAACGACTACGGCAACGCCCAGCTCGACGCCGACGGCAACTTCATCAAGGTGCAGGGCGAGGGCGTGACCGAGGAGATGTGGGCCGAGGTGGTCGCCTACGCCGACGAGAAGGGCTGGAAGAAGGGCGACTACAAGAACCTCAACCTTCCGTTCGAGAGCAAGTTCCTCGCCCAGCCCGCCGAGATCCGCCAGCGGATGGCCCGGCGGGTCGAGGACTTCGCCTACAAGATGATGACCGAGGTGCTGGGCGCGGGGGACACCGCGCCGCTCGCCGTCGAGGCGATCCTCGCCGCCGGGTCCTACGACCTCGGGGCCAAGGTGGGACGGATCGAGGACCCCGCTGACTGGACCGACGCCAAGATCGTCGAGAGGGCGAAGTCGCTGGACAGCGACAAGGGCGCCGAGGGGCACTTCGACGATTGACGGAGGCGAGATGATGGCAGAGAGAGTCAAGGAGATCCTGAGCTGGTACGCGTCGGACAACCCCGGCACGCGCGCCAATCTCTACCGGATGCTCAACCACGGGCGCCTGGCCGGCAGCGGCAAGATGGTCATGCTGCCGGTGGACCAGGGCTTCGAGCATGGGCCGGCGCGCAGCTTCGCGCCCAACCCCGCCGGCTACGATCCGCGCTACCACTTCCAGCTGGCCATCGACGCGGGCTGCAGCGCCTACGCGGCGCCGCTCGGCTTCATCGAGGCCGGCGCCGCCGAGTTCGCCGGTCAGGTGCCCCTCATCCTCAAGGCCAACAACTCGGATTCGCTCTACGGCGGCGCCGACCCCATCCCCGCCGTGACCGCCGGCGTCGAAGACGCTCTGCGACTCGGTTGCGGCGCCATCGGGTTCACCATCTACCCGGGCTCCGCCGACCGCAACGAGATGTACGAGGAGCTCCGCGAGCTCACCCTCGAGGCCAAGGCCGCCGGCCTGGTAGTCGTGGTCTGGAGCTACCCGCGCGGTTCAGGGCTCAGCAAAGAGGGCGAGACGGCCATCGACGTGTGCGCCTACGCGGCGCAGATCGCCGCCCAGCTCGGCGCCCACATCATCAAGATCAAGCCGCCGAGCGCGCACGTCGAGCTGCCCGCGGCCGGCAAGGCCATGGAGAAGGCCGGCGTCAAGACCGGCACGCTCGCCGAGCGCGTGGCCCACGTCATCCAGGGCGCCTTCGACGGCCGCCGCATCGTGATCTTCTCGGGCGGCGAAGCCAAGGGCGCCGACGAAGTGCTGGCCGAGAACCGCCAGACCGCCCTCGGCGGCGGCTTCGGCACGATCATGGGGCGCAACTCCTTCCAGCGGCCGCACGACGACGCCGTCAAGCTGCTCCACGAGGTCATGGACATCCACGCCAGCACCTGGCCCAAGAAGTAGAGGTCTGCGCCGCGACCCGCCGCAGTGAAGCGGACGGGGTGGGCGGCGTCAGCCGCCCACCCCGTCCGCTTTCCGCAGTCCGTCGATGAACACCTCCACGAGCTGCGGATCGAACTGGGCGCCGGCGCCGTCGCGAAGCTCGGCGATCGCCCGCGCCGGCGTGAGCGCCGGCCGGTACGGACGGTCACTCACCATGGCCTGCCAGGCGTCGCAGATGGCGATCACCCGCGCCGCGAACGGGATCGACTCTCCCTGCAGCCCATCGGGGTAGCCCTCTCCGTCCCAGCGTTCGTGGTGGTGAAGGATCGCCGGGGCCAGCGCGTGGAGGTACATCGTGCTCTCCACCAGCCGCATCCCGACCTCCGGGTGCTGGCGGATGGTCGACTTCTCCTTGGCCGTCAACTCGCCGCGCCTGTTGAGCAGTTCCACGGGAATGCCGATCTTGCCGATGTCGTAGACCAGCGCGGCCACGCGCAGCACGTCACGCTGCGCCTCGTCCAGCCGCAGCTCGTCTGCCACAAGCCCTGCCGCGCGCGCGACTCCCGCGGCGCGCTCCACCGAGAACGCGTCGCGCAGGTCGATCGCGGCCGCCAAGGTCTCGAGCGTCTCGATGTCTGCCTTTTCGAGGCGGAAGGCGAGACCATCGAGACCAGGCTGGTCGAGTTCGACGAGGGAGATCCGCGAGAAGTCCGCGACCATGTCGCGCCCGGAGCGTTTGGCGAAGAGCAAGGCGGTGTCGGCGGCCCCGATGAGGCTCTCGCGGTCACGACCGCAGGCCGGGTAATCGGCGACGCCGATGCTGATCGAGAGCGGCGGTGGGTGAGGTACATCGAGGCGGATCTCGCGCACGCCCTGGGCGATCCGTTCCGCCAGGGCACCGGCCTGCCTTGCGCTCGTGCCGGGCAGGATCATCACGAACTCCTCCCCGCCGTACCGGGCCACGAAGTCCGAGATGCGGGCATTGGTGCGCAGCACTTCGGCGACGGCTTTCAGGGCCTCGTCGCCACGCGGATGCCCGAGACGGTCGTTCACGGTCTTGAACAGGTCGAGGTCCATCATGAGCAGCGAGAAGACGAGGTCGTAGCGTGCCGCGCGCTCGACCTCCCCAAGCAGCGTCGCCTGGAAGTGCCGGTGATTGAAGAGCCCCGTCAGGCCATCGGTGACGGCGCGCTCCTCGAGCTCGGCCTGGTAGCGCGCGTTCTCGATGGCGCTCGCGGTGACGTTGGCGAAGACCTCAAACGCCTGCAGGGCCTCGGGCGTCGGGAGCAGCCCATCTTCCGGGTCGTAGAGATCGAACAGGCCGATCAGCTGCTCGTCGTGATCGCGCAGCGGCGCGAACAGCGCGTCGTCCGGATGGAAGTGGCCCGGCCCTTGGTCGGGCAGGTCGCCGGGCGGGAAGAAGAACAGCTCCTCCTCCGTCCAGGAGTAGCGCGTGTGGTCGATGACGTAGAGGTTGCCCTGGCGGAACTCGTCGCGCAGGATGCCGCGCACGATCCGGCCCGGGATCGGCCGCTCGAGGAGCACCTGGTTGTACTCGGGGTCGCCGCCGAGAGCCGCTCGCGTACGATAGACGTCCTCCTCCTCGTCGAGGAGGTAGAGCGCGCACTCCTTGTAGGCGAGGGTGGCCTTGACGGCGCCGGCGGCGAGGTCGACGGCCGCCTGCACGCCGCGCGCCGTGCGCAGCTCGTCGCTGAGCCGCAGGATCGCCTCCAGCCGGCGAGACCGTCGCGAGTGCGTCTCCGCGGAGTCGTACAGCTCGGCGACCCGCTCGTGCTCCCGCACGTACAGATAGAAGCAGCCGAGGACCAGCGAGATGACGAGCGCCGATTCGAGCAAGGTCGTCGCCCAGCGAAGGGCCGTTTGGGCGGCGTCCCGGTCGAGGAACAGCTGTACGCCGAGCAGCGCCGCGAGAAGCGCCGTCGAACACACGAGCAGCGCCCATGAGGCACGCCGCGCACGCAAGGCGCGACGGTCGAGGGCGATCACACGCGCGGCGATGAAGAACGCCAGCAGCGCCCCAGCGAAATTGAGGTACCCGATGATCGCGATGGACATCACCCCCCGGCGCGAAGACGCGGCGCGCGCATGCCGCCCTGGCTTGTTTCGACGACGGACGGCGGCCCCCTGTGTGAGCGCCGCAGCGCCTGCGGGGCGGCCGCGAACGTCGGCCGCCCCACCCTCTCTATCGGCCGGCGCCGCGAATCGACAAGCCCAACAGCGTCGCGATGTGGCGCTTGGCCTCCTGCGGGCTCGGGTCGTCGGGGTACGTGGTCTCGGTCTCGAACACCCGCCCCAGGCGCCGCTCGCCACGGACCTCGTGCATCACGAGCGGATCGGCGAGGTCGGCCACGCTCGTGCCGAGCTTCTCGGCCACGTACTGCTTGGCCTCGGCAAGCCGCATACCCCTCGCCATCTCGAGGCGCGCCACCAGGTCTCCAGCGGCGCGCAATCCGTTCATCCCCGAGGCGACGGCATGGGCGACCGGCATGCCGAAGGTGTCCCCCGACCCGACCTACAAGCCGTCGAGGCGCAAGATGTCGACGCAGGCGCGTGAGCAGCGCGAGATGGCATCGACCGGTGCGAACGCATTCATCGGCACGCCGCCGACGCCCATACCCACGTTGGCATGGACGGGGATGCGCGCCACGGCCATACACGGCTTCATGAATGTGAGTGCCCGGGCGATGTTCCAGGCCACCGTGCGGCTGGTATTGACGTTGACGGCCGGCCCGAACACGGTGGCGCCGGCCCGCTGCACCACCTCGAGCTGCCCGGCCGGCTTGAGCCCGGCGAGGCGCGTGCCCCGATAGTCGAGCCGCCCGTGGGTGCCGATCACCAGCTCGCCCGACATGCCGACCATGATGCCCATGTCGGCGTGCGCCGCCCGCAGCCGCTCGACGGCGAGCAGCGTCGCGAGGAAGTCGGCGTCGCCGCCGGCGCCGGCGGTGTCGAAGTTGATGCCGTCCGCGCCGGCCTCCCACAACGCCGTCGCGACGTACACCATGTCCCCCACGGCCAGCTCGACCGCCTCCTCCTGGGCGGCGCGGGCGTCGCCGATCCTTATCTGCGGCAGCAGCTCCGACCAGTTGCCGCACGGTCCGTCAGGGGCGGAGTACCGACCGAGGTCGGGTTGGGCGCCGTAGTGGACGGGGATCGTAAGGCGCTCCTGCGCCTCCTTCATCGCCTGCCGCTCGACGCTTACCACGGTCTTGACCGCCTTGTAGGAGTAGTCGATGTGGTAGAGCTCGCAGGTGTCCGCGGCGAGGCACTGCTCGTACTGCAGCAGGGCGCTCACGCGGCTGCCCTGCTGCTGCGTGCCGGTGCCGTCGAAGCTGAGGACCACTTCGTCGCCGATGTCGACGGCGCTGAAGCGCGCCGCGCTGGCGAAGATGTCGAGGAGGTGTTCCAGCTCGGCCGTCTCGAGCGGCGGCAGCTTGCCTCTGCGGGCCGCCGCTTGGGTGCCTTCCTCGAGCTCGGCGCGCAGCTCGCTGCGCGTGAGCGACACCGCCGAGCCGTCGCCGAGGCGCGTGATGAACCGTGCTTCCATGAGCCTATGCTAGAGGCGGCCCGGCCGGCGCGCAATGCCGCGTTCTGCGGCAGACTTCGCACTGGCGTTCCCTGTCGCCGCGCGCTCCCGACGAGAGACCGCCACCTTGACACCCGGGCACATCCCGAGCTAGGGTTCCTGCGTTAGTTACTTGCATAACTAACGCCTCACAGGTCACCACCCCCAGGAGGTGCCATGGAACGGCGCATCACCACCCGGCTCGGAGACGGCTCCTTCATCGAGCTGACGCGCAGCGAGATCGAGGCCGACCTCGTCGCCGGCAGCGAGATGGGCGCCAAGCGCTCCAAAGCGCCGCTCCTCGGCGACGATGAGATCGGCCACCTGCTGGACATCTTCGCCTCTGAGGCCAAGTTCTCGGCGGTCGACATCGGCGATGAGGTCGTGCTCAGCTTCGATGGCTGCGGCAACGCCGACGCCGGCACGCCGATCAGCGACCTGATCATCTACCAGAACCACCACGGCGCAGACTCCGTGGAGCTGTGGCACCACGACTACTCCTACAAGGCCGTGAAGACGGTGCTCTCGTTCGAGACCCAGGCGATGAAGGACGCCCAGATGATGGTCGTGGCGCCGCTCAACTACGGGGCCATGCCCGACCTCGGGCGCTACTCGATGCCCGACGGCCCCGTGCCCAACTGGTCCGAGCTGCTGCCCCTGGGCAGGATCGCCGAGGCGCGCGCCTCGCAGGTCGAGGCCGGCGTGCACGCCACCCGCGACATGGTGCACGTCGCCGAGGCCATGGTCGAGGCCGGCGCCGACGGCCTCGACTTCGACACCTCGGGGGCCGCCGGCGACGGCGACCTGCTCGCCACCCTCAACGCCGTGCAGCAGATCCGTGCAGCGTGGCCGGATGCCGGCATCGAGATCGGCATGGCCAGCGAGTACGTGCTCGGCATGCACGGCGAGCTGGAGTTCGAGGGTCGCCGCCTGGCCGGCATGTGGCCCGAGGACCAGCTCGCCGCGGCCACCGCCGCCGGCGCCACCATCTTCGGGCCGGCGGTCAACGTCAATACGACCAAGTCCGTGGCCTGGAACGTCGCCCGGGCCTGCACCATCGTCAAGCCGTGCACGGCGGCGGCCACGATCCCCGTGCACATGAACGCCGGGATGGGTGTCGGCGGCGTGCCGATGTCGGCGTATCCGCCGGCCGACGCCACCGCCCGGGTGTCCCGTGCCCTCGTCGACATCCTCAAGCTGGACGGCTTGTAGGTCGGCGTCGGCGACCCACTCGGCATGGCGTCGACTCACGCGCTGGCCTCGGGGATGGGCGGGATGCGGACTGCTGGAGACCTGGTAGCCCGCCTGCAGATCACCCGGGGCATGCGCCTCACGCGAGCCAAAGAGTACGTAGCCGGCAAGCTCGGCTGCAGCCTGCGCGACCTGGCCGACCCGGTGGCCATGCACGAGATCCGCGGGGAGCTCGGCCTCGGCCGTATCCCCGTGCAGGACCTCACCTACGCCAACGAGCCCGGCGGCCTCGAGGCCAAGTTCCGCATCGCCGACGTTCTGGACGTGCCCATCAACTCCGTGCAGCGTTTCCGGCGCCGAGCCGGCATCGATGGCTGAGTCCGGCATCGACGTGACGGCGCGGCAGCCCCTCTGCCCCCTGGGCTCCGACTTCCGCGTGTCCTTCTACGACCTAAGCGTTCTGGGCCGGTACGAACAGGCCATCCTCCAGGTGCTGGAGACCACCGGCGTGCGTTTCGGCTCGCCCAAGGCTCTGGGCATCCTCGAGGAGCACGGCGCCGCCGTCGACCGCGGCAGCGGCGTGGTCCGCTTCGCCCCTGAGCTCGTGAAGCGCGCCCTCGCAAGCGCACCGCGCAGCTTCGTCCTGGGCTCGCGAGACGGCAGCCTCGACCTCGACCTCGCGAGCGGCGAAACGTACAACACCACCAACGGCTGCGGTACCGAGGTCGTGGACTGGCGCACCGGCGTGCGCCGCCCTCCGACCAAAGACGACCTGTCGGCGATCACGCGCATGGTCGACTACCTCGGCTCGCTGCAGTTCTGGTGGCCAAGCGTCGCGGCCGCCGACCGCGGCGACACGCACACCCTGCACGAGCTCGACGCGGGCTGGAACAACACCGCCAAGCATGTGCAGGGCATGGTGCAGGGCGAGCGCGAGGCGCGCTTCGCGGTGGAGATGGCGACGGTGGTCGCGGGAGGGCCGGAGCAGCTGCGCCGCCGGCCGCCGCTGAGCGACCTCATCGGCACCGTGCAGCCGCTGGTCAACGACAAGGACGGCATCGAGGCCGCGCTCGTCTTCGCCGCGGCCGGGATCCCCGTCTGCTTCGTGACCATGCCCACCTACGGGACCACGGCGCCGGCCACGAAGGCCGGCGCCATCGTCATGGGCGTTGCCGAGCTGATCAGCGCCACCGTACTTGTCCAGCTGGCGCACCCCGGTGCGCCGGTGATCCTCTTCCCTCTGCCCGTGCACGCCGACCCTCGCACCGCCGCCCTGGTCACCGCACCGCTCAATCACCGCGGCCTCTTCCTCCCCAGCGAGCTCGTGCACCATTTCGGCCTGCCGTCGATGACCGGCTACGCCGGCACCGACGACGACCTGCCCGGCACGTGGCTGGCGGCCGCCGAGACAGCGCACACGGTGATGCTCGCCGGCCTCGTGGGTTCGGAGCTCATGACGACCATCGGGCTCACCAACCGCTACCAGCTGTTCACGCCCGAGCACATGATGCTCGACGACGACCTCTACCACCGCGCGGCCAACGCCTTTCGCGACCTCGAACTGGACGACGAGACCCTCGCGCTGGACGTCATCGACGCGGTCGGGCCCGGCGGGCACTATCTCGCGCAGGCGCACACGCGCCAGCACATGAAGGAGACCGTGGAGCGCTCCATCGGGCAGCAGATCGGCGCCGACGGCGTGCACTACCGCGATCCGCTGGAGGTCGCCCGGGAGTGGGGGCTCGCGATCCTCGACGGCTACCGGCCGGAAGCGCTAGATGAGGACAAGCAGCGCGAGCTGCGACGCATTGTCGCGGCGGCCGACGCCGAACTTCGCGACTGAAGAAGGTCAGGCGTCGACGGCCGGCGACGCCCCGCCGCCGTCCAGGTACCCGAGGACGAGGGCCCGCCAGATGTCGAAGGCCGGGCCGATGTCGAGGTCGGGGTCGGCCTGCACCTGCAGCGCGACCCCATCGGCGAGCGCCACGGTGAGCAGCGCCAGCGACTCGAGGTGCGGCTGCGGCTGCGCTCCCTCCTGCGCGCCGAGCGCCCAGGCGTCGAGCTTGCGATACCAGTCGAAGAGGTCGCGCAGGTGCGGACGCAACTCCTCGTCGCGCATGATGTGCGGAATGATCTCGTAGAACATCTGATACGACGACGTATCGCGCGCATACCGCTCATGGAGACGGAGGAGCGCCTTGCGACGCTCCTCGCCCGCCGGCGCGCTGGTCAGCTGCTCGATAAGCTCGACGCTCTCGAGATACATGACCGAGTCGATGAGCGTCGTGACGAGGCCGGCCTTGCTGCCGAAGTGGTAGCGGATCAGGGCCGGGTTTTCGCCCGCCTCCGCAGCGATCCTCTCGAAGGTCAAGGCGCGAAAGCCGTCCCGGGACAGCACCCGCCTGGCGGCTTCCAGGATGCGCGCCGCCGTCGGCGAGAGGTCCGGTGTGGGATCGCTGATCGGTAGCTCGTATCTCGTCATCGCCTCCGGCTCCTCCTTTCGCGTGGCCGCTCGCCGGCCGCTTGACACGCCCCCGTCGTCTGCTACTGTAGCACACTAGTTAGTTATGCAACTAACTAATCGTGTCGAATCTACTTCGGAGGAGCGGTGTGAAACGCAATCTACACGCCGGCGGCACAAGCAGCCGCGGTCTGAGCGTCAGCGTGTTCACCGAATCGGAGCTCGAAGACATCCATCTCGCCACGCTTGAGATCCTGGAGCGCACCGGCGTCTTCGTCGAGGACGACGAGGCGCTCGACATCTTCAAGGACGGCGGCTGCCGCATCGACCGCGAGACACGCATGGTCAGGATCCCGCCGCACATCGTCGAAGACGCGATCGCTTCCAGCCCGAGTCGGTATACGCTCTGCGGCCGCGACCCCAAGAACGACTTCGTCATGGAGCCGGGGCGCGTCGCCTTCACCAACTTCAGTGAGGGCATCCGCGTCATCGACACCGAGACCGGCGAGTACCGCCAGTCGACCAAGCAGGACATCGCCGACATCGCGCGCCTCAACGACTATCTCAGCGAGATGGACACGCACGAGATCGCGGTCGGCGCCAAGGACGCCCCTCCCGAGACGGCGGCCGTGCACAACACCGAGGTCCAGCTGCTGAACACGACCAAGCCCATCGGCATCGGTCCACTCTCGGGCATGGAGTGCAAGGCGATCTTCCGCATGGCCGCCGAGATCGCCGGCGGCGAGGACGCCCTGCGCGAGCGGCCCATCCTGTACAGCGGGGTCTGCCCCGTCAGCCCGCTCAAGCTGCCGCGCGACGTCACCGAGGTCATCATCGAGTCGTCGCGCTGGTGGATCCCCGACAACATCCTCAGTATGGCGATGGCCGGCGGCTCGAGCCCGGTCACCCTGGCCGGCACGCTGGTCACGCACAACGCCGAGGTGCTCAGCGGCATCGTGCTCGCGCAGCTCACCGAGCGCGGCTGCCCGGTGATGTACGGCAGCTCGACAACGGCCATGGACCTCAAGCTGGCGGCGGCGTGCGTGGGCTCGCCCGAGATCGCCGTCATCAGCGCCGCGGTGGCGCAGATGGCGCGGCGCTACCTGATCCCCAGCTTCGTGGCCGGGTTGTAGGCAGATTCCAAGCTCGGTGACGCGCAGACCGGTCACGAGAAGACCCTCACCGGACTCACGGCAGCGTTGGCAGGGGCCAACCTGATCTACGGAGCGGGGATGATCGAATCGGGCGTCACCTTCGATTGCAGCCAGTTCGTGATGGACAACGAGATCGCGCGCATGATCAAGCACGTCGTAGGCGGCATCCGCGTGGACGACGAGAGCCTGGCGGTGGACGACATCGCCAGGGTCGGCGCGTTCGGCGACTTCCTCAGCCTCGATGCGACGCTCCGGCACATGCGCGAGCTCAGCCAGCCCGAGGTGCTCGACCGGCGGGTGCGCGAGGACTGGGAGGCGCGCGGCGCCGACGACCTCTACGCCCGTTGCCGCGCCACCGCTCGCGACGTGCTTCGCGAGCACCGGCCTGAGCCTGTGCCGGACGACGTGGCCGCGCGCATACACTCCATCGTCGAAGAGACCGACCGCGCCGCCGGCGTCGCCTGAAGGAGGCGCCCCGTGAAAGACCCGCTCAGAGAGGGGCTCATCGCCGGCGACGCCGGCATGGCGGTGGAGCGCGCCAAGGGGCTGGTGGGATGACCGACGTGGGAGCGCGCCGGGCCGGCGAGGGCGAGGGGCCGCGACGCCAGCCCATCGCTCCGCTGCGCTCCGACTTCACCCTGCGCTTTCACAGCGAGGCGCAGATCGAGCCGCTGCGCGAGGCGACGCTCGCCCTGCTCGAGCGCACCGGCGTCAAGTACCGATCGGCGAGGGCGCTCGCCATCCTGAAGAAGGCCGGCGCGCAGGTGGACGAGGGCTCGGACCTCGTGCGCCTGCCACGCCGGCTGGTCGAAGAGACGCTCGCGCTCGCGCCGCGCAGCTTCGTGCTGGGCTCGCGCGACGGCGCCGACGACCTCGACCTGGCCTCGGGCTTCACCTACGGCACCACCGACGGCTGCGGCGTCGAGGTCGTGGACTGGCGCACCGGCGAGCGGCGCACATCCACCAAGGCCGATCTCGCCGACATCACGCGCATGCAGGACTGCCTCGGCTCGATCTCGTTCTGGTGGCCCACGGTGAGCGCCGGCGACTGCGGCGAGACGGCCCAGCTGCACGAGATCGAGGCGGGCTGGAACAACACCACGAAACACCTCATGGGCATGGTGCAGGGCGAGAAGCTTGCCCGCCACGCCGTGGAGATGGCCACCATGGTGGCCGGCGGGGCCGAGGAGCTCCGCCGCCGGCCGGTCATGAGCGACCTCATCGGCACGGTCTCGCCGCTGGTGCACGACAAAGACGGCCTCGAAGCCGGTCTGATCTTCGCCGCGGCCGGCATCCCCGTCTGCTACGTCACCATGCCGAACCTGGGCACGACGGCGCCGGCCACCAAGGCCGGAGCGTTCGTGGTCGGCGCCGCCGAGATCGTCGCCGCGGCGGTGCTCCACGAGCTCGCCGCGCCGGGCGCTCCCGTGCTCGGGTCGATCATGCAGATCTACGCCGACCCGCGTACCGCGCTCACGATGACGACACCGCTCGACGACCGCTGCCGCTTTCTCGCCACCGAGCTGCTGCACTCATTCGGCCTGCCGGCTTTGGGCCCCTTCGGCGGCACCGACGCGGAGCTCCCCGGCACGTGGCAGGCCGGCGTCGAGACCATGCTCCAGCTCCTGCAGGTCGTCCTCGACGACTGCGAGATCTACACCGGTATCGGGCTCACCAACACCTATCAGCTCTTCACCCCGGAGAACCTCATCCTGGACGACGACCTCTACCACCGCGCCCGCTACGCCTTTCTCGACATCCCGATGGACGAGGAGGCGCTGGCCCTCGATGTGATCGACGCCGTGGGGCCCGGCGGGCATTTTCTCGCGCAGCCGCACACGCGCCGCCACATGCGCGACGCGGTCGTGCGCGCCGTGAGCCAGGAGATCGCCGCCGATGGGCAGCACTACCGGGATCCGCTCGAGGTCGCGCGCGAGCGCGCCCTCGACATCCTCGAGAACCACCGGCCCCCTCCGCTCGCGGAAGACACACAGCATGAGCTGCGGCGCGTCGTCGGCAAGGCCGACCGGGAGCTGCGCGGCTGAGCTATTCCAGCAGCATGCGGTCGACGGCGAACGCCTCGCCGGCGACCTCGTGGAACTTCTCGATGAGATCGCCCACCTTGAGGGTGGACTTCTGCTGTTCGTCGAGGTCGAGGACGACGCGCCCGGCGTGCATCATGATCAGGCGATCGCCGAAGCGCAAAGCCAGCTCCATGTTGTGCGTGACCATGAGCGTGGTGAGGCCGCGCTCGATGACGATCGCCGCCGTGAGCTCCATGATCGTCGCCGCGACCTTGGGGTCGAGCGCGGCGGTGTGCTCATCGAGCAGCAGCAGGCTGGGCTCAGCGATGGTGGCCATGAGCAGCGACATCGCCTGGCGCTGCCCGCCGGAGAGCTTGTTGACGCCGGCCTTCAGGCGATCCTCGAGGCCCATGCCGAGCCGCGAGAGTTGCACGCGCATGACCTGGCGGCGGCGGTTTGTGACGCCACGCCGCAGACCGCTGCGCTGGGAGCGCAGCAGCGAGATGGACAGGTTCTCCTCGATGGTCATGGAGGGGGCGGTGCCGGCGCGGGGATCCTGGAAGACCCGGCCGATCATGCGGCTGCGCACGTGCTCGGCCTGTTTGGTCACGTCGCTCCCGCCGAGCACGATCCTGCCGGCGCTCACGGGGAACGTGCCGGCCACGGCGTTCAGCAGCGTCGACTTGCCCGAGCCGTTCGAGCCGATGATGCTGACGAACTGGCCGGCCGGCACCTCGAGATCGATGCCGTTCAGGGCCACGACCTCGTTGGCGGTGCCGGGGAAGAAGACCTTGCGCAACTCGCGGACCTCCAGAGTGGCCGGGGAGCTCACGAGCGCACCACCTTGCGGCGCACGGTGGGGATGGAGAGCGCCACGACGACCAGCGCGGCCGTGAGCAACTTGAGGTCGGTGGGCGCGATGCCCAGGCGCAGGCTGACGGCGATCAGCAGCCGGTAGACGATGGATCCGCCGATCACGCTGAACAGTACCCAGCTGACGCTGCGCAGGCCGAAGATCACCTCGCCCATGATGACGCTGGCGAGGCCGGCGACGATGGTGCCGATGCCCATGCCGACGTCGGCGAAGCCCTGCTGTTGCGCCACCAGCGAGCCCGAAAGCGCGACAAGCCCGTTGGCGAGGGAGAGGCCGACGATGCGCGTGAAGTTCGTGTTGGTGCCCATGGCGCGGATCATCTGCTCGTTGTCGCCCGTGGCCAGCAGGGTGAGCCCGAACTCGGTGTGCAGCAGCCAATCGAGGAAGTACTTGACGACGATGGCGAGCGCGCCCACCGCGAGGACCACGTTCCAGCCGATCATCGTGAGCGAAAGGAGCTTGCCAAGCTTCTCGAAGATCGTGTCGACGCCGAGAAGCGGGATGTTGCTGCGCCCCATGATGCGCAGGTTGACCGTGTACAGAGCCGTCATCGTGAGGATGCCGGCGAGCAGCTTGGGGCCGTAGTTGGTGGAGTCGCTCTCCCCCGACTTGAGCAGCAGGTGCAGGCAGCCGGTGACCAGGCCGGCGCACAGGCCCGCGCCCACGCCGGCCGTGGTGGCCAGGAGCGGCGAGTGGCCACCCACGATCAGGGCGCCGGTGACGGCGGCGCCGAGCGGCAGGCTGCCGTCGACGGTGAGGTCGGGGAAGTCGAGCACCCGGAACGTGAGGAACACGCCGAGCACCATGAAGCAGTAGATGAGCCCCTGCTCGAGAGCGCTGGAGACGATCACTTGCACGTGCGGCTGCTCCTCGTGGTCGGGGCCGGGGCCGCATTCGCGGCCCCGGCCCCGTCAAGTCTATCGCGCCCGCGGCGGGCGCGGCCAGTCACGACTCAGTACTTGTTGACGGCCTGGTCGATCAGGTCCTGCGGGATGGTGACGTCCTGCGCCGCGGCGGCCTTCTCGTTGACCGAGAGCTGCAGGTTCTCGGCGAACTGCACCGGAATGTCGCCGATGGGCGTGCCGCTGAGGATCATGGCGGCCATGGCGCCGGTCTGCTTGCCGAGGTCGTAGTAGTCGAAGCCGTAGCATGCGACGGCGCCGCGCTTGACGCTGTCCGGGTCGCCGGCCACCAGCGGGATCTTGTTCTGCTCGCACACCTTGATGATGGACTCGAGGGCTGAGACAGCGGTGTTGTCGCCGATGACGGCGATGGCGTCCACGCGGCCGATCAGCGACTTGGCCGCGGCCTGCACCTCGGCCGAGGTGCTGGCCGGAGCCTTGACGATCGTGAGACCCATGGTCGCGGCGTCCTTCTCGGCCTGCTCGACCAGGAAGACGGAGTTGGACTCGCCGGCGTTGTACACCATGCCGACGTTCTTGGCGTCGGGCCGG
>Ga0209254_10003306_pt1 | contig 14700 bp, 10 predicted proteins | sample FrelakmetDIP11DI_FD_187148 | JGI IMG/M metagenome (GOLD analysis project Ga0209254, IMG submission 187148) | Freshwater lake sediment microbial communities from the University of Notre Dame, USA, for methane emissions studies - DIP11 DI (SPAdes)... | ecosystem: Environmental > Aquatic >...
CCACATCTATGGGTTGACCAAGAAGCAGGCTTCGCCGACGTCGCCGATCGGGACCAAGAGCAACACGACGCCACGTGGCTCCTATCTCGATGCGCTGAGCCCGCTCACGGTCACGCTCGGCGTGCAGAACGTTTCCTTTGTCGCGCAGGCGGTGGACTGGATACCCGAGTCGCTGTTCCAGATCCTGACGGCCGCGTTTCGGCATCGCGGTTTCTCGTTCGTGCGCATCCTGCAGCGTTGCCCGGAGTTCGTCGGCAACATGTTCGAGCCGTGGGTGCACGATCCACAACGCATGTTGATGCTCACGCATGCCGACGGCATTCGCGTCAGCCCGGCCCTGCAGAAGATCTACCGTAACCAGCTGCCCCACGATCCTGCGGACATCAATCGCGCCCGCGAAATCGCGTCGTCCGATGATCCGATCCCGGTGGGGATTCTCTATCGCAACCCGGAAGTGCCTTGCTACGAGGACCTCCGGGGCGCTGGCAAGTTGCGCACGGCTGACCAGGTTCGCGGCGCGCTCGATGGCGAGTTCGACAAATTCACCGTATGGCCGCAGTGACCATGGACAGTCAGCTCAGGTCGCAGGTCGTCTTTCATCTCACGGGCCGCCAACCGGGCGACGCTGGAGCCGAGCAACAGTTGCCCGCGGGGTTGCGACCCGCCTTGTTGGCCCCGTACCGTAATCTCGATTCGGTTCGTCACGATTTCCCCGTCGTGTTCGCCCGGGGACCCGGTGAGTACGTCGTCTCCCTCACGGCCGCCGTGGATGGAGCGTTACGAGCAACCGCGCCGCAGGGTTCGCAAGGCGAAGCGATGCGCAAGCGAGCGCTGCATGTCGAGCGCCTGATCCGCGAAGCCGTCGCGATTGGAACGCCGGGCACGTTGCTGCAGGCCTGGGATAGTGCTGTCGCTGGTGCCGGCACCGAAGCTGCCTGGCGGCGAGAAATGACGGCCGTGCGCGACGCGCTGGCTGTCGATGGCGAACTGGCCGGATGCGATTCGCGGTTGCCGTCCCGGTTCCTGCGACATGCGTGGGCCGAGGTGCAGGGCGAGAAGGCGCGTGCCGCGCATATCCGCATCGATGCGCTGCTCCTGCGTCTCGAAGGCATACTCCGTGCGGACTATGCGCGATCAGCAGTCGCTTTTCAGGCTGCAAACCTGCAGCAGACTTTCGGTGGCACGCACCAGGCGTTGTTCAATTTCGCAACGATGTCCAAGCTGCTGTCGCCCACGGCAAGCGCAGGAGGCCTGGACACACCCCGTCGCGCACGCATCGAGTGGGCACTGCGCGTGCTGCGCGAGCAGGCATTCTTCTCACCCCCTGGCGATGCTGGCGCGCAGGATGCAAACATCGGCGGCTTCGTGTTCGACAAGGTGTCTGCGGCGCTGGATTCGTACCGCGATCGCCTGCCCGACATGCTGTCTTTGCTGAAGGCGCTGTATCTGGCGGAACTGGAAGTCGAAGGGCAGTTTGTCGAGCAATTGCATACATCCATTTTCGACAGCATGCAGAGCCAGGACTTCACTCCGACCGAACTGCAGTTCTTCCCGGACTATCTCGTGGCGCTCGACAGTGACGCGCCCGGCGTGCAGGCCGACCTCGGCAATGCGTTGTCATCGGGCATGCCGGTAAAGGTGCTGCTCGAGGTTCGGGACCTGCTGGAAGAAGCGGCTCCGGGCCAGGGTCGCTTTTCGTTCGGCATGCGCGGCAGTCAGCTGGCGTCCATGGCGATGACGTTCGGCGACGCGTTCGTATTGCAGAGCGCGGCATCCAATCTCCTGCAGATGCGCGACGGCATCCAGCGGGGCCTGCGTCATGCAGGCCCGGCGCTCTTCAGTGTCTACGCACCGGCGGACGGCGAGAGCACCTTGCCCGGCTATCTCGCAGCCGCATCGGCCATGCAGTCGCGAGCTTTCCCTGCGTTCAGCTACGACCCGGGCAGGGGCTCCGACAGCGCTACCCGCTTTTCGCTCGAGAACAATCCGCAACCGGAAGCGGACTGGCCGCTCGAGTTCCTGACGTATGCGGACCAGGACCTGCAGGCCGTGACGGAGGAGCTGGCATTCACGTTCGTCGATTTCCTGCTCGCCGACCGGCGCCACAGCCGGCATTTCGCTGCCATCCCGCGCGCCCATTGGGGCGAGGGCCTGGTCAGCGCCCGGCAGTGGCTGGAATTCCCGCCTGCCGATGCTGCGACCGGATTGCCCTGCATCCTGGCGGTCGACGATGCGGACCTGCTGTGCCGGGTCGTCGTCGACGAACGGATGATGCGTGCGGCCCAGCGTTGTCGCGAAGCCTGGCATCGGCTCCAGGAGCTTGGTGGCATCCATGATTCACGCACCGAGGCGCTGCTGGCGCGCGAGAAGGCGCTCTGGGAGCAACAGCGTGCCGTCGAAGTGGCCTTGTGTGCGCCGGCCGAGACCCCTGCAACCCTGAGCGATCAGCCGTCGGTTGCCGCTGAGGCTGCAGGCGCTGTTGCAGCGGAAGACGAGCCCGTACGGAATCCCGATACGGCGTACATCGAGACCCTGCGTTGCTCGAGCTGCAATGAATGCACGCTCGCCAGCCCGAAGATGTTCGCCTACGACCAGAACAAGCAAGCCTATATCGTCGACCTGAAAGCAGGCAGCTACCGGCAACTGGTTGAGGCGGCCGAGAGCTGCCAGGTCTCGGTCATCCACCCCGGCAAACCGTGGAATCCGGACGAGCCGGGTCTCGACGAACTGATCGAACGCGCCAGGCCTTTCCGCTAGGCCTCAGACGGGCCTCAAGTTCGCGTTCAGCCGCGACAGCCAGGCGTGGGCGTCTTGCTTCAGCGAAAACCGTACTGCAGCCGCAGGTAGATACGCCGCCCGAGCACGTCGTACAGCGCTGGGTCGGTGTTGGCCTGCTGCCAGGTCGGAAAGATCGGCGGCGACGTGTCGAACACGTTTTCGACTCCCACGCGGGCACTCATTCCATGCAACGGCCCATCCCCGAACGCATAGCTGGCGCCGACGTCGACGTAGTCATGGGCAGGCACCTCGAAATCTCGATACACGGCGTCACGCACGCCGTCGATGTGCTGCCAGCGCACCATCAGGCCAAGTCCGTCGAGGTCATAGGAAACGTTGACCAGCGACTTCCAGCGTGGCACTGAACGTCCGAGCCCGCCGCCACCCACGGTGCCGGCGTAGTCGATGGCCAGGCCGCTGGGATCGCGGTAGGTCCAGTGGTCGACGTATGTCAGCAGTGCATTGAGACCCAGCGTGCCCGGGCCGGCCGCGAACCCCCATTCAAACTGCACGTCCATCCCCGCCGTTTCGAGTCCGCCGATATTGCGGTCGAGGATCTGCGCAAAGATGTTGCCGGTGATGCCGTCGCGGGTGAAGAAGCTGCAGTAGACATTGCCGTCGTCGTAGGTCGGGTTGTACGTCGGGTCGAAGCAGCGCGCGACGGATGACTCCGAGTCCCAGCGCCCGATGCCGTCGTCGATAGTGATCTGGTACCAGTCCACGGACAACTGCAAAGCGCGGACTCGCGGGTCGTCCGACGGCGGCGTGAAAGCGAAACCTACGGTGTAGGTGTCCCCTTGCTCCGACTCAAGGTCGGGATTGCCGCCCGAAATGCCATCGACACGGCGCAGTTCGTAAGTGAAGTTCGGCAGCAGCGCAGCAGGCAGGCCTTGCGCCAGGCAGAGCGCCTCGACCTGTGCACGATCAGGGCCCGTCCGGGCCGAACTGTTCGCGTCGCACGGATCGGGAACCGGCACGACGAACTGGTTCGAGACGGGTGGGTAATACAGTTCTTCGATGCTCGGCGCGCGCACGGCATGCTGGTACGACCCCCGCAGGCGCAGCGGAGTCGCCGGCCGGTACAGCAGTTCGGCCTTGTACGAACTGACGCCTCCGGCCTGCGAGTAATCCGAGTATCGGTAGCCAAGCCCGAGTTCCAGTGATTGCGCACCGGGCTGGTCCTTGAGCACCGGCACCCGCAGTTCGACGTAGGCGTCCGTGTTGCTCTCGTCGCCCGATCGATCGGGCGACGCCGCGAACCCCGCAATGTCGGGTCGTGGTCCGATGACGCCCGGCAGCCCCGGCAGCACCTTGCTGAGTGCTTCGTCGGCGTCGTAATCGAACTCGTCGCGCTTGTACAGCAGACCCAAGGCGACGCTTAGATCGCCGGCTGGCAGCGACCACAGCGGGCCGGTCACCGAGGCTTCGGCAAGGCCTTGACGCACCGTGATCGCATTCGCGGCATCGACAGCGATGTACCTGGCGCAGTCGCTCGACAGCGAGCCCACGACGAAAGGATTGAAGCCGCCACTGCAGATCGATGCGCCGCCGTCCGGTGAGAACGCAAGGTCCTGCAGCTTCGACAGGCTGACGTTGTTCGTCTGTCGTTCGACGCGATCGTTCTGGCCGAACTGCGCGTAGACGTCAAAGCTCCAGTCACCCGCGAACCTGCCACGCGTGCCCGCGGTCACCTGCAGCACATCGCGCTGGTTCTCGGCGGTCTGCGGACCGACTTCAATGGCGCGACGCCAGTACCGGTAGGGCGCCGACGGCGCCGATCGCGACGCCAGCAGCGTGGCAAGGTCGGCAGGGACGAGCGGGTTCGTCGCCGGGATCAGGGCGATGCCGGCCGCCGCCGATGCCAGCTGACGCTCGACGGAATATTCCGCGTAGAGTGCCTGCAGGTACACGCCGACAGCATCGGTCAGCGCGAACGTGCCGCGCAGGAACGCCGACGAGCGCTCGAGCGGCATCAGCAGCGCGGTGTCCGGTGCGAAGTTGTAGACGTTGAAGTTGCGGTCGTTGTACATGACCGGATCGCGCTCGCCACGGAAGTTCGCCACGCTGCCCGGCGCGCCGTTGCCGATCGTGAACAACGTGCCGTCGGCGTTGACTCCGATTCCCGCCTGGTACGGCACCGAGCCTGGCGCGTAGCCATAGGATGCAAAGACGTCGCCGAACACCGACCGATTGGCAAAGACGATGTTGAGTCCATCCTGGGTAATGCCCGATCCGGACCCGAGGAATGCGCCGCCCGGCCCGAGGCCGTCCGTGATGCCAGGAACGTAGTCGAGCGGGTAGCGCGAAAACCTTCGGTCCGACTGTTCGATCGCCTTGCGCTTGGCGTACCCCAAGTGGCCGACGATGGTGCCGCGGTCCGCCGCAAACGACGTACCGGCCGTGAGACCGGCCGAATATTCCTCGCCGTCACCCTGGTCGGTGATCGACCCGCTGCCCTCGAACTCCACGCCTTCGTATGCATCGACCAACTGGAAGTTGACCACCCCGGCGAGCGCGTCCGAGCCATAGACGGTGGACGCACCGCCAGTGAGGACCTGCACGCTGCGGATCAACGCCGGCGGCAGGATGTTGAGGTCCACCGACCCCCTGCCGTCGGCCGGCATCAACCGCCGCCCGTCGAGCAGCACCAGCGTCCGGTTGGTGCCGAGGCCGCGCAGCGACACGTTGGCCTGGCCGTCGTTCGACGGTTCGTTCGACGTGGCGCCGGCCGTCGGCACGAACTGGGGATAGGCAACGAGTGCGCGGTCGATCGAGATGGCGCCCGTCTGCGCGAACGCCTCCCGGGGCACGGTGATGATCGGGCTGGGCGAATCGAAATCCGCGCGTGCGATGCGCGAACCGGTGACGACGATGTTCTCGAGCAACGGCTCGTCCGCTGACGCAGTGCGAGCCCCCGCGGCCACCAAGGCAATCGCGAGTACACCGACGATACCGTCGTTCGACGCCCGTCGCATTCCTTGCGCCAAGTTCTGCTCCCTGATGATCAGGTGCGCGACTCGTTCCGTCCGGATCTTACCGGATCACGGACCGCTTTCATGGCGAAAGGAACTCGCCGCCTGCCGTGCATGGCCAGCATTGCTGCGAACAGCAGCACAAGCACTGCGGGGACATCGAATGCGCCGCCACCACCACCATCGCTGCTGCCCGAACTCGAGCCCGACCCCGCGCCAGGCGGGGTGCCAGAGGGCATCGGGTCGATCACAACCTTCACTGACGCCTCGGGGCCTGTTTCATTCCACCAATCATCCAGCAGCACGACCGAGTACTGGCTGCCGAGTGAATCGCCGGCGAACGGCGCAATCGTCTGGAATCCCGACTCGCCGGCGGCCCATTGCAGTTGACGCGCGCAGCAAGAGTCGATGCCGTTGGTGAAGTAATAGTAGGCAGTGATGGGACCCGCCATCGCATCGTCAAGATGCAGCTGCCACTTCGCCCAGGAAGAGTAGGGAATACTGGGCCCGCTGGTCCAGGTGATGTTCTGATCGCGAAAGCGCAGGCCGCGCAGTGCTTCGTCGTCCACGATTGTGATCGTCGACGGCTCGGCGGCTGCATCGACGCCCGTCGCATCGAACAGCCGCAGTCGAAAAGTTTCCTCGCCCTCGCTGGCACTGTCGTCGGTGATGGCCAGGCGAATCGTTTTCGCGCCGTCATCGCCTTCGGCCCAGTTCAGTTGCCCGTTGGTCGTGGCGAAATCGCCGCTCGTCGCCGTGCCCGCAAGCGTCTCGAATCGAACACTGGCAGCACTCGCTGTACTGCTGTTGCGCACCACTTGCAGTTCGTGCACGCCCGCTTTTTCGCTGATTCGCAGACCCGAATACGGCAAACCCACCGCACCGCGAGTCGTGCCGCGAGCCAGATCGATGGACTCCACGACCAGGCGCACTCGGTCGAACGAGGTAACTTGCCACACCATGGTTGGGTTGCGATCCTGCGGCAAGCGCAGGGAAACACCCCGCCACTGCATTCCCGGCGGTATGAGGCCGTGGAGCGGCACGAAGCCGGCGCCCGCGCCGAGACGCGCGTCCGCAGCGCCGTCGACGGTAAGCCCGACGACGTAGGTGCGATGGGACACGGCGAAGGTGCCCTGCACGTCGCTTGCGATCGCGAGGATGCTGCCATCGGGATCCAGTGCCAGGCCGTCGCAGCGCGAGGCAGTCGGTGCCGACCGTCCGTCGAATTTGAGGAGCCCGTTGCCGTCGGCGCCGAACGAAGCGTCGGCACGCCCGTCCGCCGTCAGGCGCTGGATGCCGGTGCTGCCGCAAACGACCACACGAGCATCCGCGGCAGCGACCGCCACGACCGCCGGATTCATGCCCGGCAGGAGGGTCTGGCCGCCCTGCCCGAAGCTCGAGTCGAAGCTGCCGTCGCGGCGGAGGCGCCTGACGAGCGCGGCTCCGGGCTGACGAATGAGAAGAATGGCGTCGTCCAGACCCTGCGGCGCCATGGCCACGAATGCCGCGTCGATTGGACTGCTGGCCACTCGCGTGCCGGCGGGGCTGAATCTATCGACGAAGCGAGTGCCCTGATCGTCAATCACCGCGAGGATGTCGCCGTCTGGCAGTACGAGCAGGGCCGAGTATCCGGGTCCAAAACCATCGAAACCGTCACCTGCATAGCCGCCGTCGACAATGCCACCGACGCCGAACGTCGGATCCGGCGCACCGCTCGAGTCGAGGCGGGCGACATATCGCACCCATTGATTGGCGCCGACCCCGCCCGCGCCTGCTACGAGTATCTTGCCGTCGGGTTGCCGCGCCGCAGCACCCATCGTGGGTTCAGGGCCCGCGGGCATCGGCACCTTGATCTCTCCCGCCTGCCCGAAGGTGTCGTCCAACAGGCCATTCGCGCCGTAGCTGCGGATGGACAGCTTGTTGAAATCGTCATTCGTTCCAGTGATCGGTCGCCCGATGACCAGCAACTTGCCGTCCGGCTGATCCAGCACGACTGTGCTGTAACTGTCGTTGACGTCGAGACGCCCGTTGACGCCGAAGCGCACGTCGATGTCGCCCATGGCGGCACTTGCCGTTGCGGTGCAACACAGCCACAGCAAGGACGGCAGTGTCATCGCGCCAAAGCATTCTGCTGGTTTGTTCATCCGGCTCTCCCTCTTTTTGCCCGAGCGCGCCTCAGCTCGGGCGCAGGAGCAGGGTCCACATCGCGTGTCGCAATCTCTATGTGTGCGGCTGAAACGATCTGAAGACTTGTGAGAGGATGGCCGCGGGCCCACAGAACGACAGGTCCTTGTCGACAGGGAGGTCCATGCAACCACAGCCGGTCCGCGGTTACCGCTTCGCGGGTTTTACGCTCGACCTCACGCGACGCAGGCTGAGCGGCCACGGGCAGGACACGATCGTGTTGTCGGGCCGCGCGTTCGAGGTGCTTGCCTTCCTGCTCGCCTGCCGCGACCGCATGGTCACCAAGCGCGAGTTGCTGGATGCCGTCTGGCCGCACCTGTTCGTGGAGGAAAACAACCTCACCCAGGCGATCTCGACGCTGCGCCGGGTGCTGGGCGATTCCCGCGAGGCACCGCAATTCATCGCCACCATTGCCGGGCGGGGTTACCAGTTCGTGGGCGATGCGCAACCCGTCATTGACGGCGTGCCGGAATCGGACCCTGCATTGCAGGCAGCGTCGCTGCCATCGCCCGCGCCAGCCCCACTGCCGATTCCTCCAGGCGAACCGGCAACCAGCCAGCCGGCAGCTGCCCCGGTATCGAACTTCGTGTCGCGACGTGGAATGCTCGTTGGCGTAGGCGCTGCGGCCGTTGCCGCTGCCGCGGGCAGCGCCTGGTTACTGCGGCCGAAGCCCACCTCACGTTTGCCTGCGTCCATCGCCGTGTTGCCGTTCAAACCGCTGGTCTCGACCTCGCGCAACGAGGCGATCGAGATCGGTGTGGCGGAATTACTGATCAACCGGTTGAGCGCTTTGCCGGGTGTCGTGGTGAAGCCGCTGAGCTCGGTGCGCCGCTTCTCGGCACCCGAGCAGGACCCATTGCAGGCGGGGCGCGAGCTCGAGGTCGCGGCCGTCGTCGATGGCTATGTGCAGATTCAGCAGGACGACGTCCGCCTGACCGCCCGGTTGCTCGACGTCGCCACCGGCGAGTCGCTGTGGGCAGGCAATTACACGGACAAGCTCAGCGACTTCTTTGCCGTGCAGGACGCGCTCGTCACGCAGTTGGTGAACGCGCTCGCGGTCGAGGTCCCACTCGACACGCGCCGACGCCTGGTGCAGCACAGCACGGCGGATGCGGAAGCCTGGCAGCTGTTTGCGAACGGCCGCTACCAGCTTGAGCGTCGCAGTCCGGATGGCGTGCAGCGGGCGCTCGCGTTCTTTCAGGCCGCGATCGCGCGCGACCCGCAGTTTGCGCTCGCGATCACGGGGCTGTCCGAAGCCTGGGCCCTGTCCGGGACGTTTGCGCTGATCCCGCCGCGCGAGGCATTCGAGCAGGCTCGCGCGGCCGCGCAGGAGGCGCTGGTAATCGACCCAAAACTGCCGTCCGCGCTCGTGGCACTGGGTCACGTGAAGACACAGCTCGACCATGACTGGGTCGCGGGGCGGAACCTCTACCGAGAGGCCCTGTCGATCGCGCCGAATGCGGCTTGGGCGTACGCCTACCTGGCGTTGAACACGATTCAAAGCGGAACTGCCGCGAATGCGATCGATTATATCGGCCGCGCCCAGGCGATCGAGCCATCGGCCGTCGGGTTCATGGCGATCGGCGGGCTCATGCGTTACCACGCTCGCCAGTTCGACGCCGCACGGCGCCAGCTGAGTGCCGTGCTCGAGTCCGTACCCGGGGCGGTGCTGGCGCGGCAGTTCCTCGCGCGCGTCCTGTTGGCACAAGGCGACGCCGAGGCCGTCATCCGCTTGCTCGATGGGCGCAACGACCCGGCCCCGGGTTCGTACTCGAATCTCGGCCGGGCCTACGCACTCATCGGGAACCTGGACGGTGCGCGCAAGGAACTCGCCTACGCCGTCAGCGAAGGCGCGAAGGGCTTCGGCGTCAATTTCGACGTCGCGCTGCTCCACCTTGCGCTTGGCGAGCGTGAGCGGGCGCTTGCTGCGCTCGAGGGCGCGGTCGATGATGGCTCGCAGATGATCGGCTACATCAACGTGGATCCCGCGCTCGATCCGATCCGCAGCGAGCCACGGGTGCGCGCGGTCGCACGCAGAATCGGACTGGCCTGAGGACGTCGTTGCCGTCAGCGCGCGGCGGCTGGCGGGTCCTGCAGTACGCGGTCGAAGAAGTCGAACGTGGCCGTCAGCGCGGCGCGAACGGATTTCTTCGTGGCGGCCTCGTTCGCACCGATGAGGCCATGCTTGGCGCCTGGGAACAGCAGCAGTTCTGCTGATGATCCGGCCGCGCGCAGTTGCTGGGCGAAGCGTTCTGATTGCGACGATCGCGAGTTCGTGTCGTCCAGGCCGTGGATCAACAGCACCGGTGGGTCGGTGCGGTCGGCGAAGTGAATCGGGCTCGCCCGCTCGAGGACTTCGGTCGCGCACGCGCCGGTCCCGCAGCGGAAGAGCGAACTGATGTAAGTGTCGTCCTGCGAGTCACGCAGATAGCTGGCCATGTCATAGGCCCCGAACCAGCCGACGAAGCCCTGCACGCACGTGCCGGCAGCACAGTTCACCGCGTTGAGCGCAGCCAGTTGCGCGCCTGCCGACATTCCCCACAACCCGACTCTCGCACCGTCGATGCCGAATCGCTCCGCGTTCCCGCGCAGGAAGCGAATCGCCGCCTGGAGGTCCTCAAGCTGGGCGGGGAAGGGAGCTTCGCTGCTGAAGCGGTACTCAATCGACGCCACCACGTAACCGCGCTCGGCGAGGTTGGCGATTATGACGGGGAAGTCGACGAAGCCCGCCCCGACCCGAGGGTTGGCGTGGGCCCAGCCGCCGCCGTGCACGAACACGACCAACGGTCGTAGTGCTGTTGCGCCGGCCTGCCGATACAGGTCGAGGTGCAGCGGACGGAAGAAGGGAATCGTCGCGTACACCACGTCGGTCAGGGTCACCGCTCGATTCGACCACTGTGTCTGGCGTTCGGGCATCGGATCGACCGGCAGCAACCGATCGGCCACGGCGAAGTCCGGCAAGGGCGGCGATGCGCTTGCGGGTGCAAGCGCCGGCATGGCGAGGAGCGCCACAGCCAGGGCCCAACGAGGTGATTGGCGCATCGTGGCCAATCCTATCAGGACATTTCACAGCAAATCAGAACTCGCCAAGGACCGTCAGGCATGCAATCGGGAGAGTCGCTTCCCAGCGGACGGCATTTCGCCGCCCACCAACGAGGAAAGAATCATGTACAACCCGACGATCCGTAGTCTCGCCATCGGTGCCGTCCTCCTGTTCGGTGCTGCCTCCGTTGCCTCGGCCGATGGTAAGGCCATCGGCCGCACCCAGGCGTCCGCGCCGCTTGTGGGCACCTGGCAGGTGGTCATCACGCCGTATATCTGCGCGACCGGGGTGCCGCTGACCGCAGCATCGTTCAAGTCCCGGCTGACGTTCAATGCGGGCGGCACCATGGTCGAAACGCCGTTCAATCCATCCTTCCAGCCGGGACAGAGCAGCAGTGGCCTTGGGCACTGGGAGTCGACCGGACGCAAGTCGTACTACAACTTGTTCGAGGCCTATGTGTACTTCACCAGCGTGGTCACGCCGCCCGCGACGCCGAGGTATGTGCGGGGGGTCCGGCGCGTGGACCAGAAAATCGAAATGGTGGACGACGACCACTGGACCAGTTCGGCCGTCGTCAGTTTTACCGATGAGTCGGGAGCCGTCGTGCCACCGACCGGGTGCATGACCGCGACCGGCGAGCGCCTGCAGTAACGCCTGCGCAATCGGGTCCGGCGCTGGTTGGCCGGACCCGATCATGCACAGCACGGATACACCACTGGCGTGTACCGACTGGCGAGCCTGTGACGCCGGCCCGAATTGGCCAGTTTGTTGTAATTGAAACAGGAGTTGTTTCTAATAAAACAGGCGGTCTATACTGGGCACACGGAGAGTTGCCATGGACGCCAAAGTAACTGCACCTGTCGAAGCGGTCGCCTCGAAGGACCGCGGTGCGCTCGCGCGCATGGTCATGAAGTTGCTCGAGCACTGGCAGTTGAGCACTGAGGACCAGGCGGCGCTGCTCGGACTCGCCACCAGTAACCGGGCCGCGCTCGGTCGCTATCGGCGCGGCGAGGCCATCGGCGGCAGCCGCGACCAGCTCGAGCGGGTCGGTCATCTGCTCGGCATCCACAAGAGCCTGCGGCTCCTGTTCCCACAAAATATCGACCTCGCCTACCGCTGGGTGACGACGCGCAACCGCGCGTTCGACAACCGCACCCCGGTCGACGTGATCAAGGAGCAGGGGTTTGCCGGGCTGCTGATGGTGCGAGGCTACCTCGACCGGGCGCGCGGTCGATAGCTCGCTCCGCCAGTGAGCGAGTTCTTCTCTGGCTTGACGGTCGTCGACACGCACCAGGACGTGCGCCGCAACATCGTCTCGTTGCGCGCGTCGCGCAACCTCTTCGACGACCTGAGTGGCGATGCGGCCGAGCAGGAACTCGCGCAGCAGGTCGAGAGCACGGTGAAGCCGCCGCAATACCGCTCGCCGACCCCGGTGATTCACCGTCCGTTCGAGGAGGCCGAGTGGTTCAATGCCATCGGCTGGCCTTTCCAGCACTGGCAGAGCAGCCGCTACTCCGACGGCAGCTTTGGCGTCTGGTACGGCGCCGACAGTGTCGAGACGACCGTCTACGAGACTGCATACCACTGGTACCACGGCGTGCTGCTCGATGCGCACGGTTACGCCGACGAGGCGGTGGCCATCGAGCGCAAGGTCTACAACGTAGCCTGCGATGCGCTGATCCTCGACCTGAACCCTCGCGTCCAGCAATTCCCGGCGCTCTTGCATAAGACCGACTTGACCTTCACGCAGCAGGTCGGCGCGCGCCTGCGGCGAGAAAGCCACCCGGGACTCCTGACACCTTCGGCGCGATACCGCGATGGCCAGTGCTACGTCATCTTCAACCCCGCGGTGCTGTCCAGTCCGCGCGTCAACTGCATGCTCACCTATCGCCTCAAGGGCCAGTACATCATCGTCGATAAACGTCCGGGCAAGACCTGGCGCCGGATCCCGATCGCTGACCTTTGAGCAGGGGTGTAAACGGGCGCCGACGGCGCTGGTCAAAGTGCGACGCCCATTAACAAGTAGCTATCTTGATAGGTATCAAATAGCGGTATATACTTTGATATCTATCAAACGAAACGGAGGCGAGCCATGACCCAGACCGCCAAGCTTTTTGTCACCGGCCGGAGTCAGGCCGTGCGGCTGCCGCGGGAATATCGGTTTGAAGGGGACGAGGTTTTCATACGGCGCGACCCAGTGACCGGCGATGTCGTCTTGTCGCGTCGTCCGGATTCGTGGGAGGGATTTCTGTCGCTCTGCAAGACGACGGCAGTGCCGGCCGACTTCATGACCGAATCGGATCGGGACCAAGGCACCGCGGAGCGCGATCCGTTCGATGGCCATAAGCCATGACTCGGTATCTGCTCGATACAAACATTGCAAGTCACGTGATCCGGGGCGACGTGCCGCAGGTCCGTGAGCGGCTGCTGGCCCTACCGGTCCATGGCGTCGCGATCTCGGCCGTCACTCAAGGGGAGTTGAGGTACGGTCTGGCGAAACGGGGCAACCCGGCCGCATTGAGCGCGCTCATTCACGAATTCCTGATCCGGGTCGAGGTGCTGCCTTGGACGGCGGAGGTGGCGGACGTCTACGGCGAGCTTCGAGCCTCCTGTGCGGCGAGGGGCGTCAGTCTCGGAGCCCTGGATATGATGATCGCCGCTCAGGCCGTGGCTGCAGATGCCGTGCTGGCGACGCGGGACAAAGCCTTCAGCCACGTCAAGAGCGGGCTCAAGATCGAGGACTGGGCGGGTTGAGTCGCGCCGATTGCTAATAGGCGTCCAACTTTGACCAGCAGCCCCAGTGCTTATTCGACCGTCACCGACTTCGCCAGATTCCTCGGCTGATCGACATCCGTGCCCTTGAGAATGGCGCAGTGATACGCCAGCAGCTGCAGCGGAATCGTGTACACCGCCGGCGCCTGGAAATAACTCACGTGCCGCGGCATCTCGATCACGTGCACGCCGTCCGACGACTGCATCCCTGACTCCGGATCGGCGAACACGTACAGCTCGCCACCGCGCGCGCGCACTTCCATCAGGTTGGACTTCAACTTCTCGAGCAGGTCGTTGTTCGGCGCGATCGTGATGATCGGCATGTCTTCGTCCACGAGCGCGAGCGGACCGTGCTTCAACTCGCCCGCCGGGTACGCCTCGGCGTGGATGTAAGAGATTTCCTTAAGCTTGAGCGCGCCTTCCATCGCGATCGGGTACATCGGACCGCGACCGAGGAACAGCGCGTGCTGCTTGTCGACGAAGCGCTTCGCCAGCTCCTTGATGACCGGATCGAGCTTCAGCGTCGCTTCGATCAGCGACGGAATGCCGATCAGGCGCTGCACGAGACCGCGCTCACGCTCCGCATCGGCGCTGTGAAACTTGGCGAGCGCCACCACCAGCATGCCGAGTGCAGTCAGCTGCGTCGTGAAGGCCTTGGTCGAGGCCACGCCGATCTCGGGGCCCGCACGCGTCAGCATGACGAGTTCGGACTCGCGCACCAACGAGCTTTCCGGCACGTTGCAGATCGCGAGCTGCGACAGGTAACCCGCCTGCTTGGCCATTCTGAGCGCGGCCAACGTGTCCGCGGTTTCGCCCGACTGCGAGACGCTTACGAACAGCGTGTTTTTCGGTACCACCGGATTGCGATAGCGATACTCGCTCGCGATCTCGACCCAGCACGGCAGCCGGCAGATCTGTTCGATGAAATACTTGGCCACGACGGCCGCGTGG